>OBEQ011617557.1_pt1 | contig 33480 bp, 30 predicted proteins | sample 1670901 | NCBI WGS metagenome assembly OBEQ01 (sample SAMEA104232315, study PRJEB22302) | groundwater metagenome | biome: forest; feature: aquifer; material: groundwater | place: USA | collected 2011-08-07 | depth 5.4 m | reverse complement strand
TTTTCAATTCTCAAATCGTATGTTTTGCCAATACCAGCCGCCGCTTCTCTAATCATTTGAGTTATACCACTTTCTGTGGGAAGTCCATAGTTGGTTTGCTCCGAAAGAAACCGATATGATTTACCAAAAATTCGCCTGTAGTCTTGGTCAAGCCGTTTGTCTTGGTACTCTGCTTCCCTTCCGGAAGGAACCCCTAAGCATACTTCTTTTTTTCCAACCCGCAACATCTCCCTGATAGCTTTTTTACGAAGAGAAGGAGATAGGTGTTCAAGCATATCCACACTTAAGACAATTTCAAACTCATCATCTCTGAAGGGAAGATTGCTGGCATCAGCGATGACCTGCTTTAAGTATGGAAGTGTTGGTCCAGAAAAATCCACATCTACCCCGGTTACATTCTGACCCAAATAAGGCGAGATTCCTAAAGATCCCGAACCTACCTCTAAAACGTTTACTGGAGGATTGAATTTTTTTATCTCCTCAACAATGGGTAAGTATCGAAGAGCTATTTTTGGATGCCATCGCCAAAATCGCCATAGTGTAAGAGACCATAATTTTGCTTGTTTATTTTTGATATTCATAGATAAATCCAACTCCGGAAAAATCGTAGGTCTGCTTTAATGAGAAATCACTCCGTTGCAAGTTTGACGCAATTTTTCCTTTTGGATCTGTGAGTTCCGTTAGATATTGAAAGAAAAAAATTCTATTCTTCTGCTTTGCGTACTGGTCAAGATCATCAATATCAGAATCTGATACCACCAGTCCTTTTGCAAAACCTCTGCCCAGATTTTCCTGTTTTCTATACCAAAGGTAAGGCCCAAATGGTTCTGGGAATGCAAACACAACTCCGGTATCTTTATCTGCGTGAGCTTCAACAAATGCTGTCGCTTCTCTCCACTGCTCTCTTTGAAATCGAGGATTTATATAATATTGGAGAAGCCCATACATGCTTGGAAGTAGGAAGCAGATGGTCAGAAAGAGTCGTAAACGAGGTTTAAAATAGTGCAATCCTGCGCTCATCAGAATAAGAAAAAAAGGAAGAGCATATATTACCCTTTGTGGAGCAATAACAGGAAGATAAAAAGAGAAAAGAGTTGCGCCCACGATCGGTACAATAAACAATATGAGAGTTTTTTCTATTTGATTCTTCTGTCGTTTCCGACCTGTAAAAAGAAGAAAAAGCGCCAAAATACTTGTATAAAGAAAAACAATTCCGTACATAATTTTATTATCAATTGTCACACGACCGAGGGTGAATTTAGCAAGAATGAGTGGCAATGCTTTGATTATTGGCGAAGAAGCTGTGCTGCCCCAACCCGGCAGAGCAGTAACTAAATCATGTCCTGAATCCAACTGTTTCACAAATACAGGCAACCAAGGGATAAAAAAGATGCCGACAATAAGCATGGATGCTATCCAGTGTTTAATTTGTTTTTTTTCATATATACCAATATAGAGTCCGTGAGCTAAAAAAATAAAGACAGCGGTGTAAAGCGTATGAGGCAAAAATACTGCGGTTAGCGCGTACCTAACAAAATTATTTTTTAGAAGAAAATATGTCGAGAGAAGAACCAAAAAAATTACCAGAGAATAAGGACGAATTTCTATGGAATAGTAAATATGAAATGGTGATAAAGCAAGTAAAAAAGCGCTTAAAAGACCGATGGATTTGGAAAAAAGAATTTTTCCAATAGAGTAAACGAGGAAAATTGAGCCTACTCCAAATAACAATGGGAGTAGTCGCATCCATACTTCACTTGCCCAAACGAGCATCCAGAAGTGGAGAAGAAAATAAAACAGAGAAGGCATGAAGTCTCCTGTATTACGTGTTAGTATTACCTCAAGACTCAAACGGCTAATTAGTGTAGAAGCAGATTCATCAAGCCAAAGACTCTGGTTTATATTTACCAGGCGAAGAAGAATGCTTATACCAAGTATGAAAAGTAGTAGCCGGTTTTTTTTCATTTGCTCTTTTGCTCTCCTAGGATTGATCCTATGATACCCCTCATGATTCCCGTTGAGTAGACGAGAGAAAACAATATAAACTGTGGCTCCCGGCAGTAAATGCTCGTAAAGAAAGCCCCCAGAAGCTGAGACAGATAGTTGTATCGCCAGAGACTTACGATGCGTCTCATCCATGTACCCGAAATAAACTCATTTTTCCCAATCCACGCTGACTGCACAAACACCTGGGATAAAGATGCGGGATTTTCGTGATAACAAATAGCTCCCGAAGCCATGGTCGCATGGTAGCCAAGTTTTCTTGAAAGAGACCAGTCGTCAGTAAACCCTATATCATCAAATCCCCCTACTCGTAGGAATTCTGACTTGCGTATCGCTCTGAAAACAGGAGAAACAGCAGGATATTCTTTAGGAATTCGTCTTCTATCGAAAAGACCTTCATTGTAATTCCAACATCTTGCCCATACGTTGTTCCAATTTTTCACATATTCTTCTTTCGTAAATGTGCCGGATGTACTATCTTCTTCAATAGGTTTTGTAAGATAAAACAGAAATTGCTCGTCAAATGTCATATCTGCATCCACGAAGACCACCACTTCACCACTAGATTTTTCCACACCCTTATTCCTCGCAACACCCGGACCTGCATGCTTTTGTCTAAGAAGATGGAAAATAATTTTTAATTTATTGGAAACATCTTTTGTTTCCTTTATGTATTCTTCTACAATCGATAACGTATGATCAGAGGAACCATCGTCGATAATGATGATTTCTGCAGGTTTTTCTTGTTGGAGCGCAAGTGAATTGAGACAAGCAACAATGCACGCCTCTTCATTATAAACCGGAATAATAATGGAAATCTTAAGTAGTTGGCGGTTTTTTTTCATGGGTAATTTTTTTAAGTGCAAATACCGTTACAAGAGCGGTCACAACAAATACCTCTCCAAACGCCATGATAAGTCCTGGAATAGGTCCAAACCGCCCCAATTGAGGGATAAAGAGCATATTTGCCACAAAAATTATGAGTAATTGAACGATAGACGTCAGAGTAATGATCTGGGGTTTCTTATATCGGTAAATTATAAAATTCACCGTCGGTATGGTGGCAAGAAAAATCATATTGGGAATCATGAGCAGTTGAAATACAGAAATCGCGCGCTCATAGCGGGAACCAAAAACCAAAGGCACGATGAAAGGCGCCAGGATAATCAAAAGGAAACCGCTTCCCATAAGACCTACCGTCACAAAACTAATTTTTTTCATAAATGGACGAATGTCAGCAGACGAATTCATGTGGGCAAGCTTAGGAGCAATGACGGCACTAAAACTTCCTGCCAATAAGGGGTAAATGAGAGTCATTCTACTGGCCGCGCCATATATACCTGCTGCTTCAATGCCTGCCAGGACAGAAAGCATCACTACATCTAACCTGCTTGCAACAGCAGTAACTCCTTTACTTAATCCTATAAAACTGGAAAACTTCAATAGTACTTTTGCCGTTTCCCAAGATGATTGCTCAATAAAAATATTCCGTCCCAAAAAAACTATGCCGAGCAGTAAACTGGGAATAAAACTTATTAAAAGGGTAAAGGTCACAGTCTGCAAAGTAAGACTATGCATAAACCATAAAACACCCACAATGATGAGTCGCATCACAGCGGGCAAACTATTTATCAGGGCTCTTTGAGGAAATTTTTGCAATGCTGTAAGGGCATTGCCTAGCAGCACCGTTAAGAATGCCGGGCAAAAACTGATTCCCATTAAAACTATATAAAAAGCATATCTGTCTGTTCTAAATAAAACATAGGATAATTGGTGGGAAAGCAAAAAAGACACCATCATAAATAGTATCCCTATGATTGTTTCAAGAACGAGCGTCGTCTTAATCATTTGCAAAGCGCGAGCTTTTTTATGTTCTGCTATGAATGAAGGTACAAAATGAGATAAGGCGTTTCCCATTCCCAGATCTGCTACATCCAGAACTAAAACCATCACTGTCATCAGAACCACAAAGACGCCAAATTCGTCAATAGACAGGCCACGGGCAATAATAACTGTGGTAAGGAAAGTAGAAAACGTAAACAGTCCATCACCACCAAATACCCAATAGGTATGTTTTGCTGTCGAAGATCGTCCTAGGGCATAGAATTGCTGTATTAATTTTTTCATAGCGCCCACATATCTCCTATTCTCATACTCTCTCATCCTAACATCATGGGTCAAAGAAAATCATATATCGATGCGCTTAAGAAGGCGTTTGTTTTTTCCTATGATCCTATTTTCTTTGTAGTGCTGGCCGATATACGCATCTATGATCTGGGGTTTGTAAGATCCCAATGTATATGTACTTCCTGGTATAAATGGATCGAAAAGAATATAGGTTATTTTTTTTTCTTCAAGACTTGCAACTACCCGTTCTTGAATTCCTGGAAGTTCTAAATACCATGGGAAAGTATCTGCCCAAGGAGCCGGAGGCAATAGGTCTGAAAGAGCAAAGTATTGGGACGGCACGTTATAAAAAAACACTTCTTCACCGAAAGGAATAATTGAAGAAATTTCACTTGTTTCTTCCAACACACTACCTTCCGCGAACCGCGTATCTTTATCCCAATCTGTGATAACCGTACGCACAAAAAGGAGTAATATCAAACTTAATGAGAGTCCTATAAGCACAGTTTGATATGAACGTTTTTTTTGTTTTATTAAAGGTCGAAAAAATTTTAGATACGCCAGCAAGCCGATCACGAAAAACGGGAGGGCAGGTTGGAAGTGAAAGTAGCCGAAACGATGCAATCCAAAAAAAACTGCCCCAAAAAAAAATATTAGCGCCAGGTAAACTGTGGTATTTCGTAACTTAATTGACGTGATGATAAGAATTAAACATAAAGGCACTAGTATTCCCATAGAAAACACGGCCTGGCCCAAAGAGGGGGGGCTAAAATAGCCAGGCATCCGGATAACTATGAAAAGAGGGTATATAAATCCCCAATAGAAAATATTTTGCCAGTTACCTAAATCAAAAATTCTTACCAAAAAAAGTAAAATAGTAAAAGAAAAAAATAAAACACTCGTCAAAAATGACCAGATGTATTTTCGACGAGTACCCAGAGCTAAAAATAAAACTGCGCCAACAAGCCAAATAGTGCTTAGTTTTACCAAAAGCGCGATTGCAAATAATATTCCGGTGGCGATTGCCCAGATTTTTTTGTTTTCCCCAAACCAATTAACTGCAGTTAAGAAGGAACAAATCAACAAAGGCGCGACTGCTAAATCAAACCACATTCCGTTTCCTTCAAAGCAAATCTGCAAGATAATGTATAAAGCAAGACCAAATAGTGTGTATCGGATCTTTTTAAAAAGTTTATTTACTACCCAAACTAACAAACCGTCTGAAATTAAAATAACAATAATAGTAAAGGCTTTAAGTACTTCGAGAGTATTTCCCCATAGACGAAAAATGAGGGAAAGAGTGACCACGAGAAGCGGAACAAATGGGTGGATGATATCTCCATAAAAATGAAAGCCTTTGTTGATAAGATATGGATAAGCAAGCATCTCCGGCCATGCTGTAAAACGAAGAGATAGAAATAAGAAGATATGGAGAGAAAATAATAATACAAAACCAAGGCAATATAACCACCACGGGTTTTTTGTGCTCATTAAATCATTCCTCTTTTATTTCTAAAAAGTGTCTAGGACTCTTTTTCCAGTCGGCTTGGATGTAAACTGCAAAAATCGTAACCGCATATTTTTTTTTATTTTTTTAGATTCCCCTGTTGCGCTTCATTTTTCTTAGGGGCGTGAGTATTTGAGAGATAAATACATCATTTACTGAAAAATGTACCCATGGAGATGGTCCTTGGGTAGGTCTTTCTTCAAAAAAAACCTCGGGAAGCAATACATACTGTCTTTCTCCCACTTCTCTTTTAAATCCTCTCTTTGCAGATCGAGACAAGTGTCGCAGGTGCCAATATTCTTTTCCTTTCAGCATGACGAGCTTACTTTCTTGCTCATTTATTGCATTTCCTTTCTTATCCACATATGCCTCCAACGGATATATACCTTTCCATTCGTATTCTTTTTTTACCCTGTATGTTCGGATATTGTAATGTCCTGTTTTTCCCAATAATTTATACTTCCCCGCTCTTTCTTCCTGATAATGATATAGATCACCCAGTGGCAGTCTCGCTTTAACCACAATTCCCATGACCGCTTCACCTATCCCAGATAACAACGTCAGTAGCGACTTAATAGATTTGTGTGGCCACACCTCATCTCCATCAAGAAGAAGAAACCATGGCGTTCGTACAAGCTTTATCTGTTCGTTTCTAAGATGCACTAATTTTTCGGCATTCACTTTACCTTTTTCTTCAAAGTGAATTTTTTTATGTGGAAAACTTGCTATTATTTTTTTTGTATTGTCAGTGGAACCAGTATCGAAAATGATCAGCGCATCCACATAATCAATGACAGACTGAATTGCATACCATACCCACTGTTCTTCATTTTTAACCACCATGCAAGCCGTTAGTTTAGTAGTCACCATTGTATTCTCCATTTTTATTATCAACAAGTAATACCTCTATACGTCCAAAATACTGCGAATCATATGCCCCAGTTTTGTATCGTTGGTAATGAGAATAAAACTCTGGTGTCTCTTGCCAATCTGGATTTACGATGACAACAGTTATTTCCGGATGTTTCTCTGCAGGTAAGTGGTCATAAAGCCAGAAAAAATTTTGGTCGACATATGACTTTTTCGGCTCTTTTCCGTAAAGTAAAAACAAATAGCGATATCCGTTGTACCTAAAACAGCTGCCTAATACATCGAGTGAAATATCACTTTTTTTTGTCTTATCAATAACCCACGCAACCGCGCGCGCCTTGTCTGCAAAACCGTAGGTATGATGTGCATTTGCAAGTGCCAAGAAATTAGCAATCGCAAATGTTCCGGCAATACCACAAAGAATTAAACGTTTATTTTTAAAGATTGTATATAAAACATATGCAACAACCAATAAAAATACAGGAAATACTGTCGCCAGATAGTGATCGAACAAATCTCCATTAAAAACAAATCCGTATATTGCTATACCCGTGAAGGTTGATATAAAGAGAATAAAAATTAAGGTTATTCCTATTCTTTCATTATTTCCATAGGTTTTCCTTTTCCAAACTAGGAAGACAAAACAACTGATAACAAATAAAATAGCCAGTGGTGGAACTTCTCCAAGTCTTGTCGTTGAATATTGTTTACAATATGAATATTGTTTAGCCAAATCAGTATCGCCAAAAACATATATACTCCGCGCAACCGATCGAGGTAAAAAAAATAATATATCAATGGGATTCAAGCTGTGTGATGCACTTTTTCTTGTTTTAATTTCTTGTATATACTTATTGATTCCGCTTATATTTACAAAATTATGTTTTAGGTCAAAAACAATTAATGGCGCAAAGGAAAGGAAGAAAATACCGCCTGCAATCAAAAGAACATGTATTTTTATTTTGGGTTTGAAATAGATCCACGAAAAAAACGTCAAAACAAAAAGTGTTAGGACCGAAAGATCTGCATGTATTCCCCAAGCCAATGCTATGGCAAGAAGATAGATATACTTCTCTTTTCCTCTAATAATCTTAAAAAGGGAAAATAAAACAGTGAGCGATACAATGCCGTCAAAGACAATGCCCCAATAGTGTCGATCAAAAATATTTTGATAAAAAGAGAACGCATAAAAAAAAACACCCAATAAAGCGACTGTTCTATTAAATAATTGTCTTCCTAATTGATAAAGAACGCACATGGTTAAACCCGCGATAAGTGCTGCAGAAATTCCCCATCCTAATGGGTTTAACTTTGAAACATAAAGTATCAAACCAGAAAGCCAATAAAAATATGGAGCCACATGTACATGCATGGGAGTGACGCCCCCGATGAGAGGAATGTGACCGTTTATAAACATTCGTTTTCCTACAAAAGCAAATACTTCTTCATCAAACGTGAAATGAAAAAAAGCAGGAAGATTCCAAAGACGTAAACAAATACCGGTAATTATGAAGAGGGTAACTAAAGCTTGAGGGGTGCAGACATAACGTCTTAAACTTTTTTGCATATAAACAGATGTGTCGATCCGGGAAACCAACGGACTTCCCGACTCACTTTTACTTTCAAGTGTAAATCTCGCAATACCTTCTTCCAGTCATTCACAGATCGATAGTAAATTTTGTCATTTGGATAAAAAACAAAATCCCAGATCCTACTACAGTGCATAAGTAGTCCATCATTTTTATCAATCTCTTTGACGACAAGTACTCCCCCTGTTGCAAGTTTTCTTGAGATTTTTTTTAAGACTATCACTTGCTCGTCGTACTTTAAGTGATGTAAAAAGTCAGACAATATAGCGCCTTGGCATGGTTTATAAGAGTATGTTAAAGCATCACCATGTTCAAATAAAATATTCTTCATTTTAGCTTGAGATTTGGCGAGTGAGAGTTTTTTTTTATCTTTATCAATTTCTATTATAGTTCTTTTATTTGATAATTCAGCTAAAAATAAACCAATAACGCCAAATCCACTTCCAATTTCGTATATCCTTCCTGTCATAGGAAAGGCGTCATGAATTTTTTTTAGCGGAAGCATGAACAAGCGCAAATTTTTTTTGATGCTCATACTCTTTTGCTCATCACTATTCGCATAGTGAAAAAAACATCATCCCACTCCAAAGGCTTAAGACTTGCCTGTTTACATAAGGAAATAATATCGTCTTTAGAATATGATGTTTGCATCGGAGGCAAGCGCAGAAAAAACATACGCAAAAATAACCCGAACCCTCTTCTCAAAAGAAAGAATGGGCTATCTTTCTTGGGATAGGTAATTATGGCAATTGCTCCTTTTTTTAAAACCCGTTTAATTTCTTTCATAAAAATTCCAACCTCGGACTGATTTAGATAATCAGTTAGTCCACTCGCAAGTACTATATCTACGCTTGCATCTGGGCATGGCAGTTTCGTAGCATTTCCAACGACAAGTTTGTATTTATTTTTTGGAAATTGACAAATGTTTTTTTCTGCAATTTTTATCATCTGATTTGAGTAATCTACTCCTATGGCATATTTACCTTGCTTGATGGCAGAAACCATAAATATTCCTGACCCACAACCTACATCCAAAAATATTTTTCCATCAACAGTTTTCATCATTGCATTAATTTTATTAAAACGTTTTAGGAGAAAAAGACCAACAGGAGACAACGGAATTCCCAATAGTGAATTGTATTGATTTGAAAACGCGGGTGAATTTTTTTGCCAGTAATTATCAATATTTTTTTCTTTTTTCATACCTAATTAATTCTTGATATATCCCTCTCTTATGAGTCTTTTTCTAAAGGCTAAGAGTTTTTTTAGGTAGTCAATTGTATCAGAAAATAAATACACGGTAGATGTTTTATCGCTTCTTCGAGTAAAAATTGTTGGAATATACACGATCTTCAAGCCATGAAAATTTGCCAAAATCATAACTTCTGTATCCCAAAACCATTTGGTGTCATGTATTTTGCGTACAACAGGAATAATTTTGTTTTTTCGAAAAAATTTGTATCCGGCTTCTGTATCGGCAGGAGTAGTTTGTAACACTATTGCTGATACCAACATATACACTTTGCTTGCAAGGAACCTAAATACTCCTGAAATAGATGTTTTATACTCTCTCCTTGCACAAACAATATCTTGTCCCTGCTGGAGCTTGTCAATAAATGATGGAATATATTTTGGATCTATTTCGCAATCAATATCGATAAAACCCGTTAAGTCCCCTTTTGCTTGCAGAAGACCTTCACCCACACTCGCTCCTCGCCCTAGATTCATAGAATGAAAAATAGCATTTATTGAAACGGGCCACTTTTTCTTTAGAGCTTTTTTTATTCTTTTGGCAGTATCATCAGTGCTTTTATCTTCTATAAGTAGCACCTCCCATGCCAACCCAGAAGAAGAAAGAACAGCTATGATACGCTTTAGGCTCGCTTCAAAATGCTCACCTTCATTGTAGCAAGGTAAAATCAATGTAGCATCAATTGCTGGCATTTTTTTCCCTCTGTAACTTTACTATAAGGAATAGCAAATACAAAAGTCCTATAATATAAATAGACAGACTTAATTCCAAAGATGGAGATTTGGCAAAACCAGGCTTATACTGGCTTGCCTGTGAAAAAAAGACGCCAAGATCTCCTTTATCATAATATGAACCAACTACGGTGTAAAACGCTATGAGGTTAATAAGCACCATGCCTATTGCCAGTAGCTTAGCTAGTAGAGAGGAAAGTTTAGGCCATGGAGCCAAATTAGTAATACCCCAAAGGAGTAAGCCCATGTGCGCAGTTATAGCCGGAAAAAAATACCTGCCCTGTATGCCAAATGAGAATCCTTGCGATTTAGTAAAGAAATAATCCCAAATAGTTAAAATCATAAAATACCCGCCTGCTATATAAAGAGGAAACAACCATCTGATAAGAGCTTTAAATTTTTTCTTGCGTATCAAGGAAAACAAGCCAATAAGTATTCCCACCAAGGCAAGGACCATCACTCTGTTGATAGCCCTATTTGCAAATCTGGGTAACACAACACCTAACCATTTAAATACCCCCCAATACCAAGGAACAATTTTTGCCAGTGAATGCTCAACACTCCATTTAAGATGCTCCATAAAACTAAGATCAGGTTTTTCTGGATTGACTGCACGCACATCAGGCAGCACCTGTTTGCCCTGGCTCATATCATTGTATAAACGCAGCCCAACATACATGGATATTACAATTCCAAGTGCTATATATTTTTTCGCAATTTTCCCTTGAATGATGAGAACGAGCAGTGGAAATGCATAAACATATAAAAGAAGTATTCCTTGTGGTTTTGTTTTCAAATTCAATATGAGAATGAGCAGCATAAAAATGATTATCTTTAAATTAAATGATGTACTTAAGAGTTTGAACGCGACATAGATCCCTAGAGTAAAGAGTAGATTATACAAATTATCACTTGTCACTCCCGACGAGACAAAGGTCAGCATCGGATGGAATGCCACCAGTACTGTGGCACAATTTACTAGAATCTCGTCTTTGCTAAACAGTTCCTTAAAAAAGAGCCATGAAATCCCAACAAGTGCCAAAAAGAACCCCAAATTTGCTATCCGTACTATAAAAATCCGCGTAAAAATATCAGCAGAATATACTATTTTGTAGGGAAAAGACATGACCCAATAGTAGAGTGGTGGATAAGAGGCAGCTTCATATTTTACCATTGTTTGACGATAGGATAGTGGAGCACGCGCAATCTCTTCCTCGTGTATGCCAATCAGCCCATCTGTATATTCCAAATTATATTCCGGATGGTAAGTAAATTTATTATTCCCGAATCCGTCCCGCTCTGTACCCAGCAGGCGCTCGGATAAAAGGAGTTCCTCACTTAAATTTCCGGAAACCAAATCAGGATGTGGAGGCATTTTACCTGTCTCGACATAGGTGGCAATCTGAGCAAAATGCGCCTGCTCATCTGGAAAATGCCATATGGGGACAAACCACGACCACACGACGCCTTTGAGAAAAACACAGAGTAGAAGCCAGAAGAGAAATGAAAATTTGTATGTATGATTTTTCATCAATGGGTCCAGCGCTGGCCTTGCTTGCGGAACTTCATCTTGATCTTTCTTCTTTTCTTTCTTCATGTTATCTGGTAAGAATAATGCAGTAATTTTGACGCATTATATAATAATGCTATGGATTTCCATTTTTTGTACCTACTTTTTACCTTTGGATACGTCTTTTCTACTGGCTTATTTAATCCTGGCGGTATAGTCATTCTCCTGGCATTCTTCTTCCTCGCGTGTATTTACCGCCCCAGATTGGAATCACTTACCAACCTTAAATCACTGCTTATCTTGTCTCTTACGCTCACCATTTTCTTTGACCGGATACTTTACCCTTCTTTTGCGCTCGCTAACCATCTATTGAAAGCTGGTTTTGTCGGGGCATTTATTTTGAGTTTATCATTTTTCTATCAAAATCGTTTCTTCCAACCTCGGTACACTTTTCCGGTACTGATTTTCCTCGCTTTGTTATTGCGCATCTTTATCATCTTTGCCTCTCCCGCTCCTCATACCGATGTTTACTATCTTATTAAAGAAGCTCCCCAATTTCTCATCCAAGGTATCAATCCTTATTTTGCTACATACACAAGGGTTTATCCTCTTATTAAGCCTGATTACTATAGCTACCTTCCAATGTCTATCTTTTTTTTCCTACCGTTTAGTGTCATATTTCATGATCCACGCTGGCTGTACTTTTTTGTCTATTTAGCTCTTATATTGTTAATTCTAAAGCAAAAAGGCAATTGGGAAAATGTAAAACTCTGCTTGCTTCTGATTCTTTATCAACCCCTATCCTTTCTTGTATTCGAACAAGGCTTCTTAGAAATACTTCTCTTGGGCTTATTCGGATCTGTCTTGTTACTCCTTCAAAACAAAAGGTGGAGCATGGCTATTTCCATCCTTGGCATAGCGCTGGCAACCAAACAAACTATCATTCTTGCTTTACCTTTTTTTATTCCTCATATTTATAAAAAAGCCTCACTTAATAAAGCGGTGATCATGTTATTTTTTCCCATCATTCTTACTCTTATCCCATTCCTTTTGTGGAACTTCCAGGCATTTTGGTATGATGGCGTGTATACCTTACTCCACATGGATGCAATAAGATTTGATCTAGTAGACCTCTCACTTAATGTTATTACTCTCTTTCACAAAATTACTCATTTTAATTTATCATCAATATCTTTGTACCCTTTCATTGTCCTATCTTTACTCTATTTTGGGGCATTTAGGTTAAGTCGCAGTCACAAACTAGATAGCGCATATCTTTCATGGAGCCTGGTCATTTTTTTTCTTGGATTCCATCTTTTTGCTACACAAGCGTATATAAACTATTTTTATCTGATAGGAAATCTCATGATAATAAGTCAGATTTTAGCGAAGAGAGAAATAAAAAAAACACATACTATATAGGAATCACTACCCACCTATGAATCAAGTTATATTATTACTTGCCTATTTCAGCATTGTTATAGGGTATAGTTACTCCAAAGGCTGGTTCTCCGTCGGAGGTCTTGCACTTCTCTTGACGGGTTTCCTACTCGTTGGTTACGCTTTTATAAAAAGAAAATATTCCAGAGAAACTACTAAAGTCAAGGAAACACTCAATACCATGTTTAGCATGGGTCTTTTTCTTTCTATAGCTTTTGGCAATGACCTCTGGGACCATGATATGAATGGATTTGTATCTTTGGCTATGCTTAGCGCAAGATTGCTTCTTTGGCTCGCTCTCCTTATCTCTCTCCTTTATATCATTCCTGCACCGTTTTTTTTACGACATGTTAACAGAATAAAATTCTTCATCCTTACTTTTATTGCCGTATTTCTCCGTTTTCTCATGCTTAAGATTGTCCTGTTTCCCCAAGTAGACATTTTTTTTAATATTAAATTCAGGGCCATGGAGATATTGTCTTTACACAACCCCTATAGCTTGTCTTATACTTACCCGCCGAATCTAGCCCCGCTACCCTCTCATTATCCTTATGGACCTCTTTCTCTCATCGTCTTACTGCCATTTAATCTTATGGGAGATCCCAGGCTTGCTATTATTGCCGCAGACATCATCACCACAGTACTTCTCTATTTGCTCAATAAGAAAGGCTCACCTTCTCGTGAAATGATACCTCTTTTATATCTTTACCATCCGCAAGCTCTTTTTTTTGCCATACTTTCAGCTCTTGACAACATTATAGTCAGTCTTTTAGCAATTTTCTTCTATTTGTTTCAAAAGAAAAAATATTACATGGCATTTTTGGCTTTAGCTTTTATAGGTGGAATAAAGCATGCTTATACACCCCTCATGATTTTCCCTCTTAGAATGGGTTTGAGCAGAAAAATCTTTTTGCCATTTTTGGTGGCGTTCGCCTTCTTGGGAACAAGTTATGGCATTTTTATCCTATGGGACCTACCCGGAATCAAACATAACCTTTTGGATGTTTTTGCTGCTTTTCCCCAAACGTGGCTTGTTCCTGCATCGTTATCTGTGCAATCCTTATTGACTAAACAATCTATAGTTACACCTCAACTGAATTTTAAGCCTTCTATTTTATTTGGCCTGGTACCGTTTGTTATTGTTTTTTTATCAACATTTATCTTTAGCGGTAAATCTTTGTATCGGATAGCTCTGGGTATAATTCTTTCATTTTCTACCTTCGTTTTTTTTGCACCATATGCACTTTTCCAATACTATTTTCTCATCAGCTCTCTTGTGCTAATTGCCATGAGTCTAAACCATAGCGACCGAATTACTTGACGAATGGAATTTTTTTTCTAAATTTCAACTTCCGATTCTTGAGGAAAAATCGATCGAAAATCAGTAGAAACATGATGATAAAAAATGTGAAAGTTGTTATAGTTTTTCCCCATCTGAACATGGTATTGTCAAACCTCGCTTCCAAACTATGACTCCCCGATGGAACAAGTATTTTCTTCCAAATTTGATCAGTTTCCCAGCTAACTGGTCTTCCGTCTAAAAAAATATTCCACCCGGGATAATTTCTAAGTCCTAAGTATATAGATGCATCTTGACTTACATGAAATGAGGCGGAAATGTTATCCCCTGTTGGTGTATATGTATTTAGACGCAATGATTTGTTATCCGACCAAAGCATCGATTTAAATTCTTTATTTTTATAGGTAATTTCGGTTTTATCATGTAATATTTCTTCAAAATTTGGATCAATAAGTTTGTACGGGGAAACTACATAGAGGACATTCATCATTCCTAGAAGTTTTGCCTTTGGTTGAGGATTAAGTGCGTACGTTTGGTATGGAGGCTGAATCACAGAGTACCTAGAATAGGTGTATCCTCCAGCCTGTTGGAGGAAATCAATATTGGCTTTCAATTGAAGTGGGTATTCCCCGTCAGCCAGTAGAAGATTATTTTCTATTGATTTTTTTTGTGAAATGGCATGATTGACCGAGTAGATCCTGAATGTAGCTGGCGTGTTGAAATTTGTATTAAAATAAGAAAGATTGTTTTTTATATATCCATATCTTCCGGGAAGATTTAGGCGAAGGAGGCCAAAAATACTATATTCAAAAATAATGATTAAAATGAGAAACGCTTTCCAATTTTTTTGTTTCATTTGTCCTGCGGCACGCGCTGCAAAAATGATAAGAAGAAGTAATACGATGTACCAAAATCTGGAAGACACTCTAAATACACCTTCAAAGGGTAGGAGAGAAATTAACCATCCGTACAAGGGAGTTTGATTACCAAGTGTAAGAACTGTAACAAATAAAATTAATACGATACTTATTATTTTTACTTTTTTACTACTTCTATATATTTGCCATAGTGACAACAGAAGTATTCCCAATCCAGGATAAAGAACCGCTTCTTGATCCAAGCTGCTTATTTTTGCATAAGGGAAAAAAAATCCTCCCATAAACGCTTTCACAGTCCAGATAGGAACAACATCTTCGCCAGTTATTGAGGATCTGTTGATAAATTGATGCAATTCTAGAGATGGAAGCAAATATATAGCGCCCAACCCAAGGAAAAAAAGAAAAAAAAACAAAATATGCTTCCAACCAAATTTTTTATATGACGAAAAAAATATGGGTATGAGAAAAATCATTAAAATATATGTCATGCCGGGATGAGAAAAGAGAGCAAGAGTGGAAAAAATAGAAGCATATAAAACAGTAGCAATTTTTCTCTCGCTAAACCACTTGTATGCGAAATAGAGAATCCAAGGATACCATCCAACTGCCTCATAAATATTGAGATGCCCTGCCTTAATATGAGCTATAGAAAGAGGCATGAGCATATACAATATGCCAAATAGCATTGCGATTCTATTTTTAACTCCAATTTTTTTTAAAAACAGTGACATACCCAGCGCACCTACAATAAAAGTTGCACTCACAGCCAATGGAAAAAACCACGCCAAGTCGAAAAAAAATACCAACCAATTTATTGGACTCAAAAGCATAGCAAGAGGATCCCCAAATAACGGCATTCCCCCAAGAATTCCCTCACGCCACATGGAAATATGACCGCTAATGCCTAAATTTTTTTTTATTTCAAAAAAAATGGGATAGTAGGTTTCCGAATAGTCGTTTATTTCAGTAAGCCACCACATAAAGGGTAAACGTTTTAGTAAGAATTTTGTGAGTCACTAAAAAATTCCGCTGCCCGGTTTGCACCCAATGCAAAATATTCTTCACTACCCACAGGATGTAGGAATCTTCTTTCACTGACGAGTTTTTGTGCTAAATGCGCCCTTGATACTATCCAATGGGTATTGTACGTTATCTGCACACTCAGAAATTGTAATGAGACAAAACAAGCAACCAGTGCGAATTGAATGATTCTGGGGTACGAAGATAACAAGACAGAAAAAAATAGACTAACCCCCACCATGGCAAAGGTTAAATAATGTGGTGAGTAATGATTGGGCAAAAAAAGAAATGGCAAGAGAGACGAAAGATACATACAAAGGCTCAATATGATTGCTGGCTCCACGTGGATCTGTTCAAGGTAAAATATTTTTTTAATCCCTCTTTGTAAAATACAAACCACTATGCCGATAGTAAAAAGGAGCCCAAGCAAGAGAGTAATTATTGTGTTAGTTTCCGCACCCGAATTTTTTATAAGCATAGGTAAACCAATTGTTCTAATAAGATAAAATCGAAAAAGAGAGATAATACCACTGCTAAATACCAGTTGATATGCGTCAACAAAGGAGACAGGAAAGAGAATTTTGCGCACAACAACGAGAACTCCTATAAAAAACACGTAAGGACCAAGAGTTTGTAATAACGCTTTCAAATTGCAACTTTTCTTGTGAGCAACTTCCCAATATATGAGTGGAATAATCGTGGAAACTACAATTTCACTACTTAAAAGACCCAGTCCAAAAAAAAGAAGCGCTCTCCTGGGCATATTTGAAAAAAAACAAATGAGAGTTAAGAGCATAAATGTAGGTCCCAAGATAAAAGAATATGTGGCTGACCAAGATAACGTAATGAAATGGTTGGCACTTAATGCATATAAAAGCGATGCCAAAATAGCAGTTTTTCTATTTTTAGTAAGCAAGTTGGACAATCTAAATACAAGCACGATATTTATAGCATGCGTTAGCAGCATAACAGCATGGTAAAACCACGGATTTGCACCAAATAACCGCATGCAAAAGAAGAAAAAATACTGCGAGGAAAGTGGTCTGTACCAAACCACATCGCTCCTTGGGAGAATAAAACTCAATGCATTTTGCAAAGATCCTTCCTTTGCCGCCACAAGGAAAAGGAAATCGTCTTGAACAAAATAAAGAGAAAGTGTTTGCCAGAATATTATTGTCGTTAGAAAAAAAATGGCTATAAATGGAAAGTACTTTTTCATGCCAAAATTGTACACCCAAATTACTGGTCGTGCTATACTACGCCCACTATGAATAAACCCGCAATTGAAGGCGGAAAACCTATCAGATCATCATTTCTTCTATTTGGTTCGCCTCGTATTACCACAAAAGAAATTAGGGAAGTTATTGATACAATTAAATCTCGCTGGATTGGCACGGGACCCAAGACTCATACTTTTGAAGAAGCGTTTCGAAAATATATTGGTTCAAAGTACGCAGTAGCTCTCAATTCATGTACCGCGGGGCTTCATCTTGCACTCGATGTCTTGGGTGTAGGACCAGGTGATGAAGTCATTACCACGCCGCTCACCTTTCCTTCAACTGCCAATGTAATTATTCATCACCATGCAAAACCGGTTTTTGCCGATATTGATCCAAACACGTGGAATATTGATCCCCAAAAAATATCCGAGAAAATAAAAAAAAATACCAAAGTACTTATTCCTGTTCACCTTCATGGCAGACCTTGCGATATGGATGCCATAAAAAATCTTTCAATGACTAACAATCTTCATGTTGTCGAGGACGCCGCACATGCGGCAGAAAGTGTATATCACGGGAAAAAAATTGGAACCATTTCAGATTTCACGGCTTTTTCTTTCTATGTGACAAAAAATATCATGACTGGTGAAGGAGGGATGCTAACGACGAATAATAAAAGTTGGGCAGATGAAGCCAGGATCCGAAGTCTCCATGGGATTTCGAAAGACGCATGGAAAAGATATTCTTCTAGTGGATTTCAACCTTATGAAACCATCTATCCGGGATACAAATATAACATGATCGACCTTGTTGCCTCATTTGGAATTCATCAATTGAAAGATGTTGAAAGAAATTTAAAAGTAAGGGAAATTTACTGGTCGATGTATGATGAAGCCTTTCAAGATGATAGCCAAATTTCTCCTCCACCTCAACCTGAACCACATACTCGCCACGCTAGACATCTGTATGCAATACTTTTAAAACCGGGACGATTGAAGATTTCGAGAAATCAATTTATAGAATCTCTTCAATTGGAAAATATAGGCGTTGGCATACATTTTACGCCGCTCCACCTGCATCATTATTATCGAAAAACGTTTGGTTATAAAGAAGGAGATTTTCCCTATAGCGAAGACATCGGACAAAGAATAGTATCTCTTCCCCTTTCTGCATCCATGAGCAAACGTGATGTGGAAGATGTGATAAAGGGAATCAAAAAGCTCACTTCATATTATAAAAAAGTTTTAAGAAGGTAAGATAATTTTCTTTTTTAACAGTAATGCATTATTTTTTTTCCAAACTACTTCAAAGGCATTATCATCGATTAAACCTTGTACCAATTTTTTGATATCATCATGAAGTACAGGAGCAAACTTATTAGGTCCATCCTCTAAATCTACTGCGATAAACTTTGCATCACCAATTTCAGGTAGCAAAAAAAAACTTTTCCTTTGTGAGAGATGTGGAAGGAGCGAATTTTGCGTTGCTATGACTTCCTCTTTTGGAACACGGTTGATAAGTTCTTGGGCATCATATTCCCAATTCTGTGTCTCGTAAAAACTTTTTTTAAAAATTGAATTTATGGGTCCGTGAAATAAAATGTCTTGACCAATGGAAACTGTGGCTATGAATACTACAATCAAAGGGGCCAGGATGGACATTTTAATTTTTTTTCTTTTAGTAAGATAAGAAAAAGCATTGAATAATCCAAAGGCACTTGCTATGGCTAAAAAGGGAATGAGTGGTGAAGCATAGTGGTTATTAAATTCATATCTTCTTACCGTAGTTGTATCGTAAAAACGAATTCCAATACTGGTAAGAGGAAGAATCAAGTTCACCGGTGATAGAAGAGGAAGTAATCCATATGACAAAAGAGACACCTTGATGGTTTCTCTTTTTTTAGGATGATCTATTAATTCCGTAAGAACTAATGTGGGGTCGCCAATAAGCTTTTGGATGATAAATGTAGGTTTGTTTTCATTCCTAAAATGGGCATACTGGCTTGACTTACTAAATGCCGGCATTACATAAAAAATGAGTAAAAAAAATACGCTTATTCCAATTGCCGCAGTCAGTAATCCCTTTTTAAATTCTTTTGTGAGGAGGACGATATAAATTCCCAAAGAAATCCCCCATAGTCCATATTCCTCTTTAGTAAGCAAAACAAATAAGTATGCTATCCAGAAGGATAATGACTTTTTTGTAACGAGAAAATAGATCATAAATATAATCGGAAGACTCACCAAAGGATCTTCATGAAATTCATCTAGTACCATTGCTTGGAACGGAACAGAAAATAGATACATCATGCATAGAGATAAACTGACCACAATTATTCCCCATTGTGGAAGAGCACTTTTTTTAAATAGGTGCATGGAAAGTAAATAAAGAGGAAATGCAGACAGACAAACGAGAAGTGATTCAAGAATAAATAGACTCCGTGGATCACTCCAAAAGGCATATAAAATACCCCCAAAGAGAAGTACGAGTGGATGGAAATGATCGCCTAATTCATTCATTTTCATCAATGAACTATAAGGCTCCATAAATTTGCCTGCCAAATATACCTGCTGATCAAATACAGAAGTGTCCCATCCAAATGTTTGAAAATGTATGTGCTTTTGCCAATGAATGAAGGAGTAGAGAAGCGTTGATAAGATAATCAATATGAAAATTGCCCAATTTCCTAACTTCTTTAATTTTCCAATTTTGGATAATTTCACTTCATTGGTAGTTTACCATATAGTTTGCAAAACGGTATAATGGTTTCAATTTAGAAAAGTAGTGTAATTTAGCGTTCACAAAAACATGCAATAGTTATGAAAAAAACTCCTCGTATTCTCATGCTGGGTCAGGGTTTTATCGGCACTGCAGTAACTCAAAAGCTCAATGACCTTGGTTACTCCGTTGAAATATACACACGAGACACCGGGCAAGACATACTGGATATGAATGCTCTTGAGATCGCCGTAGCCCGTAATGATTTCATTATTCAGATGGCGGCGGTTGCAGATCTCAATAAATTTGAAGCCGATCCGCTATTGGGCATGCAAATAAATCTCTGGGGTACTGTCCTTTGTGCTCAAGCATGTACCAAGTATAGAAAAAGACTCTACAATATTTCTACTTGCTGTGTTTATGGAAATACGATGGATTTACCCAGTAATGAAGAATCGCTGTGTAATCCTTCTGAAATATATGCTGAAGCAAAACTTGCTGGCGAACATGTTATAAAGGCATACCACAAATCTTACGGCCTGGAATATGTTATTTTGAGAATTGCCACAACATATGGTCCGGGAATGCGTGGTGCCCTCGCAACGGCAATTTTCCTACGAAAAATTCTTAATAATGAATCAATTGCAATTCATGGTACTGGAAATCAAACGAGAACGCTCACCTATATAGATGATGAAAGAGATGGAATTGTGGCAGCCATCAATCACCCGGAAATAGTAAATGAGACTATAAACATATCGTCGGAGGAAGAACGCTCCGTAATGGATTTAGCGAAAATTATCATGAAAACAACGGGTAAAGACGTACCGTTGGATTTTGTCAATGATCGGAAAGGTCAAACATTCCGTGAACTCATAGATGCAAGGAAAGCATATAAACTACTTAATTGGAAAACAAGATATTCTCTTGAAGAAGGTATTCAAAAAACATTTAACTGGATAAATGGGATGACCAAAAACGATAGAGAGATTTTTCTTGAAACATGAAACTTAAATAGGTTTCATCGACTCTTTTCCTTAATTCACCTATTTTCTCCCCATAGAACCAATATTTCCTATACTAATTTCTATTGACAATGTATCTACTCGCAGCCATGATAATATTTTTCTTAATTCCTGCTTAATTACCAAAGGAATAGGTGCTAAATATATCCAGTATCCGATTGCATGGAGATTTTTGATAGAAAAAGTATTAAGAACTTTGAATTTATTTTTTTGAAGAATTTTTGTTAGATTTTTTTTATCGAATAAATAGATATGCTCGATATCAATGATAGGAGATCTTTCACCTAAAAGACGTGCAGACCACGATTTTGAATCATGGACAACAACTAAAAGTATTCCTCCTTTTTTAATCATCCTATGACACTCTTCCAAAGCTAAATTAGGATCCACGAGATGGTCTAATGTTTGAAATATACAAATCACATCAAAAAAATTAGCACGGAAAAGTCCGGTGCGGAATCTATCGACAATAATATTTTTTTTGATCTCTTTAGGCGCTTTAGCTACAGCAGCGTGTCCCGGTTCTACACCCCAAACTTTGTCAATACCCAGTTGCAAGGCTTTTTTCAGAAAAAACCCGTTGCCGCAGCCAATTTCTAGCAATTTTTTATGTTTGGAATTAGTTTGAAGCAAACGCAGCGCTTCTTTAAAGTGTTTTTGATATGTATTATTGAGGTTTTCTGTGTAATCGCCATAGGTAATGGTGCTTCCCCTATAGAGACTAATAATTTTCTCTTCCGAAAGTATGGGATTTGAGTACAGTAGGTCACACTTATTGCATCGGACCATGCGGTAGTGAATTTTATCTGGAAGTCTACGGGCTGAAAATGTGCGATGATCGAGTTTATCTAAATTAAAGTTTGCAGCAAATATTTCTTTACTATTATTTTTTCCGCACAGCGCGCATCGTATCGCAATCATAATCGGACATTATAACACCAAAGATGATGCTATAATCCTTGCGCTTATGATAACCAAAGGAGAAAAAATTCTTATCACAGGAGCCGGAGGATTTTTAGGCGCTAATCTTGTCAGAAGACTTATAAAAGAAAAGTGCGAGGTACATGCGCTTGTAAAAAAAAATTCAAATCCCTGGCGCCTTGTAGATGTAAAAAATGATATTACATTTCAATTTGTAGATTTGAGTGACGCAAAAAATCTTTCAATTATAGTAAGATCTATCCAGCCTCGTCGAGTCTTCCATCTTGCTACTCATGGTGCCTACGCCGCACAGAAAGACCTATCACAAATGATAGAAACGAACATCATTGGAACGAGTAACTTACTAAGTGCGCTTTTAACCATACCCTATGTATCATTCGTCAACACCGGCACATCATCAGAGTATGGGTGGAAAAAAAAACCGATGAAAGAGAGTGATGTATTAGAACCTACAAGTCTTTATGCCGCTACAAAAGCTTCGTCCACACTTATAGCTCAAGTCTTTGCAAAAATATACCATACGTCCATCGTTACGCTGAGGCCATTTTCGGCTTATGGACCATGGGAAGAACCATCTCGCCTCGTCCCAACAGCGATGATGGCAATCTTAAAAAATTCATCCATAGATCTCACCCCTGGAAATCACAGAAGGGACTTTATTTTTGTGGAGGACCTCATAGATGCATATTTAGCTGCCAGCGATGCTAGTTCCAAGGTTTCAGGAATGATATTTAATATAGGAACAGGAAAACAATACACCAATGATCAGCTGGTCACAACCTTGATGAAAATTTCCGGCAAAAAAATTCAAGTGAATAAAGGAAAATACCCCGCTCGCATGTGGGATACTAGTTGCTGGGTAGCAGATACTGCATTTGCTAATCGTCTACTTCATTGGAAAGCAAAGTACTCACTAAGCGCCGGACTAAAAAAAACCTACTTGTGGTTTAAAAAGAATGGAAATAAATATTATGAAAATGATGAGCGATAAAAAAATAAATGCTCTCTCTTGCGCTATCAGAAAAGATATTCTCAACATTTCCCACAAAGCAAATGTTGGACATGTGGGTTCTGCTTTTTCAGTGGTGGAAATTCTCATTGCGCTATACTTTAATGTGCTGCGTATAAAACCTTTACTACCCAATTGGAAAGATCGGGACAGATTTATATTGAGCAAGGGTCATGCGGCAAATGCCCTCTATCCGGTTCTTGCTAAAAAAGGATATTTCCCCAAAAAATACCTTCAGACGTATTGCCGGAATGGAGGTTTACTTGGAGAACACCCCGAAACGCATTACATAAAGGGCATTGAGTTAGCCACAGGATCTCTCGGCCATGGTTTGTCAGTGGGTGCAGGAATAGCCCTGGGAGCAAAAAAATTGAAGAAAACATACCGTAGCTTTGTGCTTATAAGTGATGCAGAATGTGATGAAGGAGAGACATGGGAAGCGGCTTTATTTGCCGGACATCACAAATTAGATAATCTTATAGCTATCATCGATTACAATAAAGTTCAGGCATTAGGAACAACACGAGAAGTATTGGATATAGAACCGCTCGCCGCTAAATGGAAATCATTTCGCTGGCACGTTAGAGAAGTAGATGGACACAATATAAGAGAGTTAACCCAAATTCTTCGATCCGCTCCCCTTATCACCGGAAAACCGACACTGGTAATTGCTCACACCGTACGAGGCAAAGGTGTCACATTTATGGAACACGAACTCGCATGGCACTATCTCTCTCCCACAATAAAACATTATGAAATGGCAATAAAAGAACTCCAAAAAAACTATGCGTAACATTTTTGCCGCAACTTTAGTAAAAGAAGCCCAAAAAAATAATCGAATTTTTCTTTTAACAGGAGATTTAGGTTTCACGGTTTTTGAAGAATTTCAATCTCGCTTTCCCCAAAGATTTTTGAATGTTGGGGTTGCCGAAGCAAATATGGTTGGAGTAGCAAGTGGACTAGCTAATGTAGGCTTTATACCTATAGCATATAGTATTGCAACCTTCATTTCCATGAGAGCATTTGAGCAAATTAGAAATGATATAAGTTTGGCTGGTAAAAATGTAAAAATCGTTGGGGTAGGAGCTGGTTTAAGCTATAGTCATGCAGGACCCACTCACCACGCAATGGAAGATATAGCACTTATGCGTACTCTCCCGGGAATAACAATTTATTCTCCTTCTGACCCAATCTCCACTGCATGGACAACGCAATCTATGCTTCAAATTAAAAATCATTCCTATCTTCGATTGGGAAAAAGGGGTGAGCCAACTATATACACCAGTAAAACTCATTTTGAAATTGGAAAAGGACAGATTATTATGGAGGGAAAACATTGCACTTTTCTCACCACTGGCCCGATTCTTTACAACGTTATAAAAGCTGCAGAGAAATTAAAAAAAAGAGGAATATCATGCCGAATCATTGATCTTGTTACAATTAAACCAATTGATGAATCAATTATTTGCAGTTCAGCAAAAAAAACAAAATATATTTTTACTGTTGAGGAACATAGTCTGATTGGTGGGTTAGGCTCTATAGTGGCTGAAGTCTTAGCCGAAAAAGCATCATTTCCTTTTCAACTTACACGCATAGGTTTACCCGATAAGTTTTGTACCGTAATTGGAGACCATGCATACCTACGTCAACACTTTTATCTTTCCACAGATGCCATAGTAAAACGAGTATTGCAAACAATAGCATGAGCAATCTTGAATTATCACTAGTTTTGCCCATCCATAATCAAGCAGACATTACAGAGTCTATTATTGATAGTATCGAAAAAAAGTTAAAAAAAACCAATATTACATATGAAATACTCATGGTAGAAAATGGTTCATCCGACAATACACTTTCCGTCTTAAAGAATCTGGAGAAAAGAAATCCTCGTTTGAAAACGTTTGTCGCACCAATGGGCTATGGGAGTGCCGTATTGAATGGCTTAAAAAAAACCAAAGGTATATGGGTGGGTTACATGCCCTCTGATGGCCAGATCGATCTTGCAGTCCTACCACCACTTATCAATGAACTGAAAAAAAATCACTATGATGTAGTAAAAATTTTTAGGACAACACGTGAATCATTTGTCCGTAACATGAGATCTAAATTATTTAATATGCTTGCACGTACAGTTTACGGAAAATTGCCGGTAAAAGATATTAATGGCAGTCCCAGATTTTTTAAAAGAAAATACTTAAGCATACTTGACTTACAGTATACCGATTCATTTATTGATCTGGAATTCACCCTCAAAGCGAGATACTTACATTTGAAAATAAAGGAGTATCCTATGCAGACATTACCACGAGCAGGCGGTAAATCAACCGTTCATCTTGGAACGGTGTTTGAATTTATAGGGAATATTCTCGCATATAAATTGGGATCAAAATTTGATAGTTGGAAAAGTAGAAGATTTTTTCAATCAATCGTCAAAGATAAAAAAAGTGATTTTTAAAAAATCCTCATATAAGGATATTGTACAATTCTTGAGGCGTCGCAAAATTCAGATCGGTTTTGTTCTTCTTGTATTCTGTAGCATCCTGCTACGGTTTTATAAGTTTCCTGAATGGTTTTTTTTTAATGTAGATGAAGACTCGTATTATTTTATTTTTCGTAAAATTGCGTTTCTTCATAGGCCTGTCCTGGTGAGTTACGAGATTCCCGGAGGACTGCTTGCGCCACCTATTACGTATTACTTTGGCGCTATCATACTGTTTCTCGGTAATGGCAATCCACTCTTTTTGGCTGCTACAGCATCATTTTTTGGTATATGGGGTGTAGTGTTGGTGTATATCGTTGGAAAACAATTGTTTGAATCAGAACGGACGGCGTTACTTTCTACCATAATTTATTGCTTCTCATACCTCATAAACATTTACAATCGCCTTTCAATTAATTTACTTTTTGGACCCATTCTTAGTTTGCTCACTTACCTCGCTCTAATTCAATTCATAAAAAAAAGTGAAAAAAAGTGGTTGTGGCTTTTGTCCATAGTTTTCATTATCTCTACACAAGAAGGAAGCATGATTTCGCTTATTTTTTTGACTCTTGTTTCGCTATTCATTTTTAAGCGTCACTCTAATTTAAAAAATTATTTCCTGCCATTTGTCTTCTGTGTTTCCTCCTTTGCACCAGTTTTGCTTTTTGATATTCGACATAATTTTTTGGTCTTCAAAAAAATAATCCATTTTTTTTCACCCATTGGCAATGGCTCATTGCATCTCACAAATTTTATTCATGATCTTCAAACATTTTTTTTAACATTCTCTCGGACGATTTTTGTCACAGGCCCAAACGACCTCAATATTCAAATTTTGCCTTGCGCCAAATATTTGGAAATTATTGCTCATCAAACTCCACCATGGTATTACTTACTTGGAATCTTTATCTATATTACATTTGCCTATCGAGCCTGCTCAAAGGGAGCAAAATTAGGACACAAAATTATTTTTTACCATTCTCTGATAATTTTTTTTGGTTTATTTATTTATGGAATTATTTTGCCGGGCTACATTCATGAATGGTTTTTCAATTTATTTACGCCTGCGTTTAGTCTAATGACAGGATACATATTATTTTTGATTAAAAGGAACTGGGGAAATGCTGTTTTGCTTTTACTGGTAGCAGGTTTTATTGCTGTGAATCTAGGGCAAATAGTTTCCGGCACTGCTACTTTGGGCTATAGAAACAAATATCTCGCAGTGCAATTTGCCGCTTCCAAAGTTGAAAATCAAAGATTTTCCTTAACGATGGTTGGAGATGGATGTAATGGTTTTGGTTTTCGCTACCTGTTTACTTACTTTGGGAAGGATCCAGTAAAAAGCTATGTAGATAATCAGTATGTTAATTGGCTGTATCCACCTCCACCTGATAATCCTCCCACCCGTCATGTGGTGCTTATTCCTCTAATAGATATAAATTCCTACCAATTGGAAAAGGAGAGAACTACGTATCAGAAGGAGGCTAAGTATAAACAGCTATTTGATAATATCGAAGTATTAGTACTTGAACGCAACACCAAGGAAAATCCATAATTTTTTTCTATCTTTGCAATCCTGTGTCAATCTTTTCATGACATACGCCTCACAATATCAAATGCATACTGCATTCTCTTCAGAAGAGTATGTTCACGCATCGTCCTTCTCCAACCGGCATAAGCAATTTTTTCTCTTGAAGCAGCGTTTTTTAAGTAATACTCTGTTTTTTCCAACGCCTCTTCGGGCGAAGAAAACGTCTCCATCTCTTTTCCAATTTCAAAAAAATCTCCTAAAGGTTCGTGATACCAGCTCAAAACGAAGCCTCCCACTCCGCTTGCTTCAAAAGGACGGTAATTCACACTGATAATAGGCACTCCATCTTCACATGTCACTGTATTGAGAGTTATCTTGCTTCTGCGGATAATAGATAAGCATTTTGAATGCGGCACAACTCCATGGTAAACATCCTTATACTTTGTCCGTTGCCAACTCTGATAACCCCAAACTTCAAGAAATTTTCTCTCATGCACCATTTGAAACAAACGTCCTCTTCTTTTTGTATATTGACCCACAAATGTAGCATCATAATCCTTAGCATTTGATTTATACCGTGCATCAGCATCGGCTCCAAATGGAAGGTAGTAGGAGTTAATTTTTTTTTCCTTTAGTTTTTTCTGGACATAAAGACATGGTGTAAAAAAATAATCGTACGCTGAGGCATTTGTGCTGATCCACGGCCAACTATCAAAATAGTCAGGAAACCAATTCATCGTAATGTACCCCTTGGAACGAAGGTTGGAAATAACCTCGGAAGAAATATTTTTTCCCTTTGCAACAAAAATATAGTCAGGATTTATTTGTAGTGCTTTTTTATAAAGAGAGTCATTAATGTATAAATTTAGCTTTTCCTGGAAACTGGATGTTTTGATCAACCCCCTGTTTTTTACTACACCCCAAAATTTGGAAATTAAATTTGGAGAAAAGTTATCAAAAAAATAAACCTGAAATTCCATCGCTTGTAAACTTGCAATGATAGGTCTGGTAAAAACCGAATTACCGGTGTTAATAAAGAGAATTTTTTTTTGCATGGGATTAATTGCTAATATATATAGTATATAATGTTAAAATTAGTCCTTGATAACAGTTTAAGAACATTTTGTGAGTTTTTGTAAATACGTATGAAAAAAGATTTAACTCGGGATTATTATAGTCTAAAAGCTACCAAGTACGGAATACGAACGGCACGACTCAACCAAAGCATGCACATTCTTCAAACATTTACCAATGTGAAAATATTGGATATTGGTTGTGCCACAGGGTATTTGGGGAAATTATTAAAGCACAGAAATAATTATGTTGTAGGGGTGGATATTTCCGAAGCAGCCGTCAGACAAGCCAAGAAAGTTCTAGACCACGCTTATGCACTTGATATCGAAACTGAGATGTTACCAAAATCAATGACTTTTGATTTGATCATAATGACAGAAGTTATCGAACACCTTTTTCAACCCAAAGATAGCTTAAAAAAATTGCTACGGCATTTGAAACCCAACGGGAGAGTTTTTTTAAGCACGCCTAATTTTCTTTATTGGGGTAATCGTCTTCAATTTCTTCTTGGCCATTTTTCATACTCCGCTCAAGGAGTGTTTGATGAGAGTCACATTCATTTTTTTACCTATACCACTATTCGTAAACTCCTGGAAGATCTTGGTTTGAATATTGTGGAAGAAAACCATATAGTAGGAGGTCGAATTGGTCGTTTTCTTGCTGTTTTTTTCCCTGGCGCATTTGCGAGCCACTTTATTCTTCTAGCTCGGAAACGTGGGTCGCTGATTGATTAAATCATGAGCTTCATGAATATGACGGTGTGTTTCTTTGGATCATACAATAGGGATTACCCACGAAACCAAATATTGCTGAATGGACTTAAAAAAAATGGTGTGGTCGTATTTGACTGTCATTCCACGAAAGGTTTTTTTCTGCAACGCTACACCCAACTTACTCAAAAATTTTTGCCTCTTCGAAAGAAAGTAGACGTGATTTTTGTGGCATTTCCTGGCCATTTGGATATGCCTTTAGCTTGGTTGTTAGGGAAGTTAACGGGAACTAAAGTTGTTTTTGATGTTTTTTATTCTCTTTATGATACCTATGTCAATGACCGACAATCGACAAAACCTCGGAGTGCACACGCTATTCTCTATCTCCTTATTGATAAACTATCAATGCGACTCGCAGATCTCATTATCTCTGATACCTGGTCTCATGCGAAATATTTAAGTGAAACATTTGGAATACCTGCGTCAAAATTTAAACGCGTTTTTTTAGGAGCGGATGATAGAATTTTTAAAAAAACTGCGGGAAAAAATGGTCAGAATGAAAATGTTGTGGTTGAGTTTCACGGTATGTTCGCGCGTCTTCAGGGGGTCGAATACTTTATTGAGGCAGCGAAAAAGTTAGAAAATAACGTGGGCATAAAATTTATACTCATAGGTGGAGAAAATAATTACTCGTACCCATTGGAACTCATGAAAAGGCTAAAACCAAAAAATCTCGACTACCTAGGTAGGTTAAGTCCCAAACAGTTAAACACGCAATTACAACTTGCTGATATTAGCATCGGTGGCCATTTGGGAATGACAAACAAAGCTTCTAATGTGATTGCAAACAAAACATTTGAATCGCTTGCTATGGGAAAAGCTCTCATTGTTGGAGACACGGTTGCAAACCGTGAATTACTTGAAGATAAAAAGAATGCCATATTCGTAAAGCCGGGAAGCGCCGATGATTTAAAAAAGAAGATTTTATACTTGAGCCGGGAAAAAAAATTAAGACAGAAGATCGCATTAAGCGGTAATACGCTTTTTAAGAACCAATTGACTAATTACCACGTGGCGAAGACCTTGTTATCATTATTTACTCACCTCCTAAATGAGAGCTAGTTTAAAGCATGCATTTAGATAAATAGAGAAATTATATATGATAAGCGTTTTGCGGTCTTGGTCAGACGTGGGTAATGCACTGGGGTACTTGATGGATTTAGGAACCGATAAAAACACTCGGACATATCACACAAATCCTTTAAAGAACTGGGATCTGGCTCAGATAGCCCGTCTCCTTGCCCACCAAAAAAAGAATGTACGCATCCTAGATATGGGTTGTGGAGGAAGTAATGTTTTGAGATACTGCCATAGAAATAAATTCGCTAATGTGTACGGTATTGATCTTACGATAAATTTTCAGGACCGTTGGCAGCAACTGATGTACTTTAAAAATAATCGTTTTCGGATACCCTATCATCTATCGACCCAAAGCGTGACACAGACAACATTTGAAAATAATTTCTTTGACATTCTCATTTGTCTTTCTGTTATTGAACACAATGTAAATTTAGAGCAATTTTTCATTGAATGTTCTCGATTACTAAAAAAGGGTGGAAAACTATATTTGTCTACAGATTATTGGGATAAAAAAATTAATACTTCAGATGCACCTGGTAATTATGGCTTACTGGAAAATGATTGGACAATTTTTTCCAAAAAAGAAATTATTGAAATAATACATATAGCCAAATCGGAGAGACTAATATTGGAAAATAAAAAGATTCCCGACACAAACCAACCTGTTGTCCACTGGAATACAAAAAAATATACATTTTTATCAATCATATTTACGAAAGTGTGAAAGGTTCTAAAAAAAGATATGTATAAAATTCCCATTGCCAAACCTTTTTTCGGGAATGAAGAGATTGAAAATCTCACTACATGTGTCCAAAGTACTTGGGTATCATCTGCGGGAAAGTTTATTGATGAATTTGAAAAAAATTTTGCTCATTACTGTGGGACAAAATATGCTATTTCCACATCCAACGGTACTACAGCCCTTCACCTGGCAGTAATGGCTTTGGGCATTGGTCCAGGTGATGAAGTATTGGTACCATCACTCACATTTGTTAGCTGTGCCAATGTAATAGTCTATGTAGGGGCAAAACCAGTTTTTGTCGATATTGATCGGGCAAGCTGGACCATAGATCCCGATGAAATTGAAAAACATATTTCCAGACGATCTAAAGCTATACTTGCAGTTCACTTATATGGATATCCAGCTGAAATGGATAAAATAAAAAAGATCGCGAAGAGACACAATCTTTTTCTCATCGAAGATGCGGCGGAAGCGCATGGCGCCGAGTACGAAGGAAAAAAAGTTGGTGGTTTAGGAGATATAGGCTGTTTCAGTTTTTATGGGAATAAAATTATCACTACAGGAGAAGGTGGGATGGTGACCCTAAACAATCGAAAAATTTTCGATAAAATTGTTCTCCAGAAAAATCACGGAACCACAGGAAAAAAAAGGTACTGGCATTCTGTAGTCGGCTATAACTACCGCATGACTAATATGCAAGCCGCATTGGGCGTCGCTCAATTAAGGCAAATTGATAGGTTTCTTGAAAGAAGAAAAGAAATAGACATGCTCTATCGTAAACTCCTTTTAGGTATAGCGGGAATTATCCTTCCGCCTGCTAATACAAAGAAAAGAAAGGGAGTATGTTGGCAGTTCTCCATGCGCATAGAGAATAAAACCTTTGGCATGTCAAGAAATCAGTTGATAACTTTTTTAAAACGAAAATCCATAGAAACACGTCCCTTTTTTATTTCGCTTCATAAGTTACCAATGTATAAGATGAAAAACAATTTTCCCCATTCAGATGTAATATCCCAGGAAGGTATAAGTTTGCCTACATCCATGCATCTTTCTAATAAGGAAATAATCTATATAGTTCACTCAATTAAAGAAGCACAAAGACCTAAAAAAACATGATACGGCGACTTACTTCTACCGATGCTAGTGAGATTGCATCACTTCATATCCGATCACTACCTAGAGATTTTCTTCCGAGCTTAGGATACAAATTTAACCGAATTCTATATGAAAATATATTACAACATACGTCTACGCAAGCGTATGGATATATTCAGCGAGGTAGAATAGCCGGTTGTCTAGTGGGTGTTAGCGATACCAATAGTTTATTTAAAAAGATTATCCTTGGTTCCTGGTACAAATTTATTCCTCTCCTCATAGAAAAAATCCTAAGAAAACCTGCAGTGGCGATACATATATTCGAAACAGCATTTTACAGTAAGAGTTCCTATCATCAAACGAAAGCTGAACTTCTCATCATATGTTTAAATTCTCCTCTCCGTAGAAAAGGAATTGGTAGAAAACTTGTTTCTTATTTTAAGATTCACTTAAAACAACATGGAATAAAGTCTTTTATAGTAAGTGCATATACCCACAATATACCAGCCAATAAATTCTATGTATCCTTGGGAGGAAAATTAATAAACACATTCATCATGTACAATAAGCTGTGGAACGTTTATGAGTTAACTGCAAACAATGGAAAAAAATAATCTCATTACTATTATTCTCCCGACATACAATGAAGCCGGCAACATTCTTTCACTAATTCGAGACATTAAAAAAATACTCCATAAAATCAGACGGGAATGTGAAATAATAATTGTTGATGACAACAGCCCAGATCAAACGGGGTATTTAGTAAAAAAGACCTTTCCTTATGACGGAAACATCAAAGTAATTATACGGAAAAATGAGAAAGGATTAGCTTCAGCAATATATCTTGGAATTAAAAAAGCTAGAGGAAATTATCTGGTGGTCATGGATACAGATTACAATCATGACCCCAAAATTATTAAAGGATTAATTTCTTTTCTCAAGAGGTACGAGCTTGTCATCGGATCCCGATATATTAAAGATGGAGGCATGGAAAATAAGACGCGCTACTGGTTAAGTTATTTTTTTAATCTGTATATTCGTCTACTACTGCATCATGGTGTCCACGATAATTTAAGTGGTTTTTTTGCAATACGTAAAGAAGATATTCATTTACTACCTACAGGGTTAATTTTTTTTGGCTTCGGGGATTATTTTATGAGGTTAATTTTTTATGCTAATAGAAAGAAAATGAAGATGATTGAAACTCCTGTATACTATAAGAATCGTACCTGGGGAGAAAGTAAATCTAAATTTTTCCCGATGCTTATTTCCTATACGGATTCAGCTTTAAAACTACGCTTTTCTCAGTAATATTCTTGTGAGAAAAATTATAATTCTACTATTTTCCATACTTTGCCTGGCTTTTTTTCTCCGTTTATTTTACCTTACCAGAATACCTATCGCGCTCCATGGGGATGAGTTAGGCGTGGGATATAACGCTTATTCTCTCCTTTCATCAGGATTCGATGAAAAATCCCGATTACTTCCCATATCTTTAAGAGCAGACTCCACACCAATTTTTTTCTATGCTACTTTACCATCAATTCTTTTTTTTGGTCTTTCAGAG
>OBEQ011081992.1_pt1 | contig 33481 bp, 7 predicted proteins | sample 1670901 | NCBI WGS metagenome assembly OBEQ01 (sample SAMEA104232315, study PRJEB22302) | groundwater metagenome | biome: forest; feature: aquifer; material: groundwater | place: USA | collected 2011-08-07 | depth 5.4 m | reverse complement strand
CGGAAGGATCGATCATAAATTGATTGCGGCCGAGTTTATCGAGACGAAACGTTGTGGAAGCGCCGCCGGTATAGCTATGGTTTTCACTGTCCGTATAACCTTCGAGTCCATTATCCCGAATTTGATAACCCAAGAGATTTCCATTCTGATAGGCACCGGCCGTATCTTGGAGGTTTTGAATTGACTGACCGTCATTTGAGACCACTTTTGTATAATCAAATTGAAGCCGCTTTCCGAATGGATCAATGACATATTCCTGCCGGTCCAAGCCGTCAAAACGAATGTAGGTTGAGGCCAAATCTTTATAAGTTCCTCTTCCATCTGAACCCCAATAAACCAAGTTGATCATCCGGTGACCTACGGCATGCCCGTCATTTTTCCCATCTCCGTCTGAATCAAAAGCATTGGTCACATCTTCAATGCAAGTCGAAATGTTTTCCGGATCACCACATTCGCCGCCGGCTTTAACAGTTTTTGAATAATCAAAAAGGGTCCGGCTTCCGGAGCCATTAACAATGATGTAATTGCGACCCAATTTATCGAGTCGGATGTACGTTTCAGCAAAACCGGCATAACCCGCTTGAGCTTTAAGACTGAGATCCGTAATCGTATAACCAACCGCATGACCGCTGTTGTCAAAACAATTTCCAATTCCTGCCCCGCCCAAATCAGTCGGAAGCAAGTCAGTGCTGCTCAAACGAGCCAAATTGTCTGTTGCCGTTTGCGAATAATCAAATTGCACTCTTTTTCCGGTTGGATCACGCACAATTTTTTGCCTGCCGATTTCGTCAAGACGGATGTAAGTCGCGCTGTACATGGACAAATCTGTATCATTTTTCAAAGCCATGTCGACAATTTTATAACCAATCAAATGTCCATCTTTGTAACCGGGAGGATTGCCGCCTGAAACATTGGCTGGACCTGGATTTTCTCCGTTTGCATCAACGGTTTCGGTGTAATCATATTTTGAAATTTTTCCTGTTTCGGAGCGATCGACCAGGACCCGGCCGAGCCGGTCATAACGGACAAAACTGGTATCCATGGTTTGACCTTCGTCTACAAATTGATTGCCATAAGCTGAATTAAGATCGATCATGGCGAAGCCGGTCAAATAACCTTCATCATAAATATTTGCGTTTAACTCGATTTGGCCGTTTATATCAATCCGTTTCGTATAATCAAATTTCTTAAAACCGCCGGTTCCGTCCCGGATCAATAGTTGTCGGCCCATTTCATCGTAACGAATAAGCGTTGTTTTATAAGCATCAAAATCAGTGCCCATCAGTCCTCGATCGGTCACCGCAGCACCAATTAGATGGCCGCCTTCATACATGGAAGCAAGAGGAACTTCCTCTCCCGTTTCATCAACGGTCCTGGAATAATCATATTCGAGCATCTGGTGCGTATTGTTGCGTTCAAGCGTAATGTTGCCAAAGGCATCTAACTGAACAAAACTCTCAGACAAATCCTGGAAATTCGGATTGTCTGCTAAATCCAGATTGATTTCGGCGTAACCTTGAATGTAACCTTTTTGATACTGAGCAAATGGGTTGTTCCCAATTTGCTTGACGCCATTGGCGGCACTGCTGTCCGCGATTCGGCTGTAATCGTAACGGGTCCTTTTGCCTGTCCCATCGCGAAGGAGAATTCGTTCTCCAAATTCATTAAGCCGGATATAGGTTTTTGCGTAAGTAACACCGAAATTGCCGTCATTTTTAATGTTTAAGTTTTCAATACTGTAACCTTCTTGATAGCCGTTCGGCATAGCAGCTTGCGCACTAGACACCGTATTCCAAGTTTTACCATCAGCTGAAAGAATTTCCTTATAATTGAAGTGTACCAACGTTCCGATTCCATCTTTGACGTACTCATTCCGGCCAGAGCGATCAAGTTTTATAAAGCTGGTGTTGTACTGTGCGTTTGCGCCTGAAAGGTTTAGGTTGACCATGGCATAACCTGCCAAGAAACCTTGACCATAATTTTCAGTAAAGGAACCAAAATTTTTGACGTTTCCATCCGCGTCAATGGTCCGCGAATAATCGAATACAATATGTTCATCGGTATCAAGGTTTTCGATTCCGAGGTTATGGCCATAATCGTCAACCGTACGAACAATCCTGCCGGGTATCGCATCTCCGGCCGCTGCAAAATTTTCCTCTTTGATTTCAGTAATGCTGCCACCACCATTGCGTGTGTAGGTATATTGAGTGACGATTCCACGAAAATCAGTTTGCTTCGTCATGTCCCCATTCAGATCAAATTCGCGCGTAATGACATATTGCCCAAGCGCGCCATTGATCTCGTGGTGTATTTCCTTGGTCGTCTTGATTTTGCCATTGGCATAACGCTCATAGCTAAATTCCAAGTCTTGAAGCGGAGCCAGTCCATTATCGAAACTATCTTGATCTTCATAGATTTTCTGATTTAATCGTTCACCATCTTTATTGAAATGAGACTCGGCGACCCGGCCATCCGACATTTTCTCCACTTGAACCTTTAAATAGCCCTTCTGCGCATCGAATGTATTTTCATAAATGGTATCCGTGCGAAAAACATCGCGGACTTTGCTCAAAACTCCGCCATTGTCCACGTCCAGCCAAATCGTCCGTGTATTTTCAGAAGCGACCCAATTCATGCGTTCCTGGTATGTAAATATTCTCCCTTTTCCGTCTGGTGTTGAATTGATAATATCCGTCACCCGGCCCCATTCATCGACACTACGCGTCTTCTTCCAATCCTCAGTGGCTTCATTCCAAACATGATCTTCGTAAGGGTCAGACGTCGTCGGATTTTGATCTACCTGAGTCGACCTTCGCGCAAAGGCTTTCTGTACCGGATTTCCATCTTCAGTGACCGTCCGGTAATCCGAATAAGTAAATGTCATAATTGATTTAATATCACCGTTTTGAAAATATTCTTCCGTACGAACCACTTCTTGTTTGTCGTTGTAACTATCTACTTTGATGGTGTGGCCTTGATCATCCTGAGTATCCGTCCATGAAAGCTTCCCCGTTTGATAATGGTAATAAGTTCTGGCTATAGGCGCGGGATTGCCTTTATAGTAAAGATCTTCGTAGCTCATTTCTCCGTCCTGCGTAAAATATTGTTTCGCCATCAGGTATTCGGCACCACCATTTCCGTAATCATAACCATACATCGTTTTCTTTTTAGGCTTCGGCGCATTTCCTTGCTGAGGTCGCTGCGGCGTTTCAGATTCAAGATCAGGATTGGGAAGCTGACTGGTTACATTCAGAATACCGTCCGCAATTCCATTGATGCCATCTTTATAGTGAAGAAATTTCCCACTGCCTCCACCCGAACCGCCACCTCCGGGCGGCTGAGGAGGTTGACCGGGACCGCCACCGCCATCTGATGGATAGTATTCAATGACCGTACGCATTCTGCGAGTCCCATCCAGCCAACTATCTATTTTCTCTGGTGGCGCATTTCCGGGGGGCTGGGGAGGACCGCCAGATCCTGTATCTGGAACTTCTTTGAATGCTTCAACTGGCATATTAGGATTGTTAGGATCCAATGTAAAAACGATGCGCGACCCAGGATCACCGGGCAAAATGACCTGCATGTGATCATCCTTCACAAAACCAGAAAGATTGGACAATAAACCTTGTGCATTCATCGCCCGCAGCAATTCACCCGCATTCACGGAAGGATCTGAACTAAAAGTGGTGGAACCACTGGCATCGAGTGCTACGTAGATTGCATGGTCGTCTAGATTTTGGAATCGCTGCGCTTGCGTTGGCGCCACATCAAAAAGAATATGGGCAAGTAACGGGCTTGAATTTTGTAAATTAGCGACAAACGAAGTTCCATGCGCTTGCCAGGTACTGTCTGAAGCAATTCGCACCAGAGTGTCCGCAGTTAACGCCTTCTCTACTGTGTATTCAGAAGATTGTGTGGGAGCAAAAGTATTGAGATCGAGGTTCGTTACAATACCTGTGATTTTATTTCCAAAATTAATCTGCTTTGAAGCGGATGAATCTGCTTTAATGGCAAACGTATTCAGGTCTACATTTTGAACGACAACAAGTCCATCTGAAACCCGTTTCTGAAGGAAGGCCACCGTATTGGCTGTTATTTCAAAAGTAGTCAAATCTACATCGGTCAAAACCGCAAGAAGCCCATTGCCCAAATCGATTTGAACGACCGCTTTGGAAACTCCAGGCACTGCTTCAAATGTGTCTTTGTCAGCATTTGAAATAATGGCTGTTCTCGTGTGGTTGGAACTGTCACGGCCCAATTCCACTTGCGTTATAGCTCTTGTGTCAACTGTGGTTTGAAAGGTATCCGGGACCACTTGATTCAAAGTACCGGAGCGTTTTCTGCCCTGTGCGTCTTGAGGAAGCTCAACTTGAATAAAAGCTTCGCTGGAATCAGACATATTATAGGTGGTTAAATCCAAGTCATTGATTACACCCGAAATTTTTCTTCCGGCCGCATCAAGACCCAGATCTTTTTGTTTGAATGCTGTTGAAAGACTTGTATCTGCACCTGTCGTTGAATCGACATCCGTAACCACCACCGTATAGTTTGGATCCAGCGTTTTCTGTCTCAGATGCTGAGTTTCGGCAACATCAAAACCGGTCAGCGGATCCACATTTGAGGCAAGAAGCGTCCATCGATTTTCAATTTCTTTTTGCCGTAAATATTGGGTGGCCACTGTAGGCTGCCAAAAAGCATCCAATTCGGTCTTGATAAAGGAAGTCGCAAGATCTAAAGTCTTAAGTTCAAGGCGTCCCGTGACGGTGCTAAAACTTCCATCTTGATACTCACTGATTCGCGTCGTTGCTAAATCCACTGCAATTTGATCCAAATAACGGGTGCTTTGGGTGGTCGACCAATCAGCGGCCAAATCAGTCTTTAACCGATCTGTCACAGAATCAAGCGTCTTAACCTCAGTACGGGATAGAACGGTCGAAAAACTGTTGTCGGCATATTCAATGATCCGTGTAGTTGTGCTATCAACCTTGATCTGATCCAGATAATGTGTTGTGACAGTTGCGTTCCAAAATTCATTCAAATTAGTTTTTAGACGGCTGGTTACCGGATCAAGTTCAACGATTTCCGTTCGGGTTTTAATTTCATTGAACGTTCCGTCTTTATATTCAATGACGTGCGTTATATTGCTGTTGATAATAATTTGATCCAAATAGCGGGTTTCTGAAGTGGTCTGCCAAGTATCTGTTAAATTTGTTTTGATGCGGTTGGTTGTATCATCCATTTGCACCACTTCAGAACGGTTTTGAACAGTATTAAAAGCACTATCCGCATATTCAATGACTCGAGTCGTAGTTTTATTCACCGCAATTTGATCGAGATAACGAGTGTTAGGGGTTGCTGCCCACTGGGAATCTAAATCGGTTTTAATGCGAGTGGTATCATTGTTTAACTCTTCAAGTTCTGATCGATTTTTGATGGTATTGAAATTGCCATCGGTATATTCGATGACCCGGCTAGTATTGGCATCAATTGTGATTTGGTCCAAATAGCGCGTATCAGCTGTGGTCGTCCAATTGGAAGCAAGGTCGGTTTTGACACGATTGGTGACATCGTCCAATTCCACGATTTCCGTTCGTTTGTCAACAATTGAAAAAGCGGCGTCTTGATATTCAATCAAATGGCTGGTCGTTGTATTAACTGCAACTTGATCAAGATATCTGGTTTTTAGAGTGTCTGTCCAATCCTGAGCCAAATTGGTTCTGACCCGGCTTGTTGTGTCATTGAGTTCCAGAATTTCACTGCGGTTATCCACTGTCGCGAAGGTTCCATCGGCATATTCAATAATCCTTGTTTTGGTTGAATCCGCCGTAATTTGATCCAAATAATGAGTGTTGCTAGTCGTAGACCAATTTGTTGCTAAATTGGTTTTAACTCGGTTTGTATTGACATCCAGCTCCAAAATTTCAGAACGATCTTTTACCGTATTGAAGTTCACATTCGTATAACGAATGACATGGGTCGTATTGAGATCCACCGTAATTTGATCCAAATAATTCGTTTTCGAGGTGACATTCCAACTTGAATCTAGGTCTGTCTTGATCCGGTTAGTTACGTCATTCAAAACAATGGTTTCGCTTCTGCTCTTCACAGTACTAAAAGCGCCGCTGATATATTCGATAATATGGGTGGTCGTATCATTAATCGTAATCTGATCCAGGTAACGCGTTTTAGAAGTAGCCGTCCAATCCGAGGCAAGGTCGGTTTTAATCCGGTTCGTAGTCGCATCCAGTTCCTTGATCTCACTTCGGCTTTTAACCGTTGCAAAATCTGCGGCCACATATTCAGCGACCCGGGTAATTGTTTTATCCACTGAAATTTGATCCAAATAACGGCTCTTGGAAGTAACTGACCAAGATTGATCCAGATCTGTTTTAACCCGGTTTGTGTTGGCATTTAATTTCAGAATTTCGCTTCTATTTTTAACGGTATTGAATGTTCCGTCGGTATATTCAATGACATGCGTAATCGTATCGCTCACCGTGATTTGATCCAGGTATCGAGACCGGCTGGTGCCCGACCAGTCCGCAGCCAAATCTGTTTTCAAGCGGTTCGTTGTACTGTTTAATTTAATCGATTCGGTCCGTGTTTTCACATTCGTAAAACCGCTATCGAGGTACTCAACAATTCGAGTAGTCGTGTCATTGACGGTAATTTGTTCTAAAAATCTAATTTTTGTAACAAAAGTTCCGTCAGAATATTCGGTTACGTGGGTCGTGGTTGTGTCAATTGTGGTTTGATCCAAATATTGTGTGTCAACGGTTGTGGACCAATCGGAAGCGAGGTTGCTCTTAATTCGATTTGTCGAAGCATTCAACTCGACGATCTCGCTTCTATTTTTGACCGTGGTAAAACTTGCGTCTTTATATTCGATGACACGGGTGGTTGTTCCATTCACGAAGATTTGATCAAGATATTGCGTGTCGGCAGTAACGGACCAATTGGAGGCAAGACTGGTTTTCAAGCGACTAGTGACAGCATCTAACTCGACAATTTCACTTCGGGTTTTGACCACGGTGAATGTGCTATCCGTATATTCAATCGCATGGGTTGTGCTCCGATCGATCGAAATTTGATCCAGAAAACGAGAAGTAGCTGTCGTCGTCCAATCAGAAGCGAGATCGGTTTTAAGTCGGCTTGTATTGAAATCTAGTTCCTTAACTTCGCTCCTGCTTTTAACCGTTGTAAAAGAACCGTCCACATATTCAATGACTCGCGTGGTATTAGTATCGACGGTAATTTGATCGAGATATCTCGTTTGGAAAGTGGGCGACCAATTGGCGCTCAAATTGGTTTTAACGCGGCTCGTCGCATCATTTAAAATAACGGTTTCGCTGCGGCTTTTAACAGTAGTAAACGTGCCATCCACATATTCGATCACATGAGTCGTTGTCGAATCAACCGTAATTTGGTCCAAGTAATGAGTGGTGAGCGTTACTGTCCAATCCGAAGCAAGATTGGTTTTAAGCCGGCTTATATTTGCGTCTAACTCAACGATTTCGCTTCTATTTTTGACAACCGAGAAGGTGCTATCTGTATATTCAATCACACGCGTTGTTATCGGATCTACCCGAATTTGATCTAAGTAGCGAGTAAGCGCTGTCGCCGTCCAATCCGAAGCAAGATTGGTTTTGATTCGGCTGGTTGTTGAACTGCGGTCTTCAATTTCACTGCGGGTTTTGACAACCGAAAATGTACTGCTGGTATATTCAATAACACGCGTTACTGTTGGATTAACTGTAATCTGATCTAAAAATCTAGTTTTTGAAGTATTCAGCCAATTCGCGTCAAGATCTGTTCTCAATCTGTTCGTAATATCATCTAAAGCGATGATTTCACTTCGGTTTTTAACCGTTCCGAAAGTATTATCCGTGTATTCGATCACATGAGTTGTGGTGGTATTGATGATGATTTGGTCCAAATAACGTGTAAAAGACGAAACGGACCAATCGGAAGCAAGATCAGTTTTAATCCGACTTGTCGTATCATCCAAGACAACAATTTCGCTACGGCTCTTGATGTTTGTAAACGTACCGTCTCTATATTCAATCACATGCGTTGTCGTCGGATTGACGGTAATTTGATCTAAATACCGCGTAGCAGATGTGGCTACCCAATTTGCCGCAAGATTGGTTTTGATTCGGCTTGTTGTTTCATTCAAAACGGTAATTTCACTCCGACTCTTAACCGTTGCGAACGTACCGTCGGTATATTCAGTCACTCGCGTTGTTACGTTGCTAACGGTAATTTGATCTAAATAACGCGTTTTGGAAGTTGCGGCGAAATTGGCATCCAGGTCAGTTTTAATACGGCTGGTGACAACATCGAGCGCGATGATTTCACTTCTCGATTTTACGGGAATGAATGTATTATCCTGGTACTCGATTACATGTGTTGTAATTGCGTCCACTGTAATTTGATCCAAATAACGCGTGTTAATTGTCGTATTCCAATTCGCATCAAGATCGGTTTTGACGCGGTTGGTGGTATCATTCAGCGCATTAATTTCACTTCTCGATTTGATCGCATTAAAACTGTTGTCCGTATATTCAATTACCCGCGTAATTGAACTGCTCACTGTAATTTGATCCAAATAACGCGTACTGGGGGTAGCGGCGAAATTAACATCGAGATCGGTTTTGATACGGGTCGTTGTATCATTAATAGCGGTAGTCTGACTCCGGCTTTTCACGGTTCCAAAGGTACTATCCATATATTCGATGATTTGCGTGTTGATGTTATCCACAGCAATTTGATCCAAATAGCGTGTTTTAGAAGTGGCAGCGAAGTTGGCGTCTAGGTCGGTTTTAATCCGGCTGGTTGTATCATTCAGTGTAATTACTTCGCTGCGACTTTTAATGTGAGCGGCGGCGAAATCACTGCATGGAACCCATGTCGGAGGAGCCGAGCAAGAGGCCCCTAATGGATAGTATTCGTTGATGCGAGTGGTCGTGCTGTTGACGATGATTTGTTCCAAAAATCGGGTCTTGGAAGTAATGTAATAGTTGGCATCCAGGTCCGTAAAAATGTGATTAGTTGTCGCATTTATCTGAGCACTTGAACTTCGACTTTTAACAGCAGAGAAAGTGCCATCCATGTATTCAGTTATCCGCACGTAAGATGAACTGCCTGGTGCCTGATCTAGATATCGGGTTCTAGTTGTTATAGTCCAATCCGAAGCAAGGTCCGTCTTGATGCGGCTGGTCAATCCATCACTTAATAATTTAACTTCGCTTCTAGACTTAACGGTTGTAAAAGCACTGCTGGTATACTCAATGGTATGCGTCGTCATTCCGTCGATGAGAATCTGATCAATATAACGAGTCAGTGTAGTAGTGGCGAAATTAACATCCAAATCGGTTTTGATACGACTAGTAATGTTGTTAACAGCGACGATTTCACTTCTGTTTTTAGCGGTGTAAAAGGCGGAGCTATCATACTCGGTGACACGAGTTGTCGTTGAATTCACGGTGAGCTGCTGCAAATACCGTGTAAGAGCAGTGGTGGCAAAAGAAGAAGTGAGATCGGTTTGAATATAGTTCGTAGTCGCATTCACGGTAAAAATGGAACTTCGGCCTTTCACCGTCGTAAAAGAACTATCAAAATACTCAATGACATAAGTTTGTTCCCCCTGAGTATTAACTTGCGGATTACCCAGCCACATTGAAGTGACGGTGCCCAGAACCTGATCCAGATATCGTGTGTTGATCGTCGCCGCAAAATTGACATCAAGATCCGTTTTGATCCGGTTCGTGGTGTCATTTAAGGCAGTGACTTGGCTTCTCGATTTGACTGTGTTAAATGTGCTATCCGTGTATTCGACGACACGATTCGTGGCGCTATCCATCACAATTTGATCAAGATAACGACTGGTGCCTGTTGTTATCCATGAGCTGGTAAGATCAGTTTTGACGCGGGTCGTAGTTGAATTCAGGATTGTAATTTCGCTTCTGTTTTTGACGGTTGTAAATGTGCTGTCCGTATATTCAGTCACGCGCGTGGTCGTTGCATTAAAAACCACCTGCTCGATGAACCGGCTACTGGCTGTCGTACTAAAGCTAGAGTTTAAATTAGTCGTAATCCGACTCGTTGTTGCATTGACAGCAGTGATACTGCTGCGGGTTTTGACCGTTACAAACGTACTGTCCGTATATTCAGTAACTCGTGTTGTATCACTGGTCGTTGTGGTCTGATCCAAATATCGCGTACTCGAAGTAGTCGTAAAGGTAAAGTCGAGATCCGTCTTGATACGAACTGTGGTTGAATTGAGGGTTGTGATTTCACTCCGCGTTTTTACTGTTGCAAACGTACTGTCCGTATACTCAATGGCATGCGTAATCGTATCGCTTACCTTGATTTGATCCAAATAACGTGAGTACGTGTTTGCCGTCCAAGTTGATGTGAGGTCTGTCTTGAGTCGGTTGGTGTTAGCATCAAGTGCTACAATTTCGGTGCGTGTTTTAACCACCGTAAAATCGCTGGTTGGCGACGTGCAGCATGAGCAGCCGCTTCCACTGCAGGTTGGGGCGACATTCGCTATATATTCAATGACGCGTGATGTGGTGAAATTGACTTTAATTTGATCCAAATACCGGCTGGTGGCAGTTCCCTTAAAGCCAGAATCAAGATCTGTTTTGATTCGGTTGGTTGTTACATTCAGGAATGTAATTTCACTGCGGGTTTTAATGGTTCCGAAAGTGCTATCTGTATATTCAATAACACGTGTAATCGTATTGCTAACAGTTGTTTGATCCAGATATTGGGTAGTAGCTGTGGCGGCAAAATTTGCATCGAGATCGATTTTAATGCGTGATGTGGTAGAAGAAGTGATCGTCACTTCACTGCGGCTCTTAACGTTTGTAAATGTACCGTCGATATATTCCGTGACTTGTGAGGTCGCATTATTGACCGCTACCTGGTCTAGATAACGGGTATCAGTTGTAACCGCAAAACTAGCGTCCAGATCAGTTTTAATACGTGTTGTTGTGTCGCTCAAGGTAACGACTTCGCTTCGGCTTTTCACCGAATTGTAAGAACTCGCTGGACACGAATATGAGAAACCAAATTGGCTTGTGCAAGTATTTGTAAGATCGGCGACATATTCGATCACCTGCGTTGTGTTGCCATTTACCGTAATTTGATCCAAAAAACGAGTTAAGGAAGCACTATTCCAAGAACTATCAAGGTCGGTTCTGATGCGGTTCGTAGTGGCATTGATCACCGTAACATCGCTGCGGGATTTAAGTGTTGCAAATGTATTATCCGAATATTCAACGATTCGTGTCACCGTAGTACTGAATGCAGTCTGTTCCAAATAACGCGTCTTAGAAGTAGCGGACCAATCGGCAGCCAAATCGGTCTTGACCCGGTTGACCGTTGAATTCACAACTGTATTTTCACTGCGGGTTTTAACGGTCGCAAACGTGCTGTCTGTGTATTCAATGATGCGTGTCGTGGTACTGTTTACGGTAACCTGATCAAAATATTTCGTTTGGGTCGTAATCGACCAATCGGCGGCAAGATCGGTCTTGATCCGGGTGGTCGTTGGATCCAATGTCTTAATTTCACTTCTGGATTTGACGGTCGTAAAAGCACTCGACGTATACTCAATGGCATGGGTGGTTGTACTATCAACAATAATTTGATCCAAATAACGAGTTGTAATGGTATCCCCCCAACTTGATGTTAGATCAGTTCTAATCCGGGTTGTCATATCATTAATCGCGATAACTTCACTCCGCGTTTTTACCGTCACAAACGTACTGTCCGTAAATTCAGTCACATGCGTCGTCGTAACGTTGACCGTAATTTGTTCCAGGTAACGCGTTGCGGCCGTAGCCGTCCAATCCGCGGCAAGATCGGTTTTAACACGGCTAGTGGTTGCGTTGATTTCGGTGGCTTCACTTCTATTTTTGATCGTTGCATAGGAATTATCCGTATATTCAATCACCCGGCTGACGGTCGAACTAACGGCAGTCTGTTCCAGATACCGCGTATTAATAGTAGCGGCCCAGTTTTGATCCAAATTCGTTTTGACTCTCGAGGTGACGTCATCGATTGCGGTTACTTCGCTTCTGGCTTTGACAACACCAAATGTGCTGTCCGTGTATTCGATGACACGGGTCAAATTGTTGTTCAAGAGGGTTTGGTCCAAGTAGCGAGAACTAGTCGTCGTAGTCCAAGTAGAAGAAAGTTCAGTTTTAATACGGCTTGTGAACTTGTCTAACACGGTCGTTTCGCTTCTCGTCTTAACGGTTGTGAAGGCGCTCGTTGTATATTCGGTGATCCGAGTCGTTGCGGCATTCACCGTTAACTGTTCTAAGAAACGGCTGTTATTGGTTGTCGTCCAATTTGCGGCAAGATTGGTTTTGATTCGGTTTGTTGTCGCATTAACAATCGTAATTTCATTCCGATTCTTCGCAGTGCTGAACGTATTGTCCGTATATTCAATAACCCGCGTGGTAGAAGTATCAACGGCGATTTGATCCAAATAACGCGTTCTGTTGTTTGCGGTCCAAGTTCCTTCAGTGTTGGCAAGCCATGTATCCAAAAGTTGAAGATCCGCGTTATTCACCTGTCCGTCGACATTTAAGTCGGCTTCGGTGAGTTGCTGCAAATTATAAATTTGGCCGGCGGCGGCCGCTGCATTAATATTGGTAATAATTTTTTGGTCAACCGAATCGACCAGTCCATCGCCATTGAGATCCGTGGTACCTGCAGTTCCCGCGAGAATACTTTTAATGACCATACCGCTCAACGTCACAGCCAAAGACGGCTGAGAAAGTTGGACGTCTACATTGTTGACTGTTCCGTCATGATTGAGATCTGAACCCGTAAGCTGATTCGAGGGCGGCAGAACCGTAGCGCCTCTTTCAATGGTTCTATAGACAGCCAGTTCAAAAACCCGGTCTTCATCGTTCGTTGAACCATCATGATTTAAGTCAGCGAGATGTTGAATGTGCGTTGCGCCGTTGACAAGCGTGGCATTTAGCGCGCTTGGACTTGAATCTTGAGGAGCCGTTCCGGTCGGTTCTTGGAAGTGATACCAAAGAAGCGTTCCGGTATTTGATTTGGAAACGGTATCAGGAGGATTAAAAGCTTGAGTATAAAGAACTGAATTGCTGATTCTGAATTCATCAATTTCACCTTTGAAAAATGTAGAAGGGCTGCCGGCATTGAGCGCTCCAATGGCAAGGCCAGTGGTGCTGTTAAATGGGACGCCAAAAGTTCCGGTTCCGGACTGAGTGCCGGTGCGGTCTACACCGTCAATCCAGATCCGGGGCTCATAAAGTCCGCCGCCCAAACTTTTATACGTAATGGCGACGTGGTGATAAGTAGTGGTGTCTGAAATCGCAGTGGTACTGGTAACGGTTTTTGTGTTGGATCCATTCGTCGAAACCGAAAAACTGAGGGTATTGGATGAGGCATTGAGAACCAATTGATATTCCAATTGTCCAGTGTTGCCCCATTTTGAAAAAAGTTCCATCGAAGAACCCGTCAGCGTTCCCCGCTTGATCCACATTTCAATGGTGAAGTTCATATTCTGAAGATCAAGAATGTTATTATCAGCAACCGTCACCACATCATTCGTGCCGTCAAAATTCATCGCGTTGCCGCGGTCGCGGGCGGTCGCGATTAAATCTTGGCCGGAAATCGTAACGTTTTTGATGCTCGTATCAAAAGCGCTCAGGTCTTGGGCGTTTACTTGACCGTTCAGATCGAGGTCAGATTTAGAAACCAAAGTTTGCGACGGAATCAAGAATGTTCCATCTTCAATTTTTTTGTAAGCTTCTTCCTGAAGCTCCCTGTCGTCATTGTTCAGAAGCGTGTCATGATTAAAATCGGTCAGATGCGGAGCATAAGCTGCGCCGCCCACCAAAGTACTTGTAAAATGATTCGGGCTTGAATCTTGAGGTGGAGCACCCGCTTCTTGGAAATGGAACCAAGCGGCCGTGTTGGCATTGGATTTGGTAATCGTGTCAATTGGATTAAAAGATTGATTGTATAAAACCAAATTGGTAATTCTCACTTCGTCAATTTCACCTTTGAAGAAATGATCGACGCTCGTCACTGAATTACCGATCATGAATGAAGCAGAATTATTAAACGCAGCGCCAAGTGCCGGTCCAGCTCCAGAAGGAACGATCGTTCCGGTCACATCGACTCCATCCACCCAAATCTTCGGTGTGTATTGGCCGCCCACATTCTGATAAGTGACCGCAATGTGGTGGTAGTTTGTATCCGTAATTGAGATGGTGCTTGTCACGGTGTAGTAATTAATACCGTCCATCGAAATGAGAAATTCAACTTTGTCGGCGTTGGAAAACCGGAGTAAATAACCTCTTTGATTATTATTAAAATCCCATTTGCTGACGAGTGAATCATAGGTGCCTGTTGCCGTGCGCTTGGCCCAAGCGTCAATCGTAAAATTTTCAGTTAAATCAAGCGCGGGACTATCATTAACGGTAACGACATCATCGACGCCGTCAAAGGTTATCGCATTGCCGCGGTCATGAGCCATGGCATATAAATCTTGACCTGTTACATTAACGGTTTGGATACCGTCATAAATAGTGAGATCTTGGTTGTCTACTTTTCCATCATGATTGAAATCGGCGCGCGCGACAGAAGCCAGCGACGGTACGGTATAAGTTCCGTCACTTACTTTTTGATAAACTGCATCTTGAAGAAGACGGTCTTGGTCGGTAATGGTTCCGCTTTGGTCCACATCAATCAAGTGAGTGATGTGAGTGGCGCCATTGGTTAACGTCGCACTGAGCGCATTTGGACTTAAATCTTTGGGTGCTGTTCCCACTTGTTCTTGAAAGTGATACCAAAGGGCTGTATTGGTATTGGATCCCAGCAACTGGTCTATCGGTGTAAAAGCTTGGGTGTAACGGATGGATTTGGTGATTCTGAGTTCATCAATTTCACCCTTGAAGAATGTGGAAGGAGTAGCACTGTTGTAAGCGCCAAGGGTCAAACCGGTCGTGCTATTAAATGGAACTCCAAAGGTTCCAGTTCCAGATTGCGCACCGGTTTTGTCCACGCCATCAATCCAAATTCTTGGATCGTAAGTACCGTTTCCAAGATCGCGGTATGTAATTGCGATGTGGTGATAATTAAGATCCGATATCAGACCGCTCACCGTGTTACTCGAAACACTTTTTGAATTTGATCCGGTTGTAGAAATCCAAAAAGTAATAGAATTGTTTGCCTCGAATCTGAGTTGATACGAAGACTGGCCGGCCGGGCCCCATTTGGAAAAAATTTCCTGAATCGACCCGGTACTTCCCCGCTTGACCCAAGCCTCAATGGTGAAATCAGTGTTTAACAAATCAAGTGCGGCGTTGTCTGGAACGAGAACATAATCATTGACCCCGTCAAAGTTCATCGCGTTACCGCGGTCACGGGACATCGTAACTATTTGATTGGGAGTCAGAGAAACAGGTTGAATCCCCGCAAGATAGAGCGTTAAATCCTGACTATTTACTTTTCCATCCACATTGAAATCAGATCGAGTAAACAAGCTGTCCGAGATTGACGCCCGGTCCGCAAGTGCTGAGACCACAAAAGCAATCCGGTCCGCATCAGCACTATTCACAGAACCGTCTTGATTCACATCAATGTGGTATGAAATCGCCTGCTGAAGTAAGGTTTTATCTGTGGCATTGACTTGGCTATCGCCATTAATGTTTGCATTGGTAATCGACTGGGAAGTCAGGGCGGCATAAGCTCCGATCATGGTCTTAATGGAATTAACAAAATCAATCTCAGAAACTTCGACAGTCCCGTTGGCGTTAAAATCTGAACGGATGACATCTGAAAGATCTGGAACAAGCTTCGCGCCTACTTTTGAGATTGCATCACTCAGCATTGCTTGGTCTTGCGGATCCCACAATTGACCATCGTTATCAAAATCCAATTTCGTACCGAGCGTAACCCAAGCTTGATAAGCCGCATAATCCTGCTGATTAATAATTCCGTTGTGATCAAAATCGGCTTGGGTTGCTTCTGAACCGGTGACGGTTAAGCTTTGAATGTAAGTCGCGTAAGAAATTTTAGCCGGCATCGCGTTCACATCCGCGCTTGTAAACGTTCCATTGGCATCAATGTCACGCCATCCAGTTCTTGCGGCTTCGAGAAGGTTTCGGTCATTGGCCTCAACTTTACCGTTGTGATCGATATCGGCATTGGCGATTTGGGTGGCGGTGGCTGTGGGTAGCACAAGCTGGCCGGTGTTGACCATATCCACGACTTTCAGATAAATATCCGTATCCACCTGTTCTCCTGCAACACCGTTTCCGCTCCAGTCGGGTTGAATGCCACCCGAAAACTCAAATCGATCAAGGTTGACATCAGGAATCAGATTCCCCGTCGGCACATTCAATTTATAGGAAGATGCGAGCACCGTGCCTCCGGGCGGCAGCCAAGCGGTTCCTCTTGCACCACCCACTTGATAGAAATAAACCTTCATTCCGCCTGTGGCCGAGAATTCAAAATCAATCGTATAACTGGACCCTGTGGAAAAAGTGCCTACTAATTGACTTGATGCGCCATTGACATAGGTAGAAATGGACACTGAACCGGCATCGGCATCATAATCAAAATACAAACCAAACTCCTGCAGTTGGCCGGTCTGAGGGTTGACCGCTTGGAGGGTGATCACTCGTGATCCAGTCGAACTAAGACATCCACCCCCTCCTGACAAACTGAAATTCACTTTCAATGTAGAGGTCGCTTGATTGACACTGTGACCGTTAATCTCTGAAATACCCTGAAGTCCACCCAATAAGACTTGACCACCGACCGAAGTAGGTTCGGCTCCCGTATAGCTGAAGTATGTGGTATCGAAGGTGTTGAAGTCGTCGATTTTACTGGTTGAAGCTATTCCACCCTCATAAATCTGCTTGGCCCTGAGTTTGGTGTAGTTAAAGGTACCGCTTGAGACGGTGACACTGACAGGAGCAATCAAATTGTCAATGAGTGCGGTATCGGCACTTGTGACCGTCCCGTTTCCGTCCACATCAATGTAATTGCCAAGATGGGTGGAAAGTAATGTCTGATCCGCGGTTGTAATTTGACCATCGTTATTGACGTCATAGGTCGGCTTTTGACTGGGCCAGAGGTCAATCGCGATGATTTTGTCATACATTAAAAGATCAGTACTATTAATCAATCCGTCTCCGTCGAGATCTTTGAGCGTCGCCATTTGACCGGCGCTGAGACGAGTTTGATAAAGATTTTTATCCGCGGCGCTAATTCCTGCGACACCGTCCAAATTTCCATCAACACGCGCACGTTCAATCTGTTTGCTCTCAATAACTTCAAGCAAGCGCTGGCTCGTCAAGCTGATGGCCTGGCTCGTATAGGACTGAGCGAGCGTTAAGTCCGCATTGTTAATATGGGTATCACCAGTTACGTCAAATTTTTGGATTTGGCTTAAAGAATAAATCGGTGAATTTAAAAAATAGTTCCGGACAAAAGTAATCAGATCCACGTCCGCTTGAGTGACTTGCCCATCCGCATTGATGTCGGCTTTTTGCTTGTCAGCGGGTGTGATGGCATTGTAATTAATGATGGTTTGGATAATATCTAAATCAGTTTGGTTGACTTGCCCGTCCTGATTCACATCTCGATACTGGGTAAGAGCTGTTTCAAAAGCGGTCTTATCGGCCAAAGTCACAGTGCCGCTTGCATCAATGTCAGCTAAAGAAATTTGTACGGGAGTCAGTGTATTGTAATTGGTAAGCGTTGCGATCGTATTCTCAAGTAATGTTTGGTCGCTCGCATTCACGCTTCCATCCTGGTTTAGGTCATATTGAGTGCCGGCTAAGGAAACGCTGTACGCGCCAGAATAGAAATTGACGACGTCCGAAAGAATGCTTTGATCCGTGGCGTTGATGACCCCATCTTGATTGATGTCTTGACTATTAGCCCATGAAGTTTGGTACGTATTGCTAAAAAAATTAATGACATTGGTTAAAATGGCCTGGTCTGTGGCATTAATGATTCCGTCTTGATTGATATCTTTTTCTTGGTTGATTAAATCAAACGAATAAGTGCCTGCGAAATAATTGAGCATATTGGACAAAACAGTCCTGTCAGCAGCGTCCACGATTCCGTCCTGATTGATATCCTGATTGGGTTGAACATCAAGTGAATAATTCCCATTAAAGAAGCCCCAAATACCATTGATGATATTGCGGTCTAAAGTATTGATCACACCATCACCATTAATATCCGGATCAGCACCGTTGGCCAAATAATTATAAACAGCTGTTGAGCTATAGAAGTCTTTAATATTAGAAACAATGTTACGGTCTGTTGAATTGATTTGGCCGTCGCCATTTAAATCGGTTAAATCGGTTAAGGTAAAATTGAAGGAGTGATTGCTTCCGATAAAATTAATCCGGTTCTCAAGTTCCGCGCGTGAAATGGGACTGCCTTGATTATCAGAAAAATATTCGGTGATCCGAGTCGTTTGCGCGTCTAAGACTTTTTGTTCCAAATAACGCGTTTGTGCAGAAACGGTCCAATCCGTATTTAAGTTGGTTTTAACGCGGCTGGTGACATCATCGATGGTCTTCACTTCGCTGCGGCTGGTCACTGTCGTAAATGTCGCATCTTGATATTCAGTCACACGGGAAGTAACGGCATCCAATTTGGCCTGATCTAAATAACGAGTTTGTGACGTCGCATTCCAGCTGGCATCTAAATTGGTTTTCGCACGCGTTGTTGAAGCATTGAGTTGGATCACTTCTGTTCGGCTTTGAACGGTCGTAAAACTTGAATTTGTGTATTCGATGATTCGGGACGTATTGCTATTAATGGTTATTTGATCTAAATATTTAGTATCTGCGGTAGCCGACCAATCAGAGGCCAGTGTGGTGCTGACGCGGGCCGTCGTTGGATTGATTTGCGTGACTTCACTGCGGCTGACAATCGTTTGGAAGGCAGCGTCCTGATATTCGATCACCCGGGTAGTGTCATTATCAACGGTAATTTGATCCAGATAGCGAGTGTTCGCCGTGGCTGCCCAGTTCGCATCCAAATCCGTTACTACTCTGTTCGTCGTATCATTCAGCTGCGTCACTTCGCTTCTTGCCTTCACCGCCGCAAAGGTATTGTCCGTATATTCAGTCACTCGCGATGTATCATTGTCGAGCGCCGCTTGATCCAAATACCGGGTATCCGTTGTCGCTGTCCAATTTGCGGCCAGATTCGTCGAAACACGTGTTGTGGATTCATTCAGCTGTTTAACTTCGCTTCGGCTTTGAACGGTGGTAAAGGCACTCGTCGTGTATTCAATAATTCTGGAGGTATTGCTGTCGACTGTAATCTGATCCAAATAACGCGTCTTGGCTGTCGCGGACCAGTTGGCCGCTAAATCCGTGCTGACCCGAGTCGTTGTGTCATTTAATTGAGTCACTTCGCTTCTGGATTTGACCGTCTGGAACGTATCTTCCAAATATTCAACAATTCGCGATGTATCACTATCAACGATCGTTTGGTCTAAAAACCGCGTCGTGGTAGTTGGCGACCAATCAGCGGCCAAATCAGTTTTAATGCGGCTTGTGGATTGATCAAGTTGCGTCACTTCGCTGCGGGTCTTGACCGTTCCGAATGTTCCGTCGGTGTATTCGGTAATGCGTGAAGTATCGCTATCAACCGTGAGTTGATCAATGAAACGAGTCTTGGCGGTAGCAGACCAATCAGAAGCTAAGTCAGTACTCACTCGACTGGTTGATGTATTGAACTGAGTCACTTCGCTGCGGGATTTAACCGTTTGGAAATTTTGATCCAGATATTCAATGATTCTTGAGGTATCGCTATCAATCGTAATTTGATCTAAATAACGAGTGTTGGCTGTGGCTGTCCAGTTGGCTGCTAAATCGGTACTCACCCGTGTGGTTGTCGTATTTAACTGGGTCACTTCGCTTCTGGATTTAACCGAATCAAATGTCCCGTCCGTATATTCCGTGATTCTTGTCGTATCGCTGTCCACAACGACTTGATCGATGAAACGGGTTTCTGATGTCGCTAACCAATTCTGATCAAGACTGGTTTTAATCCGGCTTGTCGTCTCATTAATAGAAGTCGTCTCTGTCCGGCCTCGAACAGCAGCGAAGGTGTCATCGGTGTATTCAATGAGGCGGCTCGTAGCACTGTCTAAAATAATTTGATCGATAAATTGGCTTTCGGAGGTCACATTCCAATTCTGATCCAAAACTGTTTTAATTCGGTTGGTCGTCGCATCAAGTTGCGTCACTTCGCTGCGAGTCTTAACGGTTCCGAATGTTCCGTCGGTGTATTCAGTAATGCGTGAAGTATCGCTATCAACGGTAATCTGATCTAAGTAGCGAGTTTTAGAAGTGGCTGCCCAGTTGGCGGCTAAATCCGTGCTGACACGACTTGTCGTATCATCGATTTGAGTGACTTCACTTCTCTGCTGAACCGTTTGAAACGTTCCGTCCGTGTATTCAATGATCCGGTTCGTATCGCTATCCACCACAATCTGATCGATGTGACGTGTCTTAGGTGTTGCCGTCCAATCCGCGGCCAAATCCGTACTCACCCGTGTCGAAGTTTCGCTCAGTTGAGTGATTTTACTTCTGGATTTGACCGTACCGAAAGTTGAATCGGTATATTCAGTGATTCTCGACGTATCGGAATCCAAAGTGATTTGATCCAAATATCTCGTGGAAGCAGTAGCAGACCAATCGGCGGCCATATCCGTAGTTACACGATTGGTAATCGCATCGAGGCGCGTGACTTGGCTGCGGGATTTAACGGTTATGAATGTGTTGTCCGTGTACTCGATAATTCTCGACGTGTTGTCATCAACGGTAAATTGATCTAAATAACGAGTATCCGAAGTCGCGTTCCAACTTTGATCCAAATTGGTAATTAATCGTTGCGTACCATTGCCAAGATTCGTCACTTCGGTCCGGTTCTGAATCGTGTTAAAAGTGCCATCCGTATAAGAAATGATACGCGTGGTATCGCTATCGACTGTAATTTGATCCAAATACTGCGTTTCTGCGGCGGCATTCCAGTTTTGATCTAAGTTGGTTTTGAGCCGGCTTGAAGTTTCACTGAGCTGTTTGATTTCAGAACGGCTGATGACATTCGCAAAATTCATGTCATACTCGGTAATCCGAGTGGTATCTGCGCTGATCGTCGTTTGTTCCAAATAGCGAGTCGCGGCCGTCACATTCCAATTCGTATCTAAATCGGTTACAACTCGGCTGGTCACATCGCTGACTTGAGTGACTTCGCTGCGAGTTTTTTCCGTCTGGAACGTATCATCAGCATATTCAATGATACGAGTTGTGTCATCATCCACAACGAATTGATCTAAATAACGGGTCTTTGACGTGGCTGCCCAATTCTCATCCAAGTCCGTCTTTACCCGCGTGGCCTGGTCGCCTAATTGTTTGAGTTCGCTACGTGTCTTAACGGTCGTAAATGTTCCGTCTTCATATTCAATCGTTCTGGTCGTATCGCCATCAACGATAATTTGGTCTAAATAGCGGCTCTTGGATGTCGGATTATTTTGGATATCTAAATCCGTAATTAAGCGTTGAACATTTTGGCCCAAATTCTTGAGCATTTGCCGTGTGGACGTTTGGGTCTCATTTCCCTGAATCGTAACGTCTGTCACAATGAGCGTCCAACCGTTGCCCAAATCACGCTGAAGTGTCGTTCCAATTAATGTGTCTTCTTGATCGCCTGAGGCGGCCGGCTGCTTCGCGCCATTCGAAACAGGATCCACATTTCCTGCAACATGAAAACGCTCCACCACAACTGTCGCGGCATCGATGCGGTGATAAATGTTCAGAAATTGCGGTGCATTGGTCGCGTCCAGAACAAATTCAACCGCATGAGTAACTTCCAGTTGGAATTGGGCAGTTAAAGTAAAAAATGTTTCGGAAACTTTTAAATTTGATTGGTCTTTGCGGGTAATTTTTTCGAGAATGCCACGGCCGGCCAGATCATACGTAAATTCATCTTTCAGGCCATTGGCATATTCTTCGCGGATCCGGACCGGAATTTTAAACACGGTTTCTGAAAAATAAGAAGTGCTTTCATAGACGCCGGTTCCGGTGGTCCGAGCGTTGGCATCACTTAATCCTTGGGTATTGTAATGTTTAATCTGGCTGAGTTTGCCGTTGGCGTCATAGACATATTCATTACGGCCGGAAATTTGCTGAGTGTCCGGGTCATATATATATAGGTAGGCGACTCTGTCCTGATCGTCATAAGCTTCTTCTTCGACCTTCATGGTCTGATTGCCAACAAGCCTGGTCGTTAAGCTGCTCTGGAGCCGATCGGGAGCTGCTGGGTCATATTGAAAGTTTTGGGTACCGCTGGGCGTAATGATGCGGTCAATTTTAGGATTGCCGTCTGCTTTCAGAACAGTTACGCCATTGACTTCGACGAACCGAACCACATTTCCATCGCCTTGATCAATATGGTCAAGATCCGCGTTGGAATCTTCATTATAAATATAGACATCTTCGCGACCGATGATGTTGCGGCTGGACAAAATGACAAACCCTTTTGTGGCGTCTACCGGATTTACACCCAAACGGAAGATGGTGGCTTGATTTTGAAAAACCAAGGTTAGAACAATGTCACCGTTGGCCAAAATATCATAAGTGACATCGCGGTCCGAAAGGATGTCAGTGATGCCGACCACTTCCATTACACCGTTATTTCTGTGTAAATTGACCGTCACACCGTTGCCTAAGATCAAGCGGCCGTCGTCATTGCTGATCGCGTCATATTGGCTAAAAATGCTTTCTTCGCCGGTGACTTCAATCTGAATGACTTTTCCGGTTTCGGGATCAATAATATGCTGGAAGCTGCGAAGAACCGCTAAGGTGTTGGTATCCACAATGGAAGTAATCAGCCCGTTTTGATAATTGGTCTGAATTCCGTTGGCATCAATAAAGCCCAATACCTCACCGAACGAACCATCCGCTAAAAGTTTTCGAATTTCAGTCGTCTGGTTATTAACAAAGAAAATCCGAACCGTTCCGTCTGCTAAATAACTGAAAGTCTGGAGTACGCGGATATTGGAAATATTGGTACCGTCAAATGTGAAATCACCTTGTTCAATCATAGTTTGAGGGGCTTGGGAATCAGGATCATAAGTTGCCGTCAGAAAAGCATTCGTCAGCAAATTGAAGACGCGCTGTGTGCCGGCCGTATCGTCATATTCATACCGGAGTTTCAGGAGCTGACCCAAATCGTCGGTTCCCTCGACTTCTAGAATTCGGCTTACGGAAGTCACTTGGCCGTCGATGAGTGAAAAAACTTGGCGGACGAAAAATTCTTCGCTGCCGTCGTCTTGAATCTTATTGGTCACCAATGTTGCTGAACCACTATTCAAATCATAGGTATATAAAGTATCTAAATGATTGAAGCCCGTAATTTGGTTATCTTCATTTTTAATGGGATCAAACCGGTTGAGTTCCGTAACTTTTCCGTCGAGATTATATTTTTGAATGACGTCTTTGCCGTTTTCATCGATCACTTGAAGTTCGATTAATTTACTGGCAGAAGTGACCTTTCCGCCATCCAAAGTCATCACTTCGCGTGAGAAAAATTGTTCTGAGTTATCCGAGAGAACTTTATTGGTAAGAAGTGTTGCATTGCCAGCATTAAGATCATAAGTATAAGTCGTTTTAAGGGTGTCAAAACCGGTGATGTTGCCGTCTTCATCCAATACGGCATTCAGCCGGCGGCTTTCAATTAGATTTCCAACCGCGTCAAACAACTGGAACACGACATTGCCATTATCATCCTTGGTCACGGAAGATTTAAGAACGTCATCATCGGTTAGCGGTTCATTGTCAACGCCGTAACCGAATGTATATACATTGTCAGCGTTCGTGATGTTGTATTCTTTAGCTGTATCGTTATATTCATAAATCGAAATCGCGTGGGTCGTTGTATTTTCCTGCTTAAGCATCCGGCCGGTGGAACCTTGATACGTTGTTTTGATCACTTCTTGAGCTTGTGTATTCGGATCCACATTGGTGAGTGTTTGAACAAAAGAAACGAGGGTCACTTGACTGGTGGTCATATTAACCGCATATTCATAAGCAATATTTCCATAAGTCAGTGTTGCGGTATAAAGACCGGCGCCCGCGCTCACAATGCTTGTCTGTTGAAAGTTTTCAGGTCCCACAGTGAGTCGCGCCGCCAAATCGGTTTCAGCCAAATTAAACGCTTGAAGTTCCTGCTGCGTGTATTGAGCGCGAAAGAGGGTTTTGGATTCGGAGGGAAGAGCACCGTAGAGATCCATGGACTGAATAAACCGGTTGAGCGCTGCATTGGCTTTCATTTCTTCCGGTGAACCCCCATTCCATTGTGTGACGGCTTCCTGAAGTTTGCCGAGCAAAAAGGAATAAGACTGGCCACTGACGGAAACAGTCCCATTCTGATAACCAAATACCTGAGTTTTGGTCATGACATATTCCGTTTCGGTTCCGGCTTTTTCAATGTCTTCTAAGTTATGGGTATCAGCGCGTTCGGTGTGGGTATAGGCGACAAGACTGGCCTCGGCAAGTAGCTCTTGTACCGATTTGAGAATCCGAAGTTCGCTTTTATCACTGGAGGTAAAAAGCACGATCTTTCCATATAGGACAGCAATACCGACTTCTTTATTCAAAGAAAGCAGTCTTTTAAGATCCGCTTCTGTCAACGAATCGACGATGACGGCAACGGCAATTCCCTCTTGGGAAATTAACTCAAAGGCATAATCGAAACTTTTGGCCTGGACCGTATCGTAGACAAAATTGCTTTCTTCTTTAGGCTTGGCAATTTTGGGTTCTATTGGAGCGATTACCGTATCATCGGCCGTTTGCGGAAGATTGTCCGGGCCGTAATGAATGAGTTGAGTTGTATTATGGATGTGATCTAAAGAGGAGAACTGGTGGTTCGTATCGTCATAAGTAATGGAGTAATCCTGAAGATTTAGGTTTGTGGGGTCATCGGCCGGAGGACCCCGGTACCGGATCAAACGGCCGGGTTCTCCGCTTGGAAGGATTTCATATTCTCTCAAACGGTTCGAGTGTTCGGGATCCAAAACTTGGTAAGCGTTGCCTGCTTTTTTTAAAGTCACTTTAAATATTTTCGTATCATTAACCACCGCAAAAGTACCTTTTTCAATAAGGCCCCCGAGACTGTTGATCACGCCATCACTGTCACGGGTGGATAAATGAACGCGGTAGAAAATTCCCTTCGTATAATCCAAGTACGTTAAAACGGCATTTTGATCATCATAAATATATCCGATGTGAATCGTTGAGGATGAATCCGTGGGATCAAATCCTTTATATTCTAAAAGCCTTCCGAGTCCCCCTTCCGGAAGACGCTCAACGACTTGGAAATGATTTGGATTCTGAACATCAAAAAAGCGGTAGGTGTCGCCGGCCACTTCTTGTTCAACCTGAAGTTTCATGTTTCCTTTGCCGTCATCCACCAGCTTGCCTGAGGCAAGAAACGTTCCGTCTGAGCCCTGAATGATAAATGTCTCGTTGTTATGATCATAATAAATCGTTCGGTCTTTTTCATATTGATATTCCACAATCGTATTCATAATAGGCGTTTCACAATTCCAATCATGGTCATAAGGCCCCTTGTAAGCAACCAAACGGGTCGGTTGATTGTTCTCCAGTTGCCAAACTTGAGTGGCTGTAGAAGTAGGATCATAGGCAGTCAGTTCACTTTTCTCCCAATCATAAGCCCGTAAAGCAAGAAAGTGATCTGTGCTATCCACGTCTTTAATCACAATACCGGACCTTAACAATTGGTCCGGATTGTATGTGTCCGGTGTCAGTGAATACGCTTGAAATGTGTCCACATCATTTGCATCGATACCCCGCGTAATAATTTGAACCGTCTTTGAAGTGTCGTTATAACTAAATTCTTTGACTTCAAGCTTCTCTTGCTGGCTCGGATGAGTGAAGTCTCCGATTTCAAGGATGCGGCTGTCATGCTCAAGATCAGTTTTGTAATAAGCACATTGAGCTCCTTGGACTGCACAGTCAGGATACTTTTCATTAGGGGTGGTACACGTCTGTATGTTATTTTGCGACTGGCAGGAAATTTCTGAACGCTCTGTCTGGCTCAGAGGTTTCTCTGCCTCAACAAATTGAGAAGGTTGAGTCTCCTCCGGAGGTGGCGGCGGAGTCTGAAGCGGATTGCGCACGGCAGTTGCTTCATCTTTTTTGTGCTTTGTGAAATCTTCCGAATACCGGATATCGCCAAAAAGATCTTTTTTAGCTAAATCTTTTTGTCCGGTTTGCGCAGGTAGAACAGAGGCAGCGTTATAAGCGTAAGCACGCTGAAGATCTAATTGAGTTGTGATGAAAGTGACTAGAATGAGGAGGGAGATGAACTTAAGCCAAATGAAATACTTCGATCTGGAAGTTGCAATCATTCTATTTGGTTCACTCCATTTATCTTATTTTAGATAACCTTTATAAAGGTCTTTCATATAAGACAAAAAGAAAAAGCTAAGAAACTCAATTCTTAGCTCACTACTTTTAAACACTTTATTTTTTGTACTAAAATTCGACTTTCTTAAGGTGTCAAAATTCTAACAAAGTATACCTGTTTTAGAGGAACCGGTCAAGGGTACTAAAACCATTTAAATAGTCTTGAATGTATCTTAATGGCACAATTTATAGGGGGCTGAAAAATCTCTTATTTTGATATGACTATTTTGGGGGTAAATTTTTAGACGAATATAGAACGTTCTGCTTAAGCGGATTGACATCCAAATTTTTGAATCTATGCATCAATTAGCGACCTAGACCACACGGCGTCGATAATACCTATAACTACAAAAAACTAATTAAGAGGGAAGGAAAAAAACCGATAAAAGAAACGTGATGCCAAATCTGTCTGTTTCCATAAAATCACACATCTCTCAAATTAAATTGGGCTCTCCTTTACCTTCTCCTTTGCTGGGAGATAAGGCTTCTCTTTCTCAGAAAGCACGCGATGAAATTAATACCCTAAGAGGACCAAACCCAAAACGATTTTTAATTCAAGCTTTATCGGCTTGGACTGTTATTTCCGCCGCCATAGGAATACCAATAAGAACCCACTTTACGTTACCTATTTATCTCCCTGCAATCTTTATTATCGCGACACGGCAAAATCTCCTGGGTTTACTGGTGCACGAACAAGCTCACTATCTAGGCTTCAAATCTAAGATGGGAGAACTGATTGCCAATATACTAACAGCATACCCTCTTTTGATCACCACCGAAGACTATGCCAAAGTTCATCTTTCCCATCACACGTTTTATTTCACTGAGAAAGATCCTGATTATCTTAGAAAACAAGGTGACGAATGGACGTTTCCATTTGAAGGAGGAAAGCTTTTAAAATTGTTCTTAAGCGACTTGACGGGCATCAATACCTGGAAGACGCTTAAAGGCAAAAAAATGCGGGGAAATTACATCGGCAAACGAAAAACAGCAACGCCCAAATGGTTCCGTCCTCTTTTTTATGGTTTCATAGCAACCGTTTTCACCTTAGTCAAGGTTTGGAAACTTTTTTTCTTCTTTTGGCTGATACCGCTCACTACGATTTTTCAAATCTTCATTCGGTGGGGAGCTTTGTGTGAACACAAATATAATCTCGATAATCCCAAAATTCAGGAATCAACGCCTCTCATCAAACTCCGTTGGTGGGAAAAACTCTTATTCCCAAATTTGAACTTCACGTTGCATATTTATCATCATTACTTTCCAAATGTTTCCTTTGCGAACCTTCCGAAAGTGCACCAAATTTTCCAGCGGGAAAAGCTGGTTAACGAACTCAACGTCTTTCGCGGTTACGGAATGTTTCTGAACTATCTTTTTCGGAAAGATAAAATGGGCAATGGAATTTCAAAGGGCCCATTATCCCCTGCCTTCGTCGGACAAAATTAGACATTGAAATAAATCATCACGTCTATTCGACCTTTTCAGGATTTTAAGGAGAGTGAAGAGACAGATGGGCGACGTTAGCTTTTCACAATGAAGATGACCCCTAGGATTACGAGAATGGTCCCTGTGACTTTCGTCAAATCTATTTTTTCATTCAAGACCAATCTGGAAGCAACTAAAATGAGAAGATATTGAAGGCTTCCGAGGGGAAAAACAACGCTCAAATCGCCTTGGGAAAGAGCAATCAGCCACACAATTAAACCAATCGTCATAGCGCAGAGACCAAGCCAAATCGTCCTCATCGAGAGAACTTTTTTCACAAAGTTCAAATAAGAATTAAATGTTCCCAGATCAGGTTTTCCAAGTGCATTCGTACCTTTTTTAAACAAAACCTGCCCAGTAGTATTCCAAATCTCCGCTACTAAAATCAAAAGAACCAATTGGACCATAGGTTAAACCTTTTCCAAAGAAGGATGGGTACTTTTAGAAACAAAATAAATTCCGGCCACGATAAAAGCGATTCCTATCCATCGAAGAAAAGTGATCTGTTCTTTCAAAAAAAATATGGCTAAAAATGGGATCATCAAATAAGTCATGCTACCGATCGGCATGGCAACGCTGAGGTCAATATGAGACAAAATGACAATCCAAAGAAAAAAATTCAAGGCATAAACAGCGATGCCCGCCCAGATGAACGGAGAAGAAGCGTTGTGGGCAAGGAATTCAATCATAGTTCGCCATGTCACAACTTCAATGCCGGTTTGAAGGAGTCCTTTCTTCATCAAAAGCTGAGCAAGACTGTCTCCCAAGTCGTTGAATATAATCAGGAGAAAAATTGTAAAGGTTAGTTTGCCCGTTTTCATTTTGACCCTTGGTATTTCATTTCACGGAAGATTGGATCAAAATTCTCAGGCTTCAACGCCTTGCACAAAAGTTTGAAAAATGGGTTCACGTACTTGTTCCGGTGCTTGGCATATGCATAGAGAGGAATAAAGTCAAATCCAAATCTCCTTTTTGGCTCATAGTTGGTGTTGCCCATTTCATACTTTTCAATTTTATTTTCGATACACCATTTCATCAAATCACGAAATCGCACAAAGTAGAGATGATATTGATAAGCGACAGAATAATCAAATCCAAGATAAAAGTCGACGAATAACTCTTTCGAAACCAAGCACAGAGCAAATGCAACTAGCTTGCCCCGAATACGCCACAAAAAATATTTTGCGATGTTCGGCATATTTTTTGATATCAGGCGAAAAAATTCTTTAGGCGCCGTCTCGAATTGATAAGCCCCTTGACTTTCTGTTTGCCGATAGAGTGCGTACACCTCATCCAAGATGTCCTGTGTCAATTCATCAGTCACTTCCATATCAAGGGGAACGATTCCATCCACTTTTTTAAACTTTCGTTTCAAACCGTCGCGTGAAACCCGGCTAAGCGTTTTGAAATATTGGTCAAAGTTCTCAAAACAGGTTCCCATTTGTGTGGTAGGTAAACTTTGAAATTTGTAAAATCCATGATTCTGTAGCTTATCGAGCAGGGGGCAAAAACGTTCTCCAAAGTCTTTAAACCCAAGGATTGAAATCCTTTTGTCCTTTGCCAATTGTTCCATGCCGTCCAAAATGGAACGAAACACTTCCGAAGAGTCCCAATTTCCGAAACCCATTCTTCCCTGCTCCATAGGCAAACCACAAACAAGTACTCTTAAGCTTGCAAAATTCGGAAAAACTTTTTTGAGGGCGGTAAAAATAACTTTGAGGGGTCCTTGGACTGTTGTCTCTAAGGCATAATCCATGAGGAAGCAAGGAGCGGCGCCGACGACGGTCTCATTGGCATAGACTAAAAGATAATAAAACGAGAACTGGTCAAAGCGCGATTCGTCTAACGTCTTGTAGAAATTATAATTTTCAAGAGCGCCTGGGAACAAACTGTCCCATGCTTCTGGATCGATTTCCTCAATTTTGCTGATCACCTTTATGGTCAGCGTAGAGGTCGGCTTTGGATGAGTGATTTCAAGGGTGGATTGGTTCATACTTCCACTACGATTTAGACGCAGATATAGAAACTTTAACCGTCTGTTTTACTTTCTTTCCCTTTAACTTTTCAAGAAAAGTTAAGACGGAACTTAAATTTTTGAATTCGATGCAAGGTTTATTTGCTTTTCTTAGATAATCCAAAAGACCGTCTTTTGCGAACACGATATCAGCGCATTCTGCCGCACAAATGTCCGAGCGGCCATCGCCGACGTAAATGGTTGTCTTGTTCGAATTATTCTTGAGATGTATTTTCTTACAATGGGCGCATCGAAGACAGTCTTCATTTAAAAAAGGAAAAGAAGGGATCAAACGGTCCTTTCGAAATCTCAGTTCGTTGGCATAAACCGGAACGCGCCGGATTTTGTGGTGTTTTAAAATTTGATGGACCACAAAAGAGAAACTGTCACTCACAATCATAGATTCAATCTTGTTTCTTCTCAAAAATTGGAGGAGCCGTTTGAAAGAGGCATCCAGAGAAACCGTGGAAAGATACCGAGACAAAGTCGAACGAGTCACCCGAATAGATTTAAGTTGCCCTTCCAGACATTCTTTTGAACCGATCTTCCCCTTCCGCCACTCTTCTTCAAGCAAGACCCAATAATCATCAATTGCAAACCGCTCGATGATTTTGTCAAGAACATCATTTCGGGTGATCGTATTGTCGAAATCAAAAAAAATCACACACTGAGACAGATCAAAAGACAAGTCGTTTGTCCGAGATCCTAACGAAATGTCTTTTCCATTTCCCGAAAAGGGCGCTTTCATTTTGAAACTAGCGGAGCGGTAAGTGATGAGAGGTGACGTTTTCCGAGTCATTGCAAGTTTGTTTTGAAAGACGGCCAAAAAAATCGGCCATCTTCTGCGCTACGAAGATTCGATCATTATCAATAGAAACCAAGTGGTACGAGTTTTTCACTGGAATCAACTCCTTGATCTCAGACCCTATTTGATCCCGAATCAATTCTGAGTTTTTAATGCTCGCCCCATCATCTTCCTCTGAATGAATCAATTGTACGGGAACGTGAATCGAAGGGAGTTGACGAATCATATGTTTGATCAGCAAGTGTTGTTGATAAAGAAGGGAAACCGGAATATAGGGATACCCATACTGCAACGCCTCTTTCAAATCATGAATGTCGGCATTCTGGTAATAGGCATGAACCCGCTTCCTCAAAGATTCGTTTTTAATCCCGTAAGGCGGCCCCTCTTTAAAATAAAGAAAATATTTAAGAGGGGTGTAATAAGCAAGCGGTAAAAGGCAGCGATACCAAGGAACGTTCCATCCGTCGTAAAATAAAGTTGGCGCGAGACAACTGACACCGGCGATGCGATCTGGAAATTCTGCTGCGAGACAGAGGGCCAGCAAACCACCGATGCAAACGCCCGCTGCAAAAATGGGTCGGCGAGTGTGTGTTGCCTCGATTGCAAGAAATGCTTTACGAACCGAGCCGTAGAAATCTTGCCACTTTGAATCTTTTAGAATTTCAACCGGCTGGTCGTGATTGGCCAATCGGGGCGAATAAGTTGCGTATTCCCTCTTGTTTAAAAAGCCGGAAATAAAAGCCATTTCATTGGGTGTTCCGGTAAGTCCGTGAATCAGGATAACGTGAGGCGCGTTTTCACTTTTCAAGTAAAAACCGTTTTCCTGAGTTTTTAATCGAGCAACCTTTTTTAATTCAAAATGAAACTTAACCGACATTGGTATCGCCTTGGTTTTTTAACCCTTCTGGTGATACTTTCATGTATTTTGTAACTATGTTTTTCCCGTACTTTTCCCGCTTATATTGCAATTGATTTCATTAGAAAGACATGTTACGTTAATCGAAATATAAAAGGGTTATTCTAACATAAAGAAACCAGTATAAAGCATGAAAAAAACAAGCCCCTTAGACCTTAACGCTTCGAAAGAAACAGCTGCAACCTTTAATGGAAAAGATATGAACACCTTAATGACAAAACGAAGTACCGAAGAACTTCTCGCCATCGAAAATCAAGTCTGTTCCTATGGGGACACTGTTCATTATGCGGAACGGCCAAAGATATTTAGTCGCTCTGAAGGAAGTTTCCTCTATGACGATTCCGACCAACCCTATTTGGACTTGCAAATGTGGTATTCGGCCGTCAATTTGGGTTATGGGAATAAACGCGTGAACAATGCCTTAAAAGCGCAAATCGATCGACTTCCTCAACTGGCTTGCCAATATCTTCACCAGGAAAAAATAGAACTCGCTGCCAAGATTGCCCAAAGCATTGAAGCGCGAATTGGTTTAAAAGGAAGGATCCATTTCAATGTCGGTGGTTCTCAAGCAATAGAAGATGCGTTGAAATTGGTCCGCCGGAACACCGGTCGGCAACACATGCTGGCTTTCGAAGGTGGCTACCACGGGAGAACGTTGGGCGCCTCTGCCATTACCTCCTCTTATCGATATCGGGAGATGTATGGAGAATTTGGAGACCGAGCTGAATTTCTTCCCTTCCCTTACACTTTCCGTTTCGCCAACCGAGATCCGAAGGCATGCGAAGATTATTGCATTCAGCAATTGGAAAGAAAATTTGAACACGAATACACCGGCGCCTGGAACCCCAAGACGGGACATTCGGAATTCGGCGCGTTTTTTATCGAAGCGATTCAAGGAACGGGCGGTTATATTGTTCCACCAAAAAATTATTTTAAGCGGCTCGAAACAATTTGTAGAAAACATGGGATTTTAATTGTAGATGATGAAATCCAAATGGGTTTTTACCGAACCGGCAAAATGTGGGCCATTGAGCATTTTGGAATCAAGCCCGACATCATCGTCTTTGGAAAAGCGTTGACCAATGGGCTTAATCCCTTGGCCGGAATTTGGGCGCGTGAGGATTTGATCAGCCCCCAAAAATTTGGTCCGGGATCCACTCATTCCACTTTTTCCTCGAACACCTTAGGAACTGCCTGTGGTCTTGAGGTTATGAATATTTTTTCAGAAAATGATTATGAAAAAATAGTTTTTGAAAAAGGAGCTTACTTCCTTAAACTTTTAAAGGCCCTGCAAACAAAACATCCCGAAATCGGTGAGGTCAATGGTTTGGGTCTTGCGCTTCGCATAGAAATGTGCCAAGCGGACGGAACGACTCCCAACCGTGCGCTTGCGGACCGGATGTTCCAACGCGGCCTTGAAGGACATTTAAACGCGGGCGGAAAAAGCTTTGGACTCATTCTTGATATCGGCGGCTACTACAAAAACGTGGTGACGCTGGCACCTTCCTTCGAAATGAGTTATGAGGAAATGGATTTAGCGCGCGATCTCCTCGATTTAGTCATCCGCGACGCCAAAAAGTAATTCTCTCTTTAATTTTTCTCAAATGACCATCTTTTGCCATCAAAAGGCTAACATTTTGTGCTAACAGTTTGATAACCGTCAGTTTGAATGATATGTTTTACTAAAATCCCTTTTCAAGCGCAACTCGTCCGAAACTTTCCTCATTATG
>OBEQ012610749.1_pt1 | contig 33502 bp, 29 predicted proteins | sample 1670901 | NCBI WGS metagenome assembly OBEQ01 (sample SAMEA104232315, study PRJEB22302) | groundwater metagenome | biome: forest; feature: aquifer; material: groundwater | place: USA | collected 2011-08-07 | depth 5.4 m | reverse complement strand
CGAGTTCGCTTACCAAGCAGCAGCGCTCCGGTCGCCTGCGGCTCCCTCCGCGCCGCTGCTCGGCCCGGTCCCAGCTTTGTTGGTGCCAGAAGGCCCCCGGGGAGCTACATTATGACTGGACTAAAAACGGGGGGCAGGTCAAGGAGGACTCGAGAATGGACCTCCCAAAGCGCGTGGAAGATGCGATCGTCCTTCTTGTCGGCATTTATTTCATCAGAACCGCGCTTACGTCGAAAACACTCATCAGCGAATCTGACATGCCCGCCACGGAGGAAGAGCGAGCGCGGGCTAAAGCTACCCGGATGCGTCGGGTCTTCTTCGTCTGCGCTGGTCTTGCTCTGTGTGTCTACGGCATAATCCGTCTCCTGCGCTGATCTCGGGTCTCAACGCTGGTGTAAGACCAGCCGCGAAGTCGTTCAACGTGAACGGCACGCTCCGGACGCTGAACATAACCGATCCGTTCAATAGCGCCAACACTCAGAATTGCTCATATCTGTATGACGATCTGACGCGTCTGCAGAGCGCGAATTGCGGGACGATCTGGTCGCAGACGTTCAGCTACGACCCCTTCGGCAATATCAGCAAGAGCGGCAGCATGTCTTTCCAGCCCACCTATTCCGCGACCACGAACCGGATGACGTCCTTGCCGGGCTTCACGCCGTCCTACGATGCGAATGGAAACGTGCTCAACGACAACTCGCACATATATACTTGGGATGCCGAGGGGCGCCCGGTCACGGTTGATGGCGTCGGTTTGACCTACGACGCCCTGGGACGCATGCTGGAGCAGAACCGCTCGGGCGCCTATACTCAAATTGTTTATGCGCCGACAGGAGAGAAACTGGCGCTCATGAATGGGCAGACCTTGCTCAAGGCCTTCGTGCAGTTGCCAGCCAACGTCACCGCGGTGTACACCTCGAGCGGCCTGGCCTACTACCGCCACGCTGACTGGCTCGGCAGTTCACGCTTCGCTTCGACCCCGAGCCGTGCGATGTATTCAGATACCGCTTACGCTCCCTTCGGCGAACCCTACGCGCAGGCCGGCAGCTCGGACTTGTCGTTTACAGGTCAGAATCAGGACACGGTCGGTGGCTTGTACGACTTCCCGTTCCGTGAGTATGCCACCCAAGGCCGCTGGCCCTCGCCCGACCCGGCCGGCCTTGCCGTCGCGGATTTGAGTAATCCGCAGTCCCTGAACCTCTACGGCTATGCTTTCAATAACCCGTGCAGCTTCGTCGATCCGCTGGGTCTCACTCCTGCTTGTACAATTAATGTGTCCATCGGCGGCATCGGGGGGCGGGATATTCAAAGTCAGATCCAACGGTTGTTCGCTCAAGCCAAGGTGGGCGTTAACTTCAACACGACACCGCAAGCGGCAGATTTCACGCTGATTTTTGTGGACAGCAACCTCGTAGCAGGAACCAAGGCTCAAGCCCCGATCGGAGCGGGCGGGATTACGCCCTCGGGCGCGAATTATGGTTGGGTGTATCAAAACAAAGTGATGATGCAGCTTATTGTGGGAGGGAATCGTGCTGCGGACCTCTCCATATCTCTCGGCTCTATTGGAGCACACGAGATCATGCACGGTTTGGGACTCTCGGATTCTCCCTTGGAGCACAACCTGATGGGAGCCGGAGTGCATGTTGCTCCTCGCGACCAAACTTTGACTCCGGCTCAGAAAAGACAATTGCTGGCTGCCTGCCAGGGATTGCGTCTTCAGAAGGATGGCGGCGGTGGCGGCGAGCTCGGCTTTGGCCCCGGCGGAGGTGACACCCTAGGAGGAGAATGGTTTTTCTTTCAACCGTACGTCTGTTCGGGTAACGAGTGTGGATACGCGGTGGGCCAATGGATCTGGCTCCCCTTTTGGTACCCTCGGCCGCGTGGTAGGAACTAATTAACATCCAGCGGGTCGGTGGTGTCATTCTCCATCGGTTGGTTCAGTCGATTAGGAAACTCGGAGAAATTGGCGCCTAAAAACTGGCTCGGTTGAGAGCTTGATCTTGTTGCGTCGAATGTAGTCCTGCTCATTGGACGGCGCCCATCTCTCGCAATAGCGCTTCGACATGAGTCCTTCGAATGGATTTCGCCAGATCCAATGCTGTCTGTCCACCCTTCGAACGGATGTTGACATTGGGATGGGCGGTGAGGAGCACCTTTACAACATCGGGTGTGCCAAACAAGACGGAATGCATCAAAGCTGTCTTGCCGTCCTGGTCCGTTGCATTCACCTTCGCCCCTGCCGCGAGCAATGCTCGAACGATTTCTGGCTTTTGACCTGCGGCCGCACCCATCAGGGCAGTCTCCCCCTTGTTGTCCGCTGCATTTATGTCGGCCCCTGCGGCTATAAGAATTTTGACGCCCCCTGTATTGTCTCCGTCCGTAGCGTAGAACAGCGCCGTGCGCCCGTGGGAGTCTCGGGCGTTCACATTTGCCCCAGCGGCAATAAGGACGCTAAGGGCTGCGGTATCTTCCAGCCGGGCTGCTCGGATCACTGCGGTCTCGCCGTGCTGGTCAGATATGTTCAGGTCTGCTCCGGACCGAATGAGTTCCTTTATGGTCGCCAGATCACCCTTCTCTGCAGCAACCAGCAGAGGCTTCATTGCATCGGGGTCATATATACTCCGGGTCCCTTCGTCCGAATTGTTACACTGAACCTGGTAGAGTTCTTTGCTGCCCACCAATCCACAAAAAAGCTTGCCTTGCGCTCGTCGCAAACCTAGCTGCTTGATAACAGCTGGCAACGTCTTTTCCGCCTCGATAGCAACCATATGCCTCAATTCGCTGTTCTTCTCCTCTTGGCCGGTCTTTTCGTTGACCACGGTCAGGCTCCTGATTCCCCCATCCCAGCTAAAAAGCACTTCGTAGCCCATTGAGTCGGGGTAAGGAAGATGTGCTGGCCTGAGTCTAGCTATACGATATGCAGAAAAGAGCACCAATACTGCAACGGCAGCAGCAAAGAGCCCCAATTTAATCTTGCCGTCGCGTTGTACTGTGTTCACTTCGAGGTCCTTCCATAAACCCAGCCTTTTCGGCCCTTCGCCGCAGGCTACGGGCGACTCGGCATCTGCTGGTGTCCGTCTTCTCGTTGTTTATGATATTATACATACACGGTGTCCGAAGCAACTGCTCCCTTCTAAACAGCATCTGGCGCACTGCCTCGGAGTGACCTGCGCGTCTAAGTCCGCACAGAAGGACATGTGAGTTTCGCATTTGCGTGACCCGCCCGCGAATTACCAGGGCGGCTCCTGGCCCGGTTCCGTCTGGATGGACCGGCACGCAGCGAAGTCTTCCCGCATCAGGCCTGAGCACAGTCGAGCTCTTGCCCATCCGAATGGGGTTAGAATCTATCTTCCTGCTCAGGGCACGCCACGGTGTGTACATGGTTCAACCAATGCCGGGAAAGACAAAACACTTCGCCGGAGTGCGGGCGCTGATCTTCGACCTGGACGGCACACTGATTGACTCGAAGCTCGACCTGGCCCAGGCAGTGAATGCGACCCTGTCGGAAATGGGCCGCGGGCCGCTGCCGCACGATCAGATTTTCGGCTACGTGGGCCAGGGCGCGCCCATGCTGATCCGGCGAGCGCTCGGCGACGGCTGGAGCGACGCGGACTGCCAGCGCGCGCTGGAATTTTTCCTGGGCTACTACCGCGCGCACATGCTCGATAACACGGTCACCTATCCCGGCGTGCGCGAAGGCCTGGCGCAACTCGCGGAGCTGCGCATGGCCGTGCTCACCAACAAGCCGGTGCGCATCAGCCGGGATATTCTGCAGGGATTGGGCATCGCCGGGTACTTCCAATACATCTACGGCGGCAACAGCTTCGAGCGGAAAAAGCCCGACCCCATGGGCGTGGAGTGTTTGCGGAGTGATTTTGGCCTCGCGCCGCGGGAAGTGATGATCGTCGGCGATTCCGAGATTGACGTGCTGACCGCGCGCAACGCGGGGACGTGGGCTTGCGGGGTAACCTACGGGCTGGGCAGCGCGCGCCTGGCCGACTATCCCCCCGACATTCTCCTCGACAGCCTTACCGAACTGCCCTTCCACCTCGGCGACCACTCCGGCCCCATCCGCGGCGCCTAGCGGTTCGAGGAGGCAGCGGGCGACGACCCAGCTAGGGCAGAGACATCCAGCACGTACGCGGTCTGGTTTGCAGTCAGGACAAAGAGGCGTTTTCCGTCAAGGCTGAATTGCATCAGCGAGATGGGGTTGGTGAAAGCAAACTGGTCGCGCTTTTGCATGGCGCCCAAGTCATATAAGCTGAGCTGGCCGGGTTCGTTTTCGATGCTCAGCAATCCGGCCGCGCTGGAGAGAGCCGAGCGCCGACCAAAGAACCTCCCTTTTTGCTCTCCGGTAGCCAGCGAATAGACCAGAATACGGTTCCCGTTGTCCGCGACCACGATCCAGTCGCCGACCGCATAGACGGCGGAGAGCCGGAAAGATCCCTTGCCGGTCTCCACGAGCAAACCACCCAGTACGTTGCCGCTCCGCGCGTCAAGCACCTCCAGCAAGTAATCGGCCTTCTCTTTTTTCGTTGTGGGGAGTCTGGCGAGCCTCGGTTGATTCTTGATCTCCTCTTTGGCAGCGGCGTCCGAGGCCCACCAGAGGAGCCCCATCGTCTCTCCGCTTCGCTCCATCCACACCCGTGGCGCTTCCTTAGGGAAGTGCCTGGACCAAAGCGTTTGGCTGGAGCGAGTGTCGCGGACTTCCAGAGTGACATTTTGCCGATAGTTGCCGTGCTTCTGGGCGGGCTTGGTGACCACGATGAATGCGCCGTACTGCTTAGCGCTTGGCTCCTCGATCTTGGGTCCGTCCTCCACTACGCGGCGGGAGAGGTCCATTCGAGCAATCATCCGCTCGGTTTGCTCAAACTTGGGGAAGTCGGCATAAGCGCCGCCGTCTTCGGCGAAAGCAACACCGCGAAAACCGCGCACGTGCAAGACGCGCTCGCCGCGAGTGAGATCCCAGATGGCACCGCGATTTAGCTGCGACACCGCCAGCCACTTCAAGTCGGCTGAGACGCCGCTCGTGCGGAGATGGCCGAGCGATCCTCGTGGCAATTTCACCAGGGCCTGGACCGATCCGTCGCTGGCGCGGTAGAGGCCCAACTCGCCGTCGCGCCGCTCGCTTAGGAAGGTTTCATCGTACACGTCGAGAGCGGCCCTCTTGTTGACCATGAAAATTTTCTTTGTGGCCAGATTCATTACCCCCACAGGAAATTTCTCGACGGGGCGCAGCAGCAGATAGTTGCCGCGCGCCGGGGAGGCCAGGGCTTGTTCGCCGAGCGGAAGCCGGTCGATGACTTCGCCGGAGGGGAAACGCAACAAGGCGGAATTCAGGGGTTTGTAGGGGTCCACGCCGGCGAGGCGGTCAGGGCCAAGAAAGGCGAAGCCGCCGCTGAGCAGTTTCTTGAGCGCACCCGGCATGGAAACCTCAGTATGCGTGGTGAGGTCCACGGCCAGCGTCCGCTCGTCGGGGGCGGCGGTGACAAAGTAGCGCGCATCGGGCGAAAAGCCCATCTTCAGGATGGTCGCCTCGCCTTCGTCCAGAACTCTTGACAGGAGAAGAAGAATCAGTTCCTGGATAGTAGAAAGTCGGTAGAATTCTTTCTTCTGGAAGACGCGCGAGCTTGTGGCAACGTCGAGCAAAGAAAGGTCAAACTCCGGCCCGTAGCAGGCCAGCAACTTACCGTCCGGGGAGAGAGAGGTTTGCAGGCAGCCCCTTAGAATCACCAACTCGTACGCGGCGGTCCTCTGTTGATCGGCGATACTCCAGGATTCCACCCGCAGGCCGCGGTTATGGAACACAATGGCTTGCGAATCGGGAGTGAACTGGGCGGGTCGTGCTTCCGGTGCGGCGATGCGAAACAGCAGCGTGAACGGCTCTCGGGAAAGGACGTAGATGTCGGCATCGTCTTGCGCCAAAACGTAGTTCCCGTCCGGACTGAATCGCAGGTGGTTGAGGTCGCCGCGCAGCGGGGGCTCCAGCACCGTTCTTGAGAGCACCGCGTGTAACGCTTCTTTGTGGCCCAGGCCAAAGTAGTTGACCACCACCCCTTGCCACGCACGAAATTCCTCCGCGGAACCCGCGGCATGGTCCTGGATGCAAGCTGCTGGAATTGCGGCAATGCCCTTGAGGATCTCGCGCAGCCGTCTGGACTCCGGCTTGGTGAATCCGAAGAAGTCCGAGACCCAGCCGCCTGTCTTGCCTTTCGTCTCCGTCAGGCGGTCCCAGAATTCGGCGAGGGCCCGTGGGTCGTAACCGGCGCGCGCCGTGACAATGATCGAAACGCTGTCGGCTTCAAATTGCTCGCGGTCCGCTTGCCCCTCGGGGTATCGCCAGGCGCCTGGTTTGCGCGCGATGTTATCCATCAAACGGTTGTACTTCTCGAAGATGTCGCGGCGATTCGTGACCTGCGTCACGCCCAACAGCTCCCGGAAAATGCGCGTCAGGTCCACGGCCTTTTGCCGGGTAACCACGTGACCGATCTCGTGCGCCAGCACGCCGGCCAGCTCGTCCTCGCTGCGCACGAATGCGACCAGCTTGCGCGAAACGTAGACCCTGCCCCCCGGCAGCGCGAAGGCGTTGGCTACCGGCAAGTCAAACAGGAAGAACTGGAACCGCAGATTCGTAGGCGGCAGGCGTTGCAGGACGCGATCCCCGATGCGTTGGAGATTGCGAGTGACCTCCTCGTCTTCGATGACTCGGAAATTGCGCAGGAGATGTTCGGCGATAGCGTCGCCGAGATCCGCTTCCTGCTGCGGCGTAAAAATATTGAGTTGCGACGTGGGTGCCGGCAGGAGAAGGGCTCCGCAATCTTGCTTGGCGGCGAGCGGACGCGGCGCGAAGCTGCCTGCCAGCAGCACGGTGCCGAGAAGAAGCCACGGGTGAGGTCTCATATAAAACACTACGCGGTTATGTACGCCGAGATTAACACCAGAACTCTTGGAATGCAACCGTGTGCGTGGGGATGCAGGGGACGATTACTTCGGCTGGTTGGTGCGGTACCACTCCCAGGTGCGGCGCAGGCCCTCCTCGAAGCCGACGCGGGGGTTGTAGCCGAGCAGCTTGCGGGCGAGCGCAATCTCGGCCTGGGAGTGGAGGATGTCGCCTTCGCGGGGCGGATCGTAGCGGGGATGGGAAGGCTTCCCGGCAATCTTTTCGAGCAGCTTAAGGGTTTGGTTGAGCGTGAACCGCGCGCCCACGCCGATGTTCACGACCCTCCCGGAGGCCTGGGGCGCCTCGCAGGCAAGCAGATTGGCTTCCACCACGTTTTCCACGTAGGTGAAGTCGCGCGACTGCTCGCCGTCACCAAAGACGACCGGCTGCGCGCCGTTCTGGAGCGCGGTGATGAACCGCGAGAGCACGCCGGAGTAGGGCGAGTTGGGGTCCTGCCGGGGACCGAAGACGTTGAAGTAGCGCAGCGAAACATTTTCCAGGCCGTAGACCCGGCCGAAGACCTGCGCATAGACCTCACCGACGAATTTGGAGACGCCGTAGGGCGAAATCGGCGAGGGCGTCATGGTCTCCACTTTCGGCAGCGTGGGCGTTTCGCCGTAGGCGGAAGAAGAAGCGGCAAAGACCACGCGACGCACCTTGGCGTCGCGCGCGGCCACGAGCACGTTGAGCGTGCCGTCCACGTTGATGCGATTGGTTTCGAGCGGTTCTTTCACCGACCGCGGCACCGAGGTCCGCGCCGCCAGGTGTAAGACGTAGTCCACGCCACGGCAGGCGGCGCGGAGGGTCTCGAGATCGTTGATGCTGCCGCGGACAAATTCCACTTTTCCCGCCACCGCAGCAAGGTTGGTCTCCTTACCGGTGGAAAGGTCGTCCAGCGCCACCACGCTCTGGCCGCGGCGCACCAGTTCCTCCACCGTGTTCGAGCCGATGAATCCGGCGCCGCCCGTCACCAGGTAGCGCATCTCAGAAGCCCTCCTTCGGAATGGGCCTGTTCGCCGGGCGACGTCTGCCGCTGGGGTAAGTGCCGGCCGGGAGTCAGGAGCGCTTGGAATCGCAAGCGAGGTGTGCGGCGACGAAGGCGTAGCGTGCACCCCGCTTTTTGAGTACGCTTAACTATAGCGTGCCGAGCGCGCGCGCAGCAATGTCCCCAGGCGGGTTTGTTCGAAGGGGCAACGCACCGCGGGCGCGGCGCCTCCAACCTACAACGATGAGATCGCCTCGCTATTCGCGTCTCCGGCTCGCGGGCCTCGCCGGCCTGCTCCTTTGCGCCGCGTTGAGCCTCGCTGCGGCGCAGTCCGCGGCATGGAAAAAGCGTCCGGCAGCAAGCACGCCCGACGGAAACGCCAAACCCGTGGAAACTTCCGTTCCCTTCCGCGCCGGGGAGAGGCTGAATTATCGCCTGCTGTGGTCCACGTTTTCCGTCGAGGCCGCGACGATTCGGCTGGCAGTGGTGGAACGGCGGGCGTTTTACAGCCGGGAGGCCTGGCACTTCCAGGCGCTGGCGCATACCATCGCGGCCATGCGCCTGGTGTTTATCCTCGACGATCAATTCGATTCCTACAGCGATTCCGCCGCCTTGGCCAGCCTGCAATACGAGATGTACCTGCGCGAAGGAGGGAAGAAAGAGGACGGCGTCTTCCGCATGACCGTCCAAGGCGACCCGGCGCCCGCCTCCGGCTCGGCTGTCCGCGTGCTCCCCGGCACGCGCGATCCCCTCGGGCTTTTATATTACCTGCGGGCGGTGGACTGGCAGCGCACCGGCGAGGTGCACTGCCCGGTTTTCGACGGCCGCAAACTCTATGAAGTGAAGGCCCGCCGCGGTTTGGATCGCGGCCAGGTCAGTGTCGCGGCGGGGAAATTCACGGCCTCGCGGATTGATCTTCGCGTCTTCGAGCGCGGCAGCGAGCTGGCGCAGACGCGCTTCTCCGTATGGCTGGCCCACGATGCCAGCCGCACTCCCGTCTTGCTGGAAGCCGAAGTCCCGTTGGGCACGGCGCGGGTGGAGTTGACGCGAGTGGAATAGCGGCTCTAGGCCGACTGTTTCGAGCCGGAGTACGCGGGGCGAGGCTCCCATTTGTCCGGCAGGAATGCGAAGTGCCAAAAATGCGGCGCCGGGCGAGTAAACTCCACGCCCACCTGCTTCTTTCCCCCAGCTGGAGGCCCCAGATAGACCACTCGACACGGCTGCTCTTCCTGAGACCTTTGGTTCTTCAGCAGGAGCGGCTGGTGGAATTCCACCTTCATGGCCAGGGCAATCAACGCGCCGTGGGTGTTGACCACCAAGGTCTCTGTTTCTTCCAGGATGGACTGCGCGCCTTCCGCCTCGCCCTGCACCAGAACGGGCATGGACAGGAGCACGCGTTGACTGCGCCGGCGGCTGACGTCCGGGATGCTTGACAAAACTTGCGGGTTCACGAGGAGAACACTAGGCCAGGCGCTCCGGCCCTGCAAGAAGGCTCCGCCCGAAAGCGGTCTATCAGTTACCCGGCTCGTCTGCCGCCGAAAGAGCTGCGCGGCGCGCTTCAGGATGGCAATTTCTTCAGCAGAATCTGTTCGATGAGCGAGCAGACGATATGCCCGATGGTGATGTGGGCTTCCTGAATGCGCTGCGCGTCTCGCGAGGGCACGTTCAGCAGCAAGTCCACCTTGCCGGCCAGCGCTCCGCCGGTCTCCCCGGTCAGGGCCACGCGGAAGGCGTCGCGGCGCGCGCCGGCTTCGACGCCACGGACAATGTTGGGGCTGGTGCCGCTGGCCGAAAGCGCAATCAGGATGTCCCCGGGCGCGACCAACGATTCAATCTGCCGGGCGAAGACCTGTTCGAAGCCGTAGTCGTTGCTCGCCGCGGTCAGCACCGACGTGTTGGTGGTCAGCGCCAGCGCCGCCAGGCTCGGCCGATCGGCGCCCAGCCGCACAACCAGCTCCGCGGCCAGGTGCTGCGCGTCCGCGGCGCTGCCTCCATTGCCGAAAAACACCAGCTTCTTGCCTCCGGCCAGCGCCGCGGACGCGCGCACGGCGAACTCCTCGACGCGGCCGAGCAAGTCCTCGCGCAGGCTCTGCTTGACGCGACAGCTTTCCGCGATTTGCCGGCGGATCTCGTCGAAGTGCGCGCCCATCACTGGCTCAGCAAAGGACGATTTTGTCGCGGTGGTGGGGGATGCGGCGGGTGGCGTTGCGCGTATCCACCACCAGTTTGGCGGCCGCGACAATCGCGGCGTAGTCGTAGCTGGAGTGGTCCGTGGCGATCACCACGCAGTCGTACGAACCCAGCGTCTGCCCATTCAGCGGGACCGAGCGCATCGCCGAGTAATCGTAGTGCCGCATCTTGTGTAACTGCGGGAAGTGCGGGTCGTTGTAGTCCACTCGCGCCCCGCGCTGGCCCAGCAATTGCATGATTTTCAGCGTGGGTGACTCCCGCAAGTCATCCACGTCCTTCTTGTAGGCCACCCCCAGCACCAGGATGCGCGAGCCCTTCAAGCTCTTCTGCTGCTGGTTGAGCGCCGCGGCCACCGCGTCCACCACGTGGTAGGGCATGGCCGTGTTCACTTCGCCGGCCAGCTCGATGAATCGCGTGGCAAAATCGTATTCCCGCGCCTTCCACGACAGGTAGAACGGGTCCACGGGGATGCAGTGCCCCCCGAGCCCCGGCCCCGGATAGAAGGGCATGAAGCCGAAGGGCTTGGTGGCCGCCGAATCGATCACCTCCCAGATGTCAATGCCCATGCGCAGGCACAGCAGCTTCAGCTCGTTGACCAGCGCGATATTCACGCAGCGGAAGATGTTTTCGAGCAGCTTGGTCATCTCCGCCGCCCGCGTGGAGCTGACCGGCACCACGCGCGCCACAACCTGCGCGTAGAGCGCTTGCGCCGCACGGCCGCTGGGCGGGTTGACTCCGCCCACCACCTTGGGGATTTGCGCCAGGCCAAACTGCTTGTTGCCGGGGTCCTCCCGCTCGGGCGAAAACGCCAGGAAGAAATCGGTGGGGACGTTCTCGGCCTCCGGCCCCGCCGCCACCGGGCAGCGCAGCCCGCTCTGCTCCAGGATGGGCAGCACCAGCTCTTCGGTGGTGCCCGGGTAGGTGGTGGACTCCAGCACAATCAACTGGCCGCGCTGGAGATTCGGGCGGATGGCGCGGGCGGTCTGCTCGACGTAAGAAAGGTCGGGCTCGCGCCGCTCGTCCAACGGCGTGGGCACGCAGATCAGCACCGCGTCCACCTCGGCCAGGCGGGCAAAGTCGGTGGTCGCGGCGAATTGTTTGGCCTGCACGTGCTGCTGGATCTTCGCCGCCGGGATGTGTTCGATGTAGGTTTGGCCCTGGTTCAGCTTGTCCACCTTGGCGGGGTCGGTGTCCAACCCCAGCACCCGGTGGCCGGCCTCGGCAAAGCGCAGCGCCAGCGGCAGCCCCACGTACCCGCAGCCGATGATGCCGACCTTCAGCGGGGCGCCTTTAAAAAACTCCGGCTTGCGCTCGGTGGCCATAGCGAAGCGAAACTCGCGTCTCCTGGAAAAACCCCAGCGGCAGGACGCACGACTATAACAAGATTTCCCGGGCCGAAAAAGCCGCCCCCGACCCCTTTAGGCCAGCCCGCTACACTTTCAAGCCGAGGGACTCCCCGCCCGGCTGAGCTGCGCACTCTGTTTTTCTCCGGCGTAACCGGCGGGGAACTTTTGCTTCCACGCCCAGGCGGTTTCCACGATGCTTTCCAAGCTGGAAAGCCGCGGCGTCCAGCCTAGATCGCGCCGGATCTTCTCCGCGCTGGCTACCAGCACCGCGGGGTCGCCCGGACGTCGCGGCGTAACCACGGCGGGAATGGGCCGCCGGGTGACGCGCCGCGCCACCTCGAGCACCTCCATCACTGAATAACCGCGAGCGTTGCCGACGTTGAAGGCCTGCCCGGCAAACCGCTCGAGGCCTTCGAGCGCCAGGACGTGGGCTTCGGCAATGTCCAGCACGTGGACATAGTCGCGGACGCAAGTGCCGTCGGGCGTAGGATAGTCGTTCCCATTCACCTCTGCCTGCTGGCGCGCGCCCAGCGCCACCTCCAGCAGCCGCGGAATCAGGTGGGTCTCATTGCGATGGTCCTCGCCGTGCTCCCGGGAAGCGCCCGCGGCGTTGAAGTAGCGCAGGCTGATGGAACGCAGGCGCGTCGCACCCCGGTAATCCTCCAGGATCTGCTCGAAGATGAGTTTCGAGCGTCCGTAGGGGTTGATGGGCGCTTTGCGATGCTCCTCCGGGATGGGCACGATCTCCGGCTCGCCGTAAACCGCTGCGGTGGAAGAGAAAATGAGATTCTTGACTCCGTGCCGCACCATCGCGTCGAGTAAGTTAATGCCACCGGCGACGTTGGCGAGGTAAAACGCGCTCGGCTCGTGCACCGATTTTTCCACCAAGGCTTCCCCGGCGAAGTGCATCACCGCGTCAAAGGGTTGCGAGGCAAAGAGCTGATCGAGCCGTTTGCGCTCGCCCAGATCGCATTCCGCCAGCGCGACCTCCCGGGGAACGGCCTGGCGCCGGCCTTCGACAAGATTATCGAGCCCGATGACTTTGTAGCCCCGCCCCACCAGCACTTCGGCGCAAATGCTGCCGATGTAGCCGGCCGCGCCCGTCACAAGCACCTTCATGCCCCAAGCCTCCGGAGGAGATCGCCTTGCTCGCTGCCCGGCCCGCAGGAATCCTGCGGAAGAGTATCAGGCCAAGGCGGCGTTGTCAGCGCGCCCGCATGCGGCTGCGGCGACCCCGGCGGTTCAGGCACTCGCATTCCGCCGCTGGAAGCAGAGCAGGATCAGGTCGGCGCGGCGCCGTACGCCGAATTTGTTGAGCAGGTTGGAGACGTGGAACTTCACCGTGCGCTCGGAGATGTGCAGCTTGTTGGCAATCTCTTTGTTGGCGAGGTTTTCGAGCAGCGTTTCGAGGACTTCCTGCTCGCGCCGGCTGAGGTCGGTGGAGGTATCGGTCTTCAAGCGCCGCCCGCGGACATTGCTGAGGATGGAATCCACAAATCCAGAGAGCAGCGCCCGCGGTACCCAGAACCCACCCGCCGCCACCAGCGGCAGGGCTCGGGGCAACTGTTCGCGCGCCTCGGCGTAGGTGAGCAGGCCCTTGGCGCCCAGCCGCAGAAGGGCATAGCTGGTCGCATCGTTGAGTTTTTCAGCCACCACCAGCAGCCGCGCCGTAGGATACCGGTCCAGGATGTTGGTGATCAGCGCGCCGGTGGCCGGGCGAGTGGCGTGCGCATCCACCACGTAGATCAAGGCGCGCGGCAGGGAGAGCCGGCGCATGTCCGGCGCCAGAGTGGATTCCAGTTGCCGGAGGATGAGGTGGAAGCCAGGGCGCGCAAGCACGCGCTGGAATTCGCCGAGCACCAGCGGGTGGGGCGAGAGCAGACAGACCGTCAGACGACGGTTGCGGGCAACCTTGCGCACAATTCAGCAGGCTAGCTGATTTACTCCTGCCGGGCAAGGATTCTACACGCCGTCGTTTACGCGTTTGGAAACAGCGGAAAAGAAAAAGCGAGCCGCGGGTGCGCGCGCGCTGCGATGCGGCGAGCTCTTTGGGCGGGGCGGACGGCACATTCAAGAGGACGCCGGCAGACTCACCTTACCTTGGGGAACCTGGCGAAGCAGCACCGCGACGATGCGCTCCGCGGCGCGCCCGTCCCAGAGCGGCGGCACGCGCCCGGCCGGCATCTTGCCCGCCAACGCCTCCCGGGCGGCGGCGACGATTCTTGCCGGGTCCTGCCCCACAATTTGGTTGGTGCCTTGCGTGAGAGTCACCGGGCGCTCCGTATTCTCTCGCAAGGTCAGGCACGGCACGCCCAGCGCCGTGGTCTCCTCCTGGATGCCGCCGGAGTCGGTCAGCACCAGCCGGGCCCGGCTCATCAGGTACAAGAAGTCGAGATAGCCCACGGGAGGGATCATGCGGAGCTGCGGGTGATTCCGCTGGCGCAGCTCGCCGAGTCTTTGCTGGGTGCGTGGATGAACCGGAAAAATGACGGGCAGCAGGTCGGCGACCGCTTCGATGGCTCCAAGGAGTTTCCCCAGGGTTTCTGCGGCATCCACATTCGAGGGCCGGTGCATCGTCAGGAGAGCGAAAGGACGGAACGCGCTGCCGTCCATCAGGCCGAGCTCATGGCCGATGCGCGACTTCTGGGCGATGGGCAGGAATTGCCGCAGCGCGTCAATCATGACGTTGCCGACGAGGAAGATTCGCTCCCGGGGACGTCCTTCGCGCAAGAGATTTTCGACGGCGTCGTCCTCGGTCGCGAACAGATAATCGGCCACTGCGTCGGTCAGCACGCGGTTGATCTCCTCGGGCATGGTGCGGTCGAAGCTGCGCAGGCCCGCCTCGACGTGCGCCACGCCGATGCCTAGCTTCACCGCGGCCAGCGACGCGGCCACCGTCGAATTCACGTCGCCCACCACCAGGACCAGGTCGGGCTTCTGCTCCACCAAAAAGGGCTCGACCCGCTTCAGGATCTCGGCGGTCTGCCAGGCGTGCGAGCCCGAGCCGACCTCCAGGTTAACGTCCGGTTCGGGAATGTCCATTTGCCGAAAAAAGATGTCGGAGAGCCTCTCGTCATAGTGCTGGCCGGTGTGAATCAGCAGCGGCTGGATTTCCGCGTGCTTGCGCATCTCGCGCAGCAGAGGCGCAATCTTCACCAGATTGGGACGCGCGCCGACGACGTTGGCGATTTTCATCTTCGGGGTTTCTCTACTTCGCTGCCGGGAAGTATAGCACCGCGAATTATGGGGCCCGGCGGGGGAGAAGGGCGAGGTGTCGCGGGCTGCACGGGACGCCGCGTGCGAGCGGGCCGAGCGTTCTCGCCGGCCGGGGATGTGGCTGGGGGATAGGCCGGCTACCTCAGCAGGTCTTCGAGCTGCACTCTTGCGTCGGTCTTCGCGTCGCGGTATTTCACGATCACCGGCGTGTAAAGAGCGAGGCCCCAGTCCTTCCCCGTGCCGCGGGAGATGGCGCGGGAGCCGGCGACAACCACGGCGTTCTCCGGGATGATGAGCGGCTCGTGGTCATCCGCCGAATACCCCTGGCCGCGCACGAGGTCGTAAACGGGGGTCGAGCGGTTCAGGATCGTGCCTGTGCCGAGCACGGCGCGGCGCTTCACTACCGTCCCCTCGTACACGCCGCAGTTTCCGCCCACCAGGACTTCGTCCTCGATGATGACGGGCAGCGCTCCCACCGGCTCCAGGACGCCGCCGAGCTGCGACCCGGCCGAGATGTGACAGTTCTTTCCCACCTGCGCGCAACTTCCCACCAGGGCGTGGGAGTCCACCATCGTGGCGTCGCCGACGTAAGCGCCGACGTTGATGAACATGGGCGGCATGCACGTCACTCCCTTCCCGACGTAGCAGCCATCGCGGATGCTGGATCCGCCGGGCACGATGCGCACACCGCTGGCCGCCGTCAGGGACTTGACTGGGTAGGTGGACTTATCGAAGAAGGGCTGCCGGGCCGGATGAACGGACATGTCCACGACGGCGCCCATGCGAAACCCGATCAGGATGCCTTTCTTGACCCAGCCGTTCACCCGCCAGCCGGTCTTCGCCGACGGGTCGGGCTCGGCGGCGCGCGCCCGGCCCGCGTTCAGCTCGTCCTTGAAACTCTGGAAAAGGCGAACATGGGCTTCCGTGTAAGCGTCCGGCTTTTCCTCGAACAGCCGCTCAATTTCGGCTTGCAGCATGAGCGGTTCCGAGAAGCCCGAGCGCTTGGAGCACGCCGCGGATTTTCGCCAAGTTCTCCGCTTTGGGAGGCACCAGAGGCAGCCGCCAGACCGGCTCCAGCAGTCCCATCAGCGCCATCGCGGCCTTGACCGGGATGGGGTTCGATTCCACAAAGTTGACTTCCATCAGCGGGAGGTAGGTGCGCTGGAGCTCGCGGGCCGCCGCGAAATCGTTCTTCAGGCAGGCCTGCGTGAGCCGCGTCATTTCCCGGGGGATTTCGTTGGAGACCACCGAGATCACCCCGCGCCCGCCCAACGCGATCAGCGGCAGCGTGATGGCATCATCTCCGGAAAGCACGATGAAGCGGTCGGGCACCTGCTGAATGATGGAGGCCATCTGGCTGATGTTCCCCGAGGCTTCCTTGACGGCTACGATGTTGCGGATTTCGGCAAGGCGTTTCAGCGTGGCGGGCTCGACGTTGACGCCCGTCCGGCCCGGCACGCTATAGACCACCATGGGCAGCGGCACCGCCGAGGCGATGGCCTGAAAGTGTTGGAAGAGGCCCTCCTGGGTCGGCTTGTTGTAGTAGGGCGTGACCGAGAGGATGCCGTCCACTTTCATGCGCCGGAGTTCTTTGGCCAGCTCGATCACTTCGGCGGTGTTGTAGCCGCCGGCCCCGGCCAATACGGGCACCCGGCCCTGGGCCTCCTCGAGCGCGATGTGGACCACGCGCAGATGCTCGGCCCGCGTCAGGGTGGGGTTCTCGCCCGTGGTGCCGCAAGGCACCAGAAAGTTGATGCCCGCCTCAATCTGGCGCCGCACGAGACGCCGCAGCGCTTCCTCGTCGAGCGAGAGATCCTGCCGAAAGGGTGTGACCAGCGCCGTGCCGCATCCTGTAAACATGCGCGCCTCCTCGTGGGTAGGGGCAGCCGCCTGCGTTCGGCTCCCTTTAGCCGAAAATCACTTCGCGAAACTCAAAAAAACCTTTCTTGCCCAGGACCCAGCGGGCCGCGGTCAGCGCGCCCCGCGCAAAGCCTTCGCGGCTGCGGGCGGTGTGGCGCAGCGTGATGGTGTCCGCCGGCGCATCGAACCCGACCTCATGCGTTCCCGGGATAGCGCCGGCGCGGTTCGAGCTCGTGTCAATGGGGCGCGCATACCCCGCCCGCTTCATTTCCTCGACCAGTTTGAGCAGCGTGCCCGAGGGCGCGTCCTTCTTCGCGGCGTGATGAATCTCCCAGGCCCAGGCGCCGTAGTCGGGCTGCGCGGCGAACAGTCGCGCGGCCTCCGCGGCGATGCGCAGAAATACATTCACGCCGATGGAGTAGTTCGGGCTCCACACCAGGCCGATACCGCTGCGCTCCACCACCGATTTCACGTGCTCCCGCCGCTCGAGCCAGCCCGTCGTGCCCACCACGGCGTTGACGCCCAGTGCCGCCAGCCGCTCGATGTTCTCGACCGCCGCGGATGCGGCCGTGAACTCCACCGCCACGTCCACCCCGCGAAAGTTTTCGGGCGTCATCCCCCGGCCTTTCGCGTTGCTCGCCTCGTCGAGCTTCAGCTTGACGCCAAAGCCGAACTCCGGCGCAAGCTGCTCGATCAGGCGCCCCATTTTACCGTAGCCGACGATCGCCAGATTCATCTCAGTCAAACACCGCTGGATCGAGGCTCGCGAAAAACTCGCGGTGCAACAGCCCAGCCGCCTTGACCACGTCTTCCCCGGCCACGACAAAACTCAGATTCAGAAGCGAGGCGCCCTGCGAGATCATGCGCACATTGACGCCTTGCAAGGCGCCGAACACGCGCGCCGCAACCCCCGGCGTATAGCGGATATTATCTCCGACCACGCAGAGAATGGCCTGGTCTTTTTCGACGGTGGCCTCGGAGAACTGCCGCAGCTCGGCGCAAATCTCGGCCAGGCGGGCGCTGGTGTCAATCGTCAGCGAGACACTCACCTCGGAGGTGGCCAGCATGTCCACCGGTGTTTCGTACCGGTCGAAGACCTCAAAGATGCGCCGGAGGAAGCCGTGGGCCATCAGCATGCGCGCGGATTGGATGTTGACGATGGTGATGTTCCGTTTGCAGGCGATCGACTTGATCACGTTCTTGCAGGGCACCGAGTCGGCGACGATGCGCGTGCCGGGCGCCTCGGGCCGGCGCGAGTTCAGGATGCGCACGGGAATGTTCCTCTCCGCGGCCGGAAGCAGCATGGCGGGATGCAGCACCTTGGCGCCGAAGTACGCCAACTCGGCGGCCTCGGCGAACGAGATGGTCTTGACGCGATGCGCCCCGGGAACGAGGTTCGGGTCGCAAGTGAGCATGCCATCCACATCCGTCCAGATCTGGATTTCCTGCGCGCCCACGCCCGCGCCGACCAGCGAGGCGGTAAAATCCGATCCGCCGCGCCCCAGCGTAGTGGTCGCGCCGTCCTCACTCCTGCCGATGTAGCCGCCCAGAACGACGACGCTTTCCTGCGCCAGCGGGGGAATCGTGCGGGCGAGGCGCGCGTAGGTCTCGCGAAACACCGGCGCGGCCTGGGTGTGGCGCCGGTCGGTCACGATCAGCTCTCGCGCATCCAGGTGGGCGCTGCGCATCCCCGCATGGCGCAGCGCGAGCGCGAGGATGCGGCTGGAGATCCGCTCGCCATAGCTGGCCAGCGCATCACTCGAGCGGGGCGCGAATTCTTTGCTAGCCTCGAGCTGCTCGACCAGCACCGCCAGTTCCCGGAAATGCTCTTTGAGGATACCGTCCAACTCTTTCTGGTTCGCGGTCGAGACCACGGGCCGGGCTTCGCGCCGGTGGTACTCCTGCAATTCGCCGAGCTGCGCCAGCGCCTGCTGTTTTCGCCCCCCGGCCGCGTCGGCGCCGATGGCGAGCAGTTTCTGGGTCGTCTCCCCCATCGCCGAGACGACCACCACCGGCCGGCACTCCAGCCGGGCGTGCACAATCGAAGTCACCCGTGCGATGGCGGCCGCAGATTCCACCGACGTGCCGCCGAACTTCATCACAATCATTAGTCGAGGAACCCCTCGGAGTACATCAGTTCGGCGTTGAGCACCGCCGCCCCCGCGGCGCCGCGAATGGTGTTGTGGCCGAGCGCGACGAATTTGTAGTCCAGCACCGGGCAGGGCCGCAGGCGGCCCAGGCACACGGCCATCCCGCGCTCGCGTTCGGCGTCGCGTCGCGGCTGCGGGCGATCGCGGTCCGGCAAGTAAAGCAGCGGTTGGCGGGGCGCGCTGGGCAACCCGCGCTGCTGCGGCACGCCTGTGAATTTCTCCACCGCAGCCAGCACTTCCTGCTCGCTGGGCTTCCGGGAAAGCTCCACCGAGAGCGTCACGGTATGGCCATCCATCACCGGCACGCGGTTGCAATGCGCGCTGACCTTCACCGGCAGCGGCCGGATCTCCTCGCCCGCGAATTCGCCGAGGATCTTCTGGGTCTCCTGCTGCATTTTTTCTTCTTCACCGCTGACGAAAGGGATCACGTTGTTGTTGATGTCCACGGCGGCCACGCCGGGGTAGCCGGCGCCGGAGATGGCCTGCAGCGTGGTGGCGATGACGCGGGTGATCCCGAAGGGCTTCAACGGCGCCAGGGCCATGGCCAGCACGACGGTGGAGCAATTCGGATTTGTGACCACCTGCCCGCTCCAGCCGCGCCTCCGCCGCTGGTGCGGGATCAGTTGCAAGTGTTCGGGGTTGATCTCGGGCACGAGCAGCGGCACGTCCGGCTCCATCCGGTGGTTCCGCGAATTGGAGATGACCGAGTGGCCGGCCTGCGCAAGCGCGGATTCAATTTCGGTGGCCACCGACGCATCCATCGCCGAAAAGATCAGCCGCGGCGCGCGCCCGGGTTGGCTTTCTTCCACGCGCAGCTCGGCCGCCGATTCGGGCATGGCGCCGTCCAGCCGCCAGCTGGTGGCCTCGCGGTACTTCTTGCCGGCCGAGCGGTCGCTTGCGCCCAACCACTTCAGCTCAAACCAGGGGTGGCCCTGCAGCCACTGGACCACTTGCTGCCCCACCATCCCGGTGGCGCCCAGGACGCCGACTTCGATCTTCCTGTTCATTCGGGATGTCTACGCCGCGGCCACGAGCCGCCGCACCATGTTCTGATAAATCTCCACGGCTTCGGCGAGCTGGCGCTTTGCGACTCTTTCCTCCAGCGTGTGGGCCAGGTGGATGCTGCCGGGGCCGAGCAGCAGCGGCTTGCCCCAGCTCCCCCCATAGGCCGGGATATCGGTGGTGTACGAAACGATCGTGGTCTCCAGACCGCCCAGCGACTCCAGGCGCACCGCCGGGATGCAGAGTACTTCTTTCGCCTCGGCGCGGCCGGCCACCGCCCGGGCAATTGCCGCGCGAACCGGCGCCGGGTCGCCCACCAGTCGCACCAGAATCTCCGCCCGGGCCGAATCGGCGATCACGTTGGGTGCCCGGCCGCCGGAAATCGTTCCGATATTGAGCGTGCTGCGGCCGAGCACGGGATCCTCAGGGAGCGGCGCCCGCCGGATCTCCTGGAGTATGTCCAGCAGCGTGTCGATGGCCGATTCGCCGAGCTCAGGATAGGCCGAGTGCGCCATCCGCCCGGTGGCCGTAATCTCGAAGCGCAACCCGCCCTTGGAGCCCAGCGCGAGCCTGTTCTCGGTGGGCTCGCCGTTGATGATGTACCGCGAGCCCCGAGGCGCGCGCGCGGCCGCCAGCGCCCCGGCACTGTTCCGCTCTTCTCCCACGACGAACAATAACACGAAATTGCGCGTTCCTTCCGCGAGCAGCTTTTCCGCTGCTGCGATCATCGCGGCGAGGATTCCCTTGGCGTCGCAGGCCCCGCGCCCCCAGATGTACTGGTCATCCTCCCGCGAAGGAAAAAACGGCGGCACGGTGTCCATGTGCGTGGCCAGGGTGACCATTGGAGCACCCCACTGCGCCACGACATTGAAGCGGTTCGGCGCGACTTCCATCCGCTCCGCCTGCCCGTGGTGCCGCCTGGCCAACTCACCGAGGTGGTCGTAGAGGAAGCGGCCTATTTCCTGTTCGTTCTCGCTGATGGACTCGATGTCAACGAGGGCTCGAGTCAGCTCGAAAACGTTCATGGGATCTCCGCCAAACCTCCACGGCTGGCTCCAATGCAACGCAGCGCAGAATGCTTCCAGCGAGCAGCCGGAAACGCCGCGCCCGCGCTGTCTAGTGATCTGTCAGGCGCGGCGCCGGCTTGCTGAGCGCGTTACCATGCGCGCAGGCCGGGTTGAACGGCCTCGCCGAAGCGGCATCGCCCACGCAATTTGCCATCTTTTGAGCAGCTTGCCAAGCAGCCCTGAGCCCGCGCCCAGACCCATAAACCGTCTAGCCGGAATCCTGCTCGAAATCTTCGTGTGAGGAACTGGTTGGGGTCCGCGGCGAGGTGAACTCCCACTGCGGGGTGGCTCCCCCCAAGGAGGCGGGCAACTTGTGTGGGATCTATCCGTTGGTCAGAACCAAGCCCGGAAATGTGGCCGCCGGCAGTGCCTAGTAGGGCTCCGTCTTACTGTCGGTGAAACTGGACCCGCGCTGGCAGGCTTAGCTCTGTTTAATGGCTGAAGCTTCTTTGTTGGGCGGGGCTTGCGCCGCAGTGGAAAACTTCTTTCGCAGCAGAATAGCGAGCACGATGAGTGTGATGCCAAGAATTCCCAGACTGCCCGGTTCAGGAAGAGATGCCAGGTGAATGAGTAGAGGCATACGCGCCTTCTAATAGCAATTCCTACTCCAAAGGAAGGTCAGTTTAAACGGCTTAGAATCAAGAGCTTATCATTCTCGATTATTGTCCACGCATGTCTGGGGAGGAAGTAACCTGCACTGATTTTGCAGCCATTTTCCTATCTATGCAGTTTGTTAGGTTGAGTGCCGGCGGAATTCGTGCAAAGACGACTCACGCCATAGAATGCGCTCGGCCCCTAACCACGAGGCATAGGGGACCGGCGCAAGGCCTGCCGCGCGACGTGACCTAATTCGCGCAACAGTTTGGCCCGGTTCCAGATCCCCACGCGCACCAGGAAACCATAAAGCTGCATCCGTTCCTGCAAGTTCAAAGGGGCCCGTCCGACCGCCCGAAAGTACTCCACGTGGTGCCTCCACTCGGTGAATGCCATGTGACCCCGGGTCTTTGGATCGTAAAACTCCTGGAGCTGCCCCACCTCTTTGAGGCTGCTGGAGGCCTGGGGGTGGAATCTTCGGTAGAAGAGGTACTCGGGCACCTCCCAGAATTTTCCGTAGAGAGTCAGCTCACCCATCAGGTTCACATCCGACCCGATGTACCGGCCAAGAAGGGCGGTGTGCTTCAGTTGACGCGACCGGACCAGTCCATAGATCGCGTTGGACAGCCGATAGCGCCGCAGGAACTGCCGGAAGCGCTCCCTCGGGCTGTCCGATTGCAAGTGCAGGCCGTCATCGAAGTCGGAGACGACTTCGCTGTGTTCGTTGATGATTTTTGTCCGCGGGTAGGCCAGCACGACCGCGGGCTCGCGGTCGAGCACCTCCGCGCAGCGAGCGACAAACTCGGGGGCGCACAGGTCGTCGCAGGTTGACCATTTGAAGTATTCGCCGGAGGCAAGCTCGAAGGAGAGTCCGTAGTTGCGCGCGGCGCCAAGGTTGGTCGGGCTGCGAACGTAGCGGATGCGGGGGTCGCGCGCCGCGTAATCTCGGCAAATCTCCTCGGTCCGGTCCGTCGAGGCGTTGTCACAGATGATGAGCTCGAAATCCTGGTACGTTTGCCGCAGCAGGCCGTCCAGGGACTCGGCAAGGTATCGCCCGCCGTTGAACACGGGTAGACCGATGCTAACTTGGGGCTTGCTGCGAGTCATTGTCCTTGCGGCTGCGAGGAAGAAGGAAGGCAGCCCGATGTCCTATGCCGGGTCCGGGAACCGTTGGCCATAGCTAATCAAGAATCAGCTTACGGGAATAGAAGGCCTCGGCGTAGCCGCTCGCGGCGCTGGCCTCCATACCGCGAAGTCGCAGGAGGCCCCAAAACGTCTCCGGCGCAAACCAGTGTTTGTCTCTCTGCGAAGCAAACACGGACATCAGGTAGCGGACCTTCTTTTGGCACTTGGCCTTTTCCAGAGGCACGAAACAGTTCGGCGAACCGAGGTCCCCATCATACTTGGGAATCTCGTATTCGAGGATCATGTGATTGCGGAAAGTGTTCCAGGTGAGATCGGAGATTACCCGGTGATCTTGGTGGCGGTCCTCACGATAGTGAGTGAAGATCAGGTCGGGTTGGACGGCCCGCTTCAGCTCCTCGAAATACTCCTTGATCTCCGCGCCCACAAAAGGAAAGAAACCATTGCGGAAATTGTGGACGACCACGGTCTTCCGGCGCGCCGGTTGGAGGAACAGCTCAGCGCTCTTGCGAGCTTCCCGGTCGCGTTGTTCGGAGGAGCTGAACACCACCCAGTAAAAGTTGAGTGCGCGGTAGCGCGCGAGCAGCGCGAGGACCGTGCCGCCACAGCCGATTTCGATGTCGTCGGCATGCGCGCCGAGGCAAAGAACGCTGCACGGCGCACGGCTCCCTTTGTTCAAGTGCAGGCTAAGCATGGGAAGGGGTCACGGGCTGGCCCGCCGGGTCGCGCAGGGCATTCCGCGGCGTTGGCCGGGTCTCTCCACCTGCTTCATCGAGCGCCGTTCTCCCACACCTCCCAGGGGGCGTCGCCTCGCGCAAACAGATCATCGAGCCGCTGTTTATCCTTGAACGTGTCCATGCAGGCCCAGAAGCCGTTGTGCACGAAGGCCACGAGTTGTTTTCCCTGCAGGAGTCTCTGGAACGGCTCGTGCAGCAGCTCCTCGCCATCGCGGAGGTAATTGAAAATCTCCTTTTTAAAAATGAAGTATCCGCCGTTGATGAGGACACTGCTGCGGTTCATGTCCTGGATGTCGGAGACCAGGGCGCCGTTGGTCAGGGAAACGAGGTGATAACTGAGGTTTGGGCGGATACACACAAAGCTGGCGACCTTCTCCTGCTGGCGGAAATGCTCCAGTTGCAGGTTGAGGTCCAGGTCGGTGAGGCCGTCGCTGTAGTTGGCGAAGAATTCTTCTTCGCCGTTCAGGTGCTTTTCCACCGCCTTGAGCCGCTGGCCGATGTTGGCGTTGATGCCCGTGTCCACAAAGGTGATTCGCCAGTCGTGGATGTCGCGATGGAGCAGCTCGAGATTCTTTCCCCCGCCCGACAGAATGAAGTCGTTGGAGACGCATTCGTCGTAGTTCAGGAAGTAGTTCTTGATCGTGTCGGCGCGATGCCCCAGGCAGAGAATGAAGTCCTTATGGCCGAAGTGGGCGTAGTACTTCATCACGTGCCAGAGGATCGGCCGGTAGCCGATCGGAACCATGGGCTTGGGAATATTGTCGGCATAGTCGCGCAGCCGCATTCCCAGCCCGCCACAGAACAACACGACTTTCATGGTCGGCCTCTCTTTCTAACGTCCGATGCCTTCGTACTTCGCGAACTGCCCCTGCTCCAACATCCGGCGGCCATCCACCAGCAGCGGTAAGGGCTCGAGATTTCGGAGCAGCTCCGGCAAATTGCGGAACTCGTCCCAGCGCGTGACGACGACGACGGCTTGTGCGTCGGCGATGGCCTCCGCCAAGCTTTCGCAGAGCCGCAGCTCTCCGTTGGGGAAAATCTTTTGGGCCTCGTGCCGCGCCGCGGGATCGTAGGCTTTCAGGCGCGCGCCCTCGGCCAGCAGGTCGCGGATGATCGGAAGCGCTGGCGACTCCCTCATATCACTGGTCTCCGGGCGGAAGGCCAAGCCCAGGATGGCGACGCGAACGCCGGTCAGTTCGGGGAAGTGTTTCCTCAGCAGGTTCAGGACTTGCCGGGGCTGCTGCTCGTTCGTGTGCAGGACCGCCCGGAGCAGCGGCATGGGTTGTCCGACCCGGGCGCCGTGAGCAATCAACGCCTTCAGGTCCTTGGGGAGGCAACTCCCGCCGAAGCCACATCCGGCCCAGAGGAAGGCGGCAATGGGTGCCGTGGCGCGTTTGCCTCCGGGCAGCGGTGTGGTCAGGTACTGGCTGAGGTGGAGTCCCCGCATCACGTCCACGATGTCCACCCCGCCCAGGGCCGCGCAGAGGCTCCCCAGTTCGTTGGAGAAGGAGATCATCGTGGCCAGCAGGCAGTTGGAGGCGTACTTGATCATCTCGGCCGTCTTCGGATTGCACCGCAACCGCTGCGCGTCAGGGAAGGCCGCATACAGCTCCTCCAACCGGCCGATGCTCTTCTCGTCTATTCCGCCCAGAACAATGCGGTCCGGAAACAGGAAGTCCCGGACGGCCTCTCCCTCGGTCAGAAATTCCGGATTCATGGCCACGCCGAAGTCGCGTCCAGCCTTTTTGCCGGAGGCCTTTTCCAGCAGCGGAAGCACGGTCGTTTCGGTCGTCCCGGGAACCACCGTGCTTTTCACGACCACCAGGTGATAGCTCTTTTTTTCGCGCAGCGCGCTCCCGATTTGCTGGGCCGCCTCCCGGACAAAGCCAAGGTCAATCTCGCCATTGGTCGAGGGAGTTCCGACGGCAATCAAAGTGAGCTCGGTTTCCAGCACGGCAGAACGCAGATCGGAGGTCGCGCGGAGGCGCTTTCCGGCGTTCTTCTGCAGCAATTCCGGCAGCCCCGGCTCATAGATCGGGGGCACACCGCGGTTGATGCTTTCCACCTTTTGCGGGTCCACGTCCACGCAGGTGACCTGTTGCCCCTTTTCCGCCAGGCACACGCCGGTCACCAGTCCCACATATCCGGCTCCGATCACAGAAACTTTCATCAAGCCTCTTCCGCCTCTCGGTTTTCGCTGTACCAGAGCAGCGAGCGCCGCAATCCTTCTTCGAGCGAAACGTTGGGGTTAAAGCCCAGCTCGGCGCGGGCCTTGGCGATGGTGGGGCAGCGGCGGTTGGGATTGTCCACCAGATAGGAGCTGTCCGCGCTTGGCTGTCGCACCACGCGGCCCGGATAGCCGAACAGGCCCTTGGCCAAAGCGACGATCTTCTCGGCCAGTTCAGCGATGGAGATTTCCGGCCCTTCGGTGCCGATGTTGTAGGGCTCGCCCTTGCGCCCGCGGACGAGAATCTTGTAGTAGCCGATCACTGCGTCCGCGACGTAGCAGAAGGTTCGCCGGGGCGAGCCGTCGGAGAGCAGCACGATGTCCCTGCCGGAGAAAACGTCGCGCGCAAAATCGGGAATCACGCGGCGGTCGGTGATCTTCAATCCGGGCCCGTAATTGTTGAAGGGTCGCGCCATCTTTACCGGTATGCCGGCCTGCTGGGCGAAGTTCACGCAGAGTGTTTCGCCGAATCGTTTGGCCTCGTCGTAGCAGGCCCGCGGCCCGGTGCAGGAGACGCTCCCGCGGTAGGTCTCGGGGGTGGGGATATCCCCCGCGGCGGGGTCTCCATAGATTTCGCTGCTGGAGAAGAACAGGAATCCCTCCGTCGGCTTGTTCTCGTTTTTTTGTCGCCGGGCGTAGTCGAGCAGGGCGCGCAAGCCGTTGACGTTTGCGTCCATGGTTTCGATGGGGAACTTCCGGTAGTAGGTGGGAGAAGCAATCGAAGCCGCGTGGATGATGTACTGAAAATCGCCCATGTCCGCCGGCAGCGGAGCGGTGACGTCGTGCTGGACCAGCGTCAGGTGGTGTTCCTGCTTCAAGCGCTTCAGCCACGCAGGGACACCGCGCACATAGTTGTCGTACACCGTGAGCCGGATGGGCCGGCCCTTTCCCGCCGTGCGGTTCCAGTGCAGGGCCGTCTGCACCAGGTAATGGCCGAGAAAGCCGGCGCCTCCGGTGATGAGAAGGTTCTTGTCCGAAAGCTGTGCGAGCTCTTCGCTGAGGTGGCCGCAGATATATTCCAAATCCTGCTCGACCACCTGGCGCGCACGGATGGGCTCTTTTCTGTCGGCCAGTTGCGTGTTCAATGGAGAATCCACTCTCTTCGCTCTCTAGGTGTGCACCGGGGCGCTGAAATAATCGTTCTGCGCAGCTCGCAGGGTGTCGCACAGCCGTCCGGCGGGGATTTCGACATCCTTGTAGCTAATGGGCTGGTCTTTCGGGATCGCGCGCTTGAGCCGGCACCCCTGCGAGAGGCCCATGGGCAATAGGTTCTCCCGCCGGGTCACCTCGGCGTTGTCGATCGTGCCGTAGCAAGTGAACCCGCCGATCCCGTCCAGCATTTCGCCTGCTTGCAAGTCCCGCTTGGCCACGGTCAGCACATCACAGACGGGCCCGCCTCGAGGCGCCACCGTCGGGTCGTGGAAAAGTACGGCTCGCGCCAAGCTGGTGATGATCTGCAGATGGGGCAGGTGGTAGGGCGTGTAAAACGCGTACAGCGGGCCATCCCCCATCTTGAAGTAGCTCATGTACTGCTGCTTGGTGGGGTGGTCGTTGTAGCCGAGCACAAAAGCTCCGGTGTGCGGCTCAGCGCCCAGAATGTAATCCACCAGGCCGCCATTCAAAAGCTGGTCCAGGGGATACAGGTGCAAGGTCTCTTTCACGTGGGCGCAGCGATACCCGTACATCCCGCGCTTGGCCACTCGAAATCCCGTGGCGTTGGCCAGGATGGTCGCTTCCATGGAAAGCTTTGTGCCGTCGGCAAACGAGGTAATCATTCGCGGCTTTTGGTTGTATTTGTCGGCAAAGCCTTTCTGGGTCTCCGGCGTGCGGTAAGGATCGATCATGCCCTTGAAGTTGCCTGCCGCCACCGGCCGATATCCGAGCGTCTTCACGAAGCGGTACAGATTCATGGCCACGCCGGGCTCATCCCCGTCGGTGTTCGTGATCACCACGCCGTTCCGGTCCGCATGGACTTTCAGGATCGGGCCGATCGTCGAATCGAGTTCTGCATTCATCAAAACCACGTGCTTGCCGTGTTCCATGGCCTGCATCGCCACCTGCGCGCCGAATTCGATCTCGCCGGTGGACTCGATGATGGCGTCGATGCCTTCGGCTTGGCAGAGCAGCGCAGGATCGTCGGTGATGGCGTACTGGCGATTGGCGATGGCGTGTTCCAGCTGGGCAACCGAATCTACCGTCCTCGCCGCGTCCACCCCGGCCTCGCGGTAGGCGCGTCCCGCCTCGCTGATGGAGCGATTGCAAACGGCCGCCAGTCGCATCCCCACCATCGGGGTCAGCAACTGCAGGGCGATTCCGCGACCCATATAGCCGGCCCCGACCAACCCCACGCGAACCGGGTTGCCTTCCTTCTCTCGTTTCTCCAGGGCGGCATCCACGATGATCATCGTTCCACTCTCTTCCTAGGAGCGCAGCAGTCGGCTTAACCTCGGAAATCCGGCCAGCCGCGATCGGCGTCGGAAATGCTTTCCACCGGGAGAGGCCATCTCACCCGGAATGCGGGATCGTCATAACGCACGCCCCGCGCATGGTCCGGCGCATAGGACTTCGAGGTCTGGTAGCAAATCTCAGTGTCATCCACGAGCGTCTGATAGCCGTGCGCACAGTCCTCCGGGACATAGAGCATGCGGCGGTTGTCGGCGGTCAGCTCCACTGCCGCCCACTGTTTGTACGTCGGCGAAGCCGGGCGCAGGTCCACAACCACATCGTAGATGGCCCCCCGGGTGCACCGCACCAGTTTGGCTTCTTCGTGCGGAGCCGCCTGGAAGTGCATCCCCCGAAGCGTGCCCTTCCTTTTGTTGAAGGCAATGTTGCATTGCGCGATGTGAGGGTTCAACCCGTGCTCCTGAAATTCCTGCCTACAGAATGTCCGGGCAAAAAAGCCGCGCTGATCTTCCCGTCTTTCCGGTTCGACGATGAATGCACCCTTTAGTTTTGTCTCCGTCCAAATCAACGCTCATCGCTCCCCGGCCCGGTCCGGCCTAGCGCCCCCGCTGCCAGTTGGGGTAAAACATTCCCCGCGCCTAGACACATCCCTGCGTCGAACCTACAAGACTTAGGCACGCGAACGACCATGCGCGGGGGTCGCGAACAGTCCTAACTTATTGAATTATGGAGCCTTACAGCCAGTCCACACACGCCGTTAGGGGATGGGGCTCGGGAGCTATTCCAAACTTTTTCCCCTTCTGGTCAATCCCTTGCCCAATCCGCCAGAATCCCTACCCTGGGGAGGCATTCCAGCTTGGAGGGAATGGCTACGCCCGCGGCAGGTTCGGCTGCTAACATGCTGACCTGCTGAGCGGGAAATCATCCAGCTCATGGTGGATCCAGCAGAATCCGCAGCAAGCGCCCCGATGCCCCGCGGGGCGGGCCGAATTCTACGCAACGTCTTCTCGAACTGGGGAAGCTACATTTTCTCGCTGCTGGTGAACTTCTTTCTGGCTCCCTTTGTGGTTCACCGTTTGGGCGACGCCGGCTACGGCCTATGGACCCTGATCGTGTCGCTGACGGGATACTTGGGCCTGCTGGACCTGGGTGTGCGGGGCGCGGTGACTCGCTACGTGGCCAAGTTTCATGCCGCCGAGGAACACCAAGAAGCTGGGCGAGTGACGCATACAGCGCTGCTGATTTTCACTGCCGTGGGCATCCTGGCGATTGGGATCGCGGTGGCACTCGCCTATTTCGCGCTGCCGTCGTTTCGCATTTCGCCGGAGCAGCGGGCCCTGGCCCGCATGGTGTTGATCTTGGCGGGGGTCAACGTCGGCGTCTCACTTGTCAGCGGCGTCTTCGGAGGCATTCTGGCGGGGTTGCAGCGCTTCGATCTGATGAACCTGCTTGAGGTATCGACTTCCGGACTGCGCGCCATCGTGATCGTGGCTGCGCTCACCGCCGGCAAAGGGCTGCTGGCCCTGGCGGTGATCCAGTTGGCGTTTTCTGCCGCGCGCGGAATCGTGAGTGCAGGGTTGAGTTTCCGTCTTTATCCCCAGCTTCGAGTGTCCCTGGGGGGAGCGGACCGAGAGCATTTCCGGCTGATCTTCTCCTACAGCTTCTATACGTTTTTGCTTCACGTGGGCATGAGCCTGATCTATTACACGGACACCGTTGTGATCGGCGCCTTCTTGCCGCTGGGTCTGATCACCTTCTTTGTCATCGGTGGCAATCTGGTGGAGTACTCCCGCGCGCTCGTCAGCGGGATCTCGCAGACCATCACTCCGGCGGCGAGCGCCTTGGATGCGCGCTACGACCAAAGCGAGTTGCGCAATCTGGTTCTCCATGGCAGCCGCTTCGCCTCCCTGGTGACGCTGCCGGTCGTGCTGACCTTCATGCTTCGGGGGACGTCGTTCATCAGCTTGTGGATGGGACCGCGATATGCACCGCTCTCGGGGAAAGTCCTTTTCGTCTTGGCTCTGGGCTCCCTGGTGGGAAGCCCGAATTATCCGACCGGCGCGCTGATGTTGGGAATCAGCAAGCACAAGCCGCTCGTGGCGGCGCTGCTGGCCGAGGGTGCCTGCAATCTGGCACTCAGCATCGTTCTGCTGCGCTCCATGGGCATCTTGGGGGTTGCCTGGGGCACGGTGATTCCGACGCTCTTCGTAAATCTGCTCTTTTGGCCCCTGTACGTTCACCGTACGCTGGGAATCCGCCCGCTGAACTATCTGATTTCCGGTTGGGTGCGCCCGGGACTTGCCGCGGTTCCCTTCGCAATTCTCTCCTCGGCGATCGATCGGCTCTGGCCGGCTCCCAATCTGATGGTATTCTTCCTGCAAGTGGGGATGTCGCTTCCCTTAGCGCTCCTGGGATTCTGGTATCTTTGCCTGCCAAAAACGGATCGCCAGACCTATGCGCAGAAGTTCATGAGCAGCATGGGAAAAGTGCTGCGCCGCGCCTAGGATTTCGCTCGCGTGGCTGCCCGATCGCCACGGAAGTGTTTTCTTGCGCCGTGTGTCCGGGGTTTGCGTCTCGCCAAGCCCGCCAGCTTTGCCTTTTGGTTTGAAGGGGGTCACCGCGCGGGGCGAGGTTTAGCCGCGGTGTCGAAAACCTAAGCCCGAGGCGGGTGAACCAAGCGGCTTCGTGCTTGCTTCCGGTGTTCCGGCGGGCGTATGATTTCCCTCAGGAGAAAGTTAGATTTTGGGTGCCTTGTTCCAAACGTAATTGTCGGGCATCTGGGTCCGGATTTTTTCGGAGATCGTCCCCGTGATCCGCGAACGCCGGCGCTTCCCGCGAAAGCCGATACGCTCTCTTTTCTACGTGTCTCTGGGCGCACGCAGAGGCGGCATCGTCTACAACCTCAGTGAGGCCGGGTTTGCGGTGGAATTGGCAGGCGCTCCGCTGGGCAGCCAGACACTCCCCATGCAATTCGACCTGCCTGAGACCCAGAATCACATTGAGGCAAATGGCCGAGTCATTTGGACCAGCCCGCAGGGAGATCGTGTGGGGATCGAGTTCTTGGACCTGCCGGAAGCCTCCAAGCAACAGATCAGGGAGTGGCTCGCCCTGAGGAGCGACGTCGTTGAACACGAGGATCAAACCACTCTGCCCGTCTCTGGACGGGAGCGCGCGCCGGTGACTGGGCTCTGGTCTGATCTCTCCCTTGGTATTGCCGCGAGTGAACCGGAGACCCCGCTGACCACCCCCCCGCTGGAAATCTTGAGGCAGCGGAATTTTCGCCGGGTGGTCTTCGCCGGCACGCTGGGTTGCCTGGTGGGTTTGGCACTGGCCGCGGGAACCGCCTTCTATTGGTCCCACCACTAGCAAACCGACCTGGACTGGATTTCGCCCGCCGGAATGGGCCTATCGCGGTCCCAGGCCTTGGCATCGTCGGCGCGCGCCTCGGTGACTTCCAGGGCCGCATCGTCCGCTGCGTGCTGTGCTGGCACCGCGGAACTCTTTCGGCGAGGACGGCTCAGACTGCAACCCTTCTTGTCCGTAAGCATAGCAGCAGCGGCCATCAAGCGGCGGGCTGGAGACTGCCTTTGTTTCCTGGGGAGGGATCCAATTCAGGACGCGCTTGCTCTGCGCGGCGCTATTTCCAATCGCGCATTGCTGTCTGGGCGCCCGGGAATCTATAATTCACTCAGCGCTCGTCCGCGGATCCCGCCGATGCCGATGGAGAGAGGAAGCAGGGACCTTCAGTCTGGAGGCGTTTGATGACGGAAAGTAAATATATCCAGGTGGCGACGTTGGTGGTTTCGAGTTTGCTCGTCACCGTCCAACCGCAACGAGGGCTCTTGCTCGCGCAATCGGATAACAAAGTGAAATCTTCAGTGCGCGTCCGGTCCATGCGGCAATCCCCGAAAACGAACTCTTCGAGTGCCACGCAAACCGCGGTCCCCCAGCTCGTCGTGAACGGCCAAATCGTAAGCGGAAAACTTAAATATGTGGATGGCAGATACTACGTGGGCGTGGAAGAGCTGGCGCGCAGCTTGCATGGTTCCGCCCGATATCAGGGAGAACAAATTGTGCTCACCCTGCCCCTACCATCCGCGCACTCTGAGACCCTGCCCCCGGTTTCTCCGCGAACGGGCACCGGTCGGATCAAAGGCACGCTCACTTACTATTTCGACGAACACTATGGCACTCAACCCGATACGGGAAGCGAGGTCTGGCTGGTGGAGGGCCACCAGGAGATAGCCAGCGACGCCACCCTGTCGGGTCTTGCGGACAAGGTTGTGTTCACTCTGGACGGCGATCAGAAGGAGTACAAAGTGGTGAAGCACACGATCGCCGATGACAAGGGCGACTATAAATTGGCTGATGTTTCCGCCGGACAGTACACGCTGATCTTCCAATCCAAGCACACCAGAGGGCCGATCGACTCCGGGAGGGAGAGAGCGACAACAAGGGATTACAACGGAAGATTTGTGACCTTCAAGCTGACCCTCAGACCTGGATGGACGATTGAAAGGTCGTTCGACTTCGGAATCAGCAGTTTCTAGACTCGTGCATCAGGCAGACTCCCCCATTTAGACGGCGGGGGCACCCGTCGAGCCACCACTCCGCCTGGATCCAACCGCCCGTGAATGCATTCCTCCAGGCAGTGTCCATTGCCTGTGCGGTTGGGCTGACACCCCAGCGCGCAAGGGCGAACCGTACAGCAGGACCAGGTTCTTTCCATCGGTTTATCCTCGAAGGGCCCTGCGGATGTAGGTCGAGACCTGCCGGCGAAAGACGGCCCGGTCATGGCTCGGGGGAGAACTCCGCGTGTCAGCCTATTTTCGCGGTTCGCTTTGGATACCCATCTGTGACCAAGAGATTTCCTAAATCTTCTAACATTCTGCCGGACGCCTCCCATCCAATCCGACGACGCTAGCGCATGTGCTTTGTTTTGTAGCACTTACATCGAGCACTCTTGCGCCAGGCGGTGGCGAATCAATTGCTTTTTAGAGGCATTGCGGGATGTGTGTATGAAGGCCAATTCCATGGCGAAGAGGGGTCGAAAGTCTCCACGATCATGAATCTGAAGCATTCGACCGTCTTAGCGCTCGCCTGTCTGCTTTCTCTCGAATACGATGCTCTGTCAGTGCACTCTGCTCTTGCCGCGCCCCCGGCCGTTCCACCCCCGACGTCCATCGGCCTGGTGCAGACGGCTGGCTCAACAATCAATGCGCCCGCCTCCTCCATTTCCCAAGCTTTTGGTCTGAGCAATGCTGCGGGGAATCTTATTGTTGTTGCGGTGAGTTGGGGGGATACCCCCGCCGCGTCGCTCAGCGCTTCCGACACGCTGGGCAATACCTACTCGGTGGCCACCAACGATTTCGATGCGGGCAATCGCCAGGGGCTGGCCATCCTGTATGCCCCCAACATTCGTGGTGGGGCGAACGCGGTGACGGTGAATTTCGGTCTCACGGATAGCTATCGGCGCATCATCGTGAGTGAATACAGCGGGATTGCCACGACCGCCCCGCTGGACGTGACCGCGAAGAATCAAGGCCCCGGGACCACGGCTGTTGACGGAGTCACCAGCGGCGCGGCCACCACCACAGTGAGCGGAGACCTGATCTTCGGCGTGGCCATGGACGACTCGGGGT
>OBEQ012740969.1_pt1 | contig 33509 bp, 29 predicted proteins | sample 1670901 | NCBI WGS metagenome assembly OBEQ01 (sample SAMEA104232315, study PRJEB22302) | groundwater metagenome | biome: forest; feature: aquifer; material: groundwater | place: USA | collected 2011-08-07 | depth 5.4 m | reverse complement strand
GGCCGGGCGGGGGCGGCCGGGGATGCCCGGGACCACGCGGGGGGATGCGCGCCCGCCGGCGCGCGCGATCCTCGTGGCGCAGATCGGCGTCGCCCAGGTCCTTCACGCCGTCGGAGCGCATGTCGCCGATCTGGCCGAAGAGCTGCGTGTACGGGTCGTCGATCGAGTGCAGCAGCCTGGCCAGCACGCGGCCGTAGCGCTCGAGCGGCGCGCCGCGGTGGGGCGTGCCCACGTAGATGGCGCGGCGCACGCGCGCGAGCCAGGTGAGGCCGCTTTGGGCGGCGACGTGGCAGGCGCTGCGCGTGACCAGGCCGCCCATGCTGTAGCCGAGCAGGAGGATCTCTTCGAGCGGCACCGGGTAGACCTCGACCAGCGTCTGCAGGAGACGCGCCAGCGCGGCGCCGTTCTCGGCGATGGGCAGGCCGCTGTTGTAGCGCACGTAGAGCGGCGTGTAGCCGAGGTCGCGCTCGAGGAACGCGCCGTAGTCGCCGCCCTCGGGGAAGTCCCAGATGCTCTCGGTGCACATGACGCCGTGCACCAGCACCACGACGCGACCTGCGGCATGGCTGCGTGGGTGCGCGGCCAGGATGGCGGCGCGCGTCAGCGCGAGCGGCGCGCCCGCATGGATGAGCTCCATCGGTGTGGCCAGCCCGTTGCCGGTGCGTGCCAGGTAGTCGCCGATGGCACCATTCAGGACGCCGATGGCGAGCTCGAGCTTCTTTCCCATTTACTCCAACTGTGCAGAGTAAGCTGGACGGCCCGAAATGACGAGACCCTGGCAGATCATCGCGAGTGTGCCCACGCCCGAGGGCGCGCTCGAGCTGCGCCAGAGGGGTGACGACGACTTCCTCATCGTCATCGCTGGCCGCGTGCTCATGACCTCGAGCGCGCGACGTTCGGAGGAGGAGCTGGCCGTGCTCGCATGTGCCGCGCTGCCGGGCAATGCCAGGGCCACGCCGCGCGTGCTGGTGGGCGGGCTGGGCATGGGCTTCACCTTGCGCGCCGCGCTCGGTGTGCTGCCGGCGGCGGCGCGTGTCACCGTGGTCGAGCTCAACCCCGACGTGGTCGGCTGGTGCCGCGGTCCGCTCGCCTCGGCCAGCGGCAACGCGCTCGCCGACGCCCGCGTCAGCGTCGAGGTCGCCGACGTGGCGCGGGTCATCGCGGAGGCCGCACCCGGCTCGTACGACGCCATCGTGCTCGATCTGTACGAGGGCCCCAACGCGGCCACGCAGCACGCGAACGACCCGTTCTACGGCGGCGCGGCGCTCGCGCGCGCTCGCGCGGCGCTCGCGCGTGGCGGCGTCCTGGCCGTCTGGTCGGAGGACCCCGACGCGGCGTTCGCCCGGCGCTTCGCCGGCGCCGGGTACACGGTGACGACGCACCGCTCGGGGCACGGTGGGCGCACGCACGTGATCTACCTGGGCGTCCGCTCCTGAATCCACATCTACCCGGAAACTATAGCCTTCAGGTTCGCAATCTGAACCGAGCGGACGCCGATCGATTGCATACAACTTAATTTGCCACCTGGACGCGGCGAGCTGGCATCCTAGGGCCCATGTCAGCGACCAAGAGCCGCGAGATTCGTCTCGCCTCCCGTCCCACCGGCTTCCCCACGCCGGAAAACTTCCAGCTCGCCGAGGTCGAGCTGCCCGCCCTCGCCGACGGCCAGGCGCTGGTGCGCAACCTGTACATGTCGGTCGATCCGTACATGCGCGGGCGCATGAACGACGCGAAGTCGTACGTGCCGCCCTTCCAGATCGGCAAGGCGCTCGATGGTGGCGCGGTGGGCGAGGTCATCGCGTCGAAGGCTCCCGGGCTCACGGTGGGTACGGTCGTGACGTCCAACTTCGGCTGGCGCGACTTCTTCGTGGCCGAGGCCAAGCACCTGCGCGCCGTGCCGCAGCCCATGCAGCCGCTGTCGATCTACCTGGGCGTCCTGGGCATGACCGGCATGACCGCGTGGGGTGGACTCGAGCTGGTCGGCGTCAAGGAAGGCGACGTGGTGTTCGTCTCGGCGGCCGCGGGCGCGGTCGGCAGCGTGGCCGGACAGCTGGCCAAGCTGCGCGGTTGCCGCGTCATCGGCAGCGCCGGCACGGCCGAGAAGGTCAAGGTGCTCACCGAGGAGCTCGGCTTCGACGCCGCGTTCAACTACAAGGACGGCAAGATCGTCGATCAGCTCAAGGCCGCCGCGCCCGACGGCATCGACGTCTACTTCGAGAACGTGGGCGGCGAGCACCTCGAGGCCGCACTGAGCGCGCTGCGCCCGTTCGGACGCATCGCCGCGTGCGGCATGATCTCGGCCTACAACGACGCCAAGCCGGTGCCCGGGCCGTGCAACCTGCCCTTCATCGTCGGCAAGCGGCTGACCATCAAGGGTTTCATCGTCACCGACTTTGCCGACCGCACGGGCGACTTCCTCAAGGAGGTCGGCGGCTACATCGCCGCGGGCAAGAAGCTCAAGACCAAGGAGACGGTGGTCGAGGGGCTCGAGCGCGCGCCGCAGGCCCTGCTCGATCTGCTGCGCGGCGAGAACATCGGCAAGATGATCGTCAAGCTCTGATTCGCAACACGCAACCTGAAAGGAACTCGCACATGAAGCCTCTGTACACCGCCCACGCCACCTCCAAGGGCGGCCGCGATGGTCACGTCCGCTCTTCTGACGGGATCATCGATCTCGACGTCAAGACGCCCAAGGAGCTGGGCGGTCCGGGCGGCGCCGCGACCAATCCCGAGCAGCTGTTCGCGGCCGGCTACTCGGCCTGCTTCGAGAGCGCGTTGCGCCTGGTCGCGCGCATGCAGAAGCGCACCCTCCCCGACGCCACGACCATCACCGCGAACGTGACGCTCAACGCCACCGAGGAGCGCAGGTACGTCATCTCCGTCGAGCTGCACGGCAAGTTCGGCGACCTCTCGCACGACGAGGCGCACGCGCTCATGGACGCGGCGCACCAGGTCTGTCCGTACTCGAACGCCACACGCGGCAACATCGACGTCAAGCTGTTCGTCGACTGACCTTCTGATCCTCCGCCGATCGTCCGCGCCCACCTCTCCGTCCGACGTCCGACGCCGCCCGAATGCCATTTTGCGTCGGACGCAAATGAGAGTCTGCCTGTGCTGGATCGTCTCACCCACGATGCTATATCGTCGCTGCACCAGAGACGAAATGCATGTTTGACAAGACGACCACCACTTCTTCTAATAGGGGAGCCCTGGTCGCCACCGGCGTGAGCGGGCTCGACAACATCCTGTGCGGCGGGTTTCCTGCCCACCGGCTCTATCTGGTGCAAGGTGACCCGGGCGTGGGCAAGACGACCCTGGCCCTGCAGTTCCTCCTCGAGGGAGTGCGCCAGGGCGAGAAGGTCCTCTACGTCACCCTCTCGGAGACGCGCGAGGAGCTGTACGCGGTCGCGCACGGGCACGACTGGTCGCTCGAGGGCGTGAACATCTACGAGATGTCGGCGGGCGAGGCCATCGAGACCGCTGACGAGGAGAACACGCTCTACGTGCCCGCCGAGGTCGAGCTGGGCGAGCGCATGCGCGCGCTGCTCGTCGAGGTCGACCAGGTCAAGCCGTCGCGCATCGTCATTGACTCGTGCACCGAGCTGCGCCTGCTCGCGCACAGCCCGCTGCGCTTCCGCCGCCAGCTGCTCGCGCTCAAGGAAGGTCTGGTGCGGCGCAACTGCACCATCTTGCTGCTGGAGAACCCGGTGTCCACCAACGGCAGCGATCCGCTGCTGCAGAGCCTGGTGCACGGCGTCGTGCTGATGGAGCAGCTCACGCCGCTGTACGGCGCGCAGCGGCGGCGCCTGCGTGTCATCAAGATGCGCGAGGTCGGCTTCCGCGGTGGCTTCCACGACATCAACATCCGCAAGGGCGGCGTGGTGGTGTACCCGCGCCTGGTCGCCGCCGAGCACCGCGGGCCGCTGCGCCCCGAGCCGGTCGCGAGCGGCGTGCCCGAGCTGGACGCGTTGCTGGGCGGCGGCATCGATCGCGGCACCAGCAGCCTGTTCATGGGCCCGGCCGGCTCGGGCAAGTCGGCCCTGGCCAGCCAGTACGCGTCGGCGGCCGCCGACCGCGGCGAGCGCGTCGCCATGTTCACCTTCGACGAGGGTGCGCACACGCTGTTCCAGCGCGCCAACGCCCTGGGCATGAGCCTGGAGAAGCACGCCATGTCGGGCGCGGTCACCGTGCAGCAGATCGATCCCGCCGAGCTATCGCCGGGAGAGTTCATCCACGCGGTGCGCTCGGCGGTCGAAGACAGTCACGCGCGTATGATCGTGATCGACAGTCTGAATGGCTATCTGCAGGCCATGCCCGAGGAGGGTTTCCTGGTCGCACAGATGCACGAGCTGCTCACCTACCTGGCCCAGCGCGGCGTGGTCACCATCATGGTGGTGGCCCAGCAGGGCCTGCTCGGCACCATGACCTCGCCAGTCGACATCAGCTACCTGGCCGATACCGTGGTGCTGACCCGCTACTTCGAGGCCCACGGGCGCGTGCGCAAGGCGGTCTCGGTGGTCAAGAAGCGCTCCGGCCGGCACGAGGACACCATCCGTGAGTTCGCGCTCAGCTCGCGTGGCGTGACCGTGGGCGAGCCGCTGTCGCAGTTCCAGGGCGTGCTCTCCGGGGTACCGGTGCTGGACGGCTCCGCTCTCAACCACGTGCTGGCCGACAGCGTGTCACGCGATGCAAAGCTCCAATGACATGGGTCGGCTCGATGGCGACCAGCGCTTCCTGGTGCTGGCGCCCACGGGTCGCGACGGTCCGCTGACCTGTCAGCTGCTCGAGCGCGCCGGTCTCGCGGCCGCCGTCTGCCCCGACGTGGACACGATGTGTCGGCGCGTCGACGAGGAGGGTGCCTCGGGCCTGCTCATTGCCGAGGAGGTGCTGGTCCCGGCCGGCTTCGCCAAGCTGCGCCAGATGCTGCTGCGGCAGGAGTCGTGGTCGGACATTCCCATCCTGCTGTTCACCGGCGAGAAGGCGCCGACCCCGCAGGCGCGGCAGCCCACGTCACAGATCCTGGCGCCGCTCGGCAACGTCACCCTGCTCGATCGACCGGTGCGGCCGTTCACCATGATCAGCGCCGCGCGCGCCGCGCTGCGCGCGCGCAACCGCCAGTACGCCGCGGGCCGTGAGCTCAAGCGGCAGCAGCAGGCGGTGCAGCAGCGCGACCAGTTCCTGGCCATGCTCGGCCACGAGCTGCGCAATCCGCTCAGCGCCATCCTCATGGCCGCAAGCGCCATGGCGCAGCCGAGCGGGGATCGCCCGCGTTACCTGGAGATCCTGCGCCGGCAGGCCGCGCACCTGTCGCGCCTGGTCGATGACCTGCTCGATGTGTCGCGCGTCACATCGGGACGCATCGTGCTGCAGAAGGCATCGCTCGATCTGGGCGAGCTGGTGCGACGTTGCACGCAGGCGATGACCGCGGCGGCGCAGCAGCAGCATCTGAGCGTGCGGCTGACCCCCGCGGGCGAGAAGCTGCGCGTCGACGGCGATCCGGTACGCCTCGAGCAGGTGTTCTCCAACCTCATCAACAACGCCATCAAGTACACGCCCGCGGGCGGTAGCGTCGACATCGCGCTCGAGAGCCACGACGGCCAGGCGGTGGTGCGAGTGCGTGACACCGGCGTCGGCATCGCCGCCGACATGCTGGGGCATGTATTCGATCTGTTCGCGCAGGTGGAGAGCTCGCTCGACCGGGCCAAGGGCGGCATGGGCATCGGTCTGACCCTGGTGCGCAGCCTGGTCGAGCTGCACGGGGGCTCGGTCATGGCCACCTCTGACGGCATCGGCAAGGGCAGCGAGTTCGTCGTGCGTCTGCCGCAGCGGGTGCTGGCCAGCGACGGCCTGGCCAGGGGCACGGCCAGCAACGGCAACGTCACCGCCCTCGCGCCGGGCAAGCCGCCCGGCTTCGACATCCTGATCGTGGAGGACAACGCCGACAGCCGCGAGGTCCTGCAGCTCATCCTCGAGCGCGACGGCCACCGGGTCGATTCGTGCGCCGACGGCGTCACCGGCGTCGAGCGCGCGCTGTGCCGCAAGCCGGATCTCATGGTCGTGGATCTCGGCCTGCCCGGGCTGGATGGCTTCGGCGTGGCACGCAAGGTGCGCGCGACGCTGGGCAAGGACGTCTACCTGATCGCGCTGACCGGCTACGGGCAACCCGAGGACCGACGTCGCGCGCTCGACGCGGGTTTCGACACGCACCTGACCAAGCCGGTCGACATGGACGTCATCGCGGCGGTGCTGCGCGACGTTCGCAAGTAAGGCCGGCAAGGCTCGTCAGCAATGCAGGTAAGGGTCGTCCGCTATTCGTGCGTGAATTCCGCCCGGTGTGCGCGTCGTGCGCCCTTCGTGCGTGACGCGTGCACGAGCGCGCGAGGTTAGTCGTAAGGTGGCCTGCGAAGTTTCTGAGCGAAACTCGCAAATGCCTTCTGGCAGTCAGAATGACGGCTTTTGACACGTCCTGGCAGCAGATGTCACGCCCGCGCGACTGCAATGCACCATATGAACTATTAGTTTGTTCGCACCAACCAACCCGATAAACGATATCGACCAACCTACCGATGCCCGCGAAAACCGTCGACGCCAACAACCCTCACAATGCTGGTCTCCTCCTCAACCTCATCTGGCAAGAACGCAGCATCTCGCGCGTCGAGCTGGCGCGGCGCAGCGGTCTGAGCCGCTCGGCGGTCGCCGAGCTCGTCACCGAGCTGCTGGCCACCGAGCTGGTGCACGAGTCGGGCTCGGGTGAGCACGCGAGCGGCCGGCCGTCCACGCTGCTCAGCTTTCGCGACGACGCATTCGTGCTCATCGGCGTGGAGATGGCCGCCGGCTGGCTGCACGTGGTCGCGACCGACCTGCGTGGCTGCGTGCGCGCCAGCCGGCATCGCGCGCACGCCTGCGTCGATCATCCCGAGAGCGCGCTGCGTCTGATGCAGAAGCTCATCGACAGCTGCCTCGAGGAGGCGCGCATGCCGGCGTCGCGCCTGCTCGGCATCGGCGTGGCCGTGCCCGCGCCCGTCGATCCCGACGCGCCCGACCAGCTGCACCCGCGCCTGCTGCCACGCTGGCAGGGCCTGAGCATCGTCAAGACGCTGCAGGCGGCCTACGGCTGCCGCGTGCACCAGGAGAACGACGCCAACGTGGGCGCGATCGCCGAGCGCTGGTGGGGCGCAGGCATCGGCGGCGAGGACCTGGCGTTCATCCACCTGGTCACCGGCGTGGGCGGCGGGCTGATCCTCTCCGGCCAGGTCTACCGCGGCGCGTGCGGCTCGGCGGGCGAGATCGGCCACATCGCCATCGATCCGCGCGGGCCGCGCTGCATGCTGTGCGGCCTGTCGGGCTGCCTGGGCGCGATGATCGGCTCGGCTCAGCTGCTGCAGCGCGCCGAGAACCTGCTCAAGGAGGGCCGGCCGAGCCGCCTGTCGCGGCACGGTCTGTCAGTGAACGGGATCGTGGACGCGGCGCATGTCGGCGATCCGGTGGCCAAGCAGGTGGTCGGCGAGGCCGGCCAGTACCTCGGCATCGCGGTGGCCAGCCTGCTCAACCTGCTCAACCCGGCCCTGGTGGTGCTGGGCGGACCGCTGGCCGCGGCCGGCGATCTCCTGCTCGCGCCGATTCGCGAGACGTTGCGCAACCGCACCCTGTGGAAGTCGGTCAACGAGGCGCGCATCGTCACCAGCATGCTGGGCGAGAGCGTCATCGCGGTCGGCGCGGCCACCTGCGTGCTCGAGTCGGCGCTCTCGGAGCCGCGTTCGTTGCGCGTGGCGCGGCGTACGCGCAAGGCGGGCTGAAGAGCATCCGCGACGGGGATTCGCGGACTTACGCGCGAAAGTTAATTTGGCAACACCGTCCCCGGGGGATGCGGAGGGTGGAGGTGCCGTGGCGGTGGCGCAGCTCGTGGTGGCGGCTGTCGCGGGTGGTGACGAGGACGCGGTGGGGGAAGAAGGTGTCGGAGGGTGCGCCGTAGGCGTGCAGGCGGGCCAGGCCGGCGATGCGGCCGAGGGGGGCGCGGCGTGAGACCGCGTCGGCGCGCGGGGACAGCTCGAGGCTGGTCATGGTGCCGTCGCCCTGACCGACGACGATGTGGGTGAGGTTGGCGGCGGGATCGTAGAAGGCGCCCACGTCGACGGCGCCCGGGTAGTTGCCCACGCGCAGGATGGCGCGTGTGTCGGGGCGCTGCGAGATGACGTAGATCTGGCCGCGCTCGGTGGCGACGACGGCGTGCGCGGTGTCGCCGTGGCGCTCGCTGTGGGCGAAGCAACCGGCGACGCGGAAGGCGCCGTCGAAGTGACCCAGGTGCACGCGCGCGACCTCGCGTGGCGTGGCGGAGAGGAAGGACAGGTCGAGGATGTCGCCTTCCTCGGTGCACACGACCAGGTGGCGCCGGCCGCCCGCGCCCACGCTGCAGTCGCCCAGATCGCGCAGGCCTTCCACGGTGGTCACGCGCGTGACGCATGTGGGCGCCTCGTCGTCGTCGGCGGCCGAGACCGCGTACACGCCGCCATCGAGCGTGCCGACCACGCTCAGCTGCTCGTCCTCGGTGCGCGCGAAGCAGCCGTCGCAGGTGAGCAGGTCCTCGAATGGCTCGCGCGGCAGCAGCTGGGCGGGCGCGCCGCCCAGGCGATCGATGACGTTGCGGGTGATGCGTGCGACGCGCCCGTCGCCCGCGGCGACCACGCGCGGCCAGTCGGTGGTCGCGGCGGTGAACACGGTGCCGCCGTCGCCGCGGCGGAACATGCCCATGGTCGCGCCGCGGTTGCCGTGGTTGTCGAAGGGCGCCACGTCGGCGGTGGCCAGGATGACGAAGCCGGGCGGCGTGCCGTCGGCGGGCGCGGGGCTGGGCCGCACCGGCCGTGGCGCCGACTTGTCGTAAGGCGCGCCGTCGCACTCGTAGCCGACCAGGCCGTCGGGCTCGCCGATGACGTCGCCGTCCTCGAGCCCGGTGCCCTCGAATGGCCAGGTGTCGGCGTGCTGCACGGTGTAGCCGATGGCGGCGCGCTCGTGGTCGCCCTCGCCGCCGTGGCGGAAGCTGACCCCGGTGAGCGAATCCTCGGGCAGGCCGACCTCGGGGTCCGACCAGCGTCGGATGTGCTGGTGCCCGCGCAGGCGGAATGGCTCGGCCTCGTCGAGCTCGGCGCGCCACCAGCAGGTGTTGCCGCTGAAGAAGGCCAGGTTGCCGCCCGCGGCCAGGTAGGCGTCGAGGTGCGCGCGCATGGGCGCGCTGTAGTACTCGTCGTGGCCGACGCTGAGCACGAGCGCATAGGCGGCCAGCAGCGCGGGCGCGTCGGGGCCGTGCACGTCCCAGTCGGTGCAGTAGTCGACCCGGTAGCCCTCGTGCTCGAGCCAGGCGATCATCTTGGCGTCCCAGTGGGCGAAGCTCTGCCGCGGCGTGGCCAGATCCCAGGGATCGTGGTTGGCGCGCTTGACCCAGCGCGGGTCCGAGTCCCAGGGGATGCCGCCGGTGCCGCCGCCGGGCCGGCGCAGCGACACGTCGACGCGCTGGTAGACGCAGTTGCCGCCCGCGGTGTTGTAGGCCTGGTAGGTGAAGAGCGGCAGCTTGTAGAGGATCTGGCTGTGCACGCCCGGTGTGCCGCTGCGCAGCACCAGGAGCGCCTTGCCGCGACGCGCGTCGGCGCTGTCGAGATCCGGCTCGGGCTCGAGCGCGCGGCCCTGCCCGTCGCCTTCCACGAAGGTGATGACGTACGCACCCGACGGCCACGACGCGGGCACCTCGAAGACGAAGCCGGTCCAGCCGGCGGCCCGGCCGCCCGCGGGGCGCGTGCCCGGCTTGCCCCAGTCGTCCCAGGGCACGTGCTCCTCGCCGCGGAAACCGGCGCCGTCGATCCACCCTGACGAATGGTGGTGCACCAGCGTGGCGCCCTGACGGTGCACGTGGAATGCCCATTCGGGCGCGTCGGTGGCCACGCGCAGCATGACGCGGTGACCGGGCATGGTGCTGGGCTCTTCGCTGAATCCCTCGATCATCTCGCCCCTTCCGCGCGCTCCACGCGGCCGAGCAGCTCGTCGTCCTCGAGCCGCGCGGCGATGGCGCGGGCGCGTCCCAGCACCGCGTCACGCGCGGCGCCCCCGTCCCTGCCCAGCACCCGTGCCTGCAGCAAGAGTCCCATCACGCGCAGCCTGGTGTAGCCTCCGTCGCCGGCATGCTCGCACGCGCGCAGCGCGCAGGCGAGCGCTTCGTCGCCCCGGCCGGTGCGCAGGTAGCCATAGGCCAGCCCGGCGTCGCGGCGGTAGCTGGCGAACGGGTGCAGGTCGGCGCGCGGCAGCGTCTCGTACAGCGCCAGGGCCTGCGCGTGCGCTGGGGACTCGCCGCGCCGGTTGAGCAGGTAGGCGCGCTGATCGACGATGCGCGCGCCGAAGCAGGCCGCGTCGGCGGCGGACAGGGCGCCGCCGCCGTCGGCGAGCGCGGCCTCGGCGGCGTCGAGCAGGGCGACCACGGCGCCCGCACCGTCGGAGTCGTGGCCCAAGGCGTAGGCCGACACCAGCGCGAGCTCGATGCGGGCCGCGGCCGCGCCGTCGTCGGCGGTCGCGTGGGCCAGCGCGGTGCGCGCGCGTTCGAGCTGCGCCCGCGCACCCTCGAAGTCGCGCCCGCGCAGCGCGCAGCTGGCGAGGCCCAGGTGCAGCCACAGGCGCGCGCGCGAGGCCGAGAGCGGCGGTCGATCCCAGACGCGTAGCTGATCCAGGCACAGCGAGCGGGGCAGATCGTTGAAAGGGCTGTGGTAAACGCCCATCCAGCGCAGGCGCGCGGCGACCGTGGCGGGCACGCCGAAAACGCGCAGGAGGCGCACCCCCCAGCTGCCGCCGTCCTGCTGCCCGCGCATGCGCAGGCGCCGCAGCGCTCGCTCGACCGAGGCCACATCCTCGGGGCCGTCGCCGCGCTCGAGCAGCTTCCAGGCCACCGCCGTGAGCGTGCCGTGGGCCTCGATCAGAGAGGCCAGATAGTCCGCCCACGTGTAGCCGGGGGGCGGCCCGGCCTCGTCGTGTCCGGGATTGTGTCCGGCGCGCCCGCTCACCCTGACCGTAGAACTACTGCATGGAAACCATGACAAGCAATAGACATAGCCGACCCTACCTGGTCATCGATCTCGAGGCCACGTGCGACGACCTGGGCAGCATCCCGCGCGAGCAGACCGAGATCATCGAGATCGGCGCCGTGCTCGTCGACGCCACGACGCTCGCGCCCACCGCCGAGTGGCAGACCTTCGTGCGGCCCATCCGGCACGAGCAGCTCACGCCATTCTGCACCCGGCTGACGTCGATCACCCAGGCGCAGGTCGACGGCGCGCCCACCTTCGCCGTGGCCATCGCCGGGCTGGAGAAGTTCGTGCGCGGCCTCGAGCCGCTGTTCTGCTCGTGGGGCGACTACGACAAGAACCAGCTCGCGCGCGACGCCGCGCGCCACGGCGTGCGTCTGCCCCTGGGCCCGGATCACTGGAACTTGAAGCGTGCCTTCGCCGAGAAGGGCGGTGAGACCAGGAAGCTCGGCCTGGGCCAGATGCTGGCGCGCCTCGGCCTGCGCTTCGAGGGCACCGCGCACCGCGGTATCGACGACGCGCGCAACATCGCGCGCGTGCTGCCGTTCTTGCTGGGCAAGCGGCCCATGCCGGGGTGCGCCTGACGGCCTACGCCGTGCCCACGCCCAGCCAGGCGGGCATCTCGGAGCGGCCCGGGCCGGGCCCGAGCTTTTGCCCCAGGCGCGCGCGGATCGCGGCGGCCGCCGGCGCGAAGGCGGCGCTGCCCAGCTTGTCCTTCATGAGCACCAGCGGCGCGAAGCCGCGTGACACGCTGGCCCAGCACGAGTCCAGGTCGGGCCATTCGACGGCGTGCATGGTCGACTCGACGGCGACATCGCGGAAGCCGGCTGCCGCCAGCTCGGCGCGGAGCTCGTCGGGGTCGGTGAGCGGGCCCTTGTCGGCGGGCCGCGGCATGCCGGGGAACTGCTCGGCGATGGCGCCGAAGAGCGTCGCAACCAGGGGCGCGTCGTTCATCGGCTTCCAGCTCGAGACCACCGCGCGCCCGCCCGGCCGCAGCACGCGGCGCAGCTCGGCGAAGCCACGCGCGCGATCGGGGAAGAACATCAGCCCGAACATGGAGAACGCCGCGTCGAAGCTGCCGTCGGCGTAGGGCAGCGCCTGGCCGTCGCCCTCGCGCGCGTCGATGTTGTCGACCCGCTCGCTGGCCAGCCGCGCGCGCAGGTGCGCGATCATCGCCGGGGAGAAGTCGATGGCGTCGACGTGCGCAGCGGTGCGCGCGGCCAGGAATGCCAGCGTACCCGGTCCACACGCGACGTCGAGAACGCGCGCGCCGGGCGCGAGCTGGGCCAGGAGCAAGGCGTCCCGCGCGTAGCGTTCGAAGTGCGTCATGTTGTCGGTCACGTAGCCTTCGGCGACCAGGTTCCACGCTGTCGGCGACGCGAGCGGACCGGGTGGCGGGGCTGCAGGCGCGGGGCTGCCGGGCTGAGTCATGCGCGTGAGCATAACGCGCGCGCCACGGGTGCGATTGTACGGATGGAACGTGACTTGCTTCGGATCGCTGCGGCCGCGGCGTGGTGCCGGCGGCAGGGCAAGAGGAGGCAGATCATGGCCAACATCGTGGTTCGTCGTGGCAACGGTGGACGTATCGCGGCGGCTCAGCAGCAGCCGGAAGCGGAATGGAATCCATTCCGCATGATGCGTGACCTCGCGCGCTGGGACCCATTCCGCGCCCTGGCGCCGCTCGGCTTCGACGACACCGCCGGCGCGTTCGTGCCGCCGTTCGAGGTCCGGGAGAGCAAGGACGCCTATGTCTTCAAGGCCGACATGCCGGGCGTGAAGGAGGAAGACCTCGAGATCACGGCGGTGGGCAACCGGCTCACGGTCAGCGGTAAGCGTGAGAGCGAGCTGCAGGCGCAGGACGAGTCGGACACGTTCTACCTGTACGAGCGGTCGTACGGCACCTTCTCGCGCACGTTCACGCTGCCCGAAGGCGTCGACACCGAGAGCATCCGCGCCGAGATGAAGAATGGCGTGCTGACGCTGGTCGTGCCCAAGCGGCCCGAGTCCATGCCCAAGAAGATCCAGATCAAGAGTGGCGGCGAGGGGGCGATGCAGACGCAGGGGCAGACAGGGTCGGGTAAACCGCCCAAGGCCTGAGCCGGGAAAGTTTGGCCGGCAGGCCGGAAAAACTTACCCGGTGCTCGAGTCGTCGAGCATTCCCTGCACCACCTGGAGCGCACGCTCGACGTGTGCATTCACGCGCAGCTGCGACTCGAACACGTAGCGCACGATGCCCTCCTTGTCGAAGACGAAGGTCACGCGTCCGGGCAGGAAGCCGAGCGTGGCCTTCACGCCGAAGGCGGCGCGCGCCGCGCCCGTCTCGTCGCTGAGCAGGCGGAAGGGCAGACGATGCTTGGCGGCGAAGCGGCCGTGCGACTCGGGCGGATCGGCGCTGATGCCGACCACGTCAGCGCCGGCGGTGACGAAGTCCTCGTACTGGTCGCGGAAGTTGCACGACTCGATGGTGCAGCCGGGGGTGTCGTCCTTGGGATAGAAGTAGACCACCAGCCCGCGCGCCTTGACCAGCTCGCGCAGGCGCACCGGTACGCCCTCCGCGCCGCCGAGGGTGACATCGGGCATCCGGTCTCCAACCGCAAGTAGCTTGGACATGGTCCGATCCATATAGCGAAGAGATAGATTGCATGCAATCTAATTCGTCGGTGCCCGACGAGGAATCGGGGCGCGGACGTGGCAGGATGGCGCCCATGCGCTTCCTGCACACCATGCTGCGCGTGCGTGACCTGGACGCCGCGCTCGACTTCTTCGTCCACAAGCTCGGCCTGCGCGAGACGCGCCGCTCGGACAACCAGCAGGGCAGGTTCACGCTGGTCTTCCTGGCCTCGGGCGCCCAAGACGACGCCGCCGAGATCGAGCTCACCTACAACTGGGATCAAAAGGAGCCGTATGCAACCGGCCGCTTCTTCGGCCATCTCGCCTTCGCCGTCGACGACATCCATGCCACCTGCGAGCGTCTGCGCAACGCCGGCGTGACCATCCACCGCCCGCCCCGCGACGGACGCATGGCCTTCATCAAGTCGCCCGATGGCCAGTCGATCGAGCTCCTGCAGAAGGGCAAGGCGCTCGATCCGGTGGAGCCGTGGAAGTCGATGGGTAACACCGGCGAGTGGTGATCGACCGCAAGTGCGGGGCCGTCACTGCAGGTTGCGGGGTCCAGCCCACCGGCCTTGACGCAACCCGTGTGCGCCAAAGCACACTTCATACAACTATCTATAAATACTTGGCTTTTTACGGTCGTGTCACACGGATGTAACAATTTGACGCGATGCTCCGTGCGCCCCAAGGAGGTGCTCGGAATGAAGAAGTCTGGACTGTTCTCGTCACTGCTCGTCGTCGTTCTCGCCGCCACCGCCGCCGGATGCACTGGCGAGGTCACCGGCCCGGAAGTAACGCTCAGCGCGCGCGCGCGCGTTCCCTCGTCGGAAGGCGCGCTCGACGTGATCGTCGAGCCCGACACGCTGCGCATCTTCTTCAACGGCGAGCCGCCGGAATACACGGTGGGCGAGATCGTCTACGGCACCGAGGGTCCGGGCTACCTGCGTCGCGTGCTCTCGGTCGAGCGCGACGGCAGCAAGCTCACCCTGCACACCGAGCAGGCCGCGCTCGGCGACGCCTTCGACGAGGTCAAGGTAGACGAGGTGGTGAAGGTGGTGCCCGGCGAGGCGAGCGCGCGCATCGTGCCCACCTGGCGGACCGAGCCGGTCATGATCCGCGGCCAGCGCTACCTGGCGGAGATCCGCTACGACGCACCGATCGCGCACCCCGAGGCGCGCGCGCTGACCACCAACATCGTGTGGGAGTTCCCGCGCCTGGCCATCAACCTGACCGACGCGCAGGGCAACATCGCGCTGACCCTGGCCGCCGACAAGCTGCGCATCGAGAAGCAGATCAGCATCGATGTGAAGGTGGACTTCGGCTTCTTCCGCCTGAAGGAGCTGCGCTTCATCGACGAGGAGGACACGCACGCGTCGATCGAGGGCCTGTCGGTCTCGGCGACTGGCTCGCTGACCGTCGCCGACGTGTCGCTGCCGGTGTTCAAGGCGCCCGTGCTGGCGGTGGTGCCGGTCGGCCCGCTCGTCTTCACCGTGGGCGCGTCGGTGGACCTGGGCGCGAGCCTGGGGCTCTCCGCAGCCGCCGAGGTGCACACCACCAGCGGCGTTGGCTTCCACACCTGGCGGCGCTCGGGCGTGACCTGGGACGGTAGCTTCCACATCGTCGACGAGAGCACCAACGACGCCGACACCGACTTCGGCCAGCTGAGCGCCAGCGCCGCGGTCGACGCGAGCGCCGAGGTCAGCCTCACCGGCGCGCTCAACTTCATGCTCTACGGCGTGGCCGGCCCGGAGATCTTCGCCAAGGTGAGCCCGCTGATTGCCGATCTGAGCTTCGGCACCACGGGCGTGGACGGCACGCTGTCGGCGAGCGCCAGCGCGGGCGCCCGCTTCGCCTTCCCGTTCTTCAAGCTGGCCAACACGAGCGTGACGTTCGCCAGGTGGAGCCAGCAGTACGCGTCGTTCCACAAGGACTACTGAGGGCCGCCCTCGCCGCGCTACTGCGCGTACATCTGGTAGACCTCGGGCAGGTCGGCACCCCAGGGGAAATCGAGGATCTTCATGTCCTTGGTGTCGATGAGGATCAGGAAGGGAATGCCCGATCCACCGAAGCCGTCGCCGGTCAGGCTGTCGGGATCCGCGACCACGATGCTGTCCTGGTGAAACATCGTGCCCCACTGCTTGGAGTAGTCGGTCGTGCCCGGGCTGCCGTCGGGGTTCTGCCACATCGCGGTCATGAAGTTGATGCCCTTGGGCTGCCACATGTGCGTGACGTTGGGCAGGCTGGCGGCCTCCTCCTGGCACGGCCCGCACCAGCCGGCCGACTGGATGGTGAGCAGGAGGCGCGACCTGGGATCGTTGCCCTGGTAGAAGTCGTGCAGCCAGATGTCGTGGGGCGGCTCGTTGAATGGATCGCTGTCGGGATCGGCGGCGGTATCGCGGTAGCCGATCCAGTGGCGATCCGAGATGATGTCGCCCTTGGCCTGACCGTACGGGCCAGGCGGGTAGGTGGGCTCATGGTGGTTGTCGCCAGCGTCGACGCTGCCGTGGTTGTCTCCCGCGTCGGGCGTGCCGGGTGGCGGCGGCGTGGTCGAGTCGTCGTCGCTCGAGCCGTCCGGTGCGTTGCCTGCGCACGCGCCCAGCGCGAGAGACAGGCCCATCACGATCCATCCACGGGTGCAGCGCATCATCGATGACCTCCAGGTGGTGCGCTCGCTACTCCCGCCGGATAGCGATCGCGTGACGATGCTCGTACACCTCAAAGCGTGAAAACAGCCATGGATTGTCGTGATGTCCGCTATCGGCCTTGCTGCTGGTAATCTCGCCGCACCGTCATGACCCGCACCTTGCTGTCGATCGACCGTGAGACCCGCCTGTGCATGTCGCTGTCGGGCCGCCCGGGCAACTTCGGGACGCGCTTCCACAACCATCTCTACGAGCAGCTGGGCCTGAATTACGTCTACAAGGCATTCTCGAGCCGCGATCTGCAGGGTGCCATTTCAGGCATTCGTGCACTGGCCATCCGGGGCTGCGGCGTGTCCATGCCATTCAAGGAAGCGTGCGTGCCCCTGGTCGACTCCCTCGATGCGTCGGCGGCGGCCATCGGCGCGGTCAACACCATCGTCAACGATGATGGCCACCTGCGCGCCTACAACACCGACTACACCGCGGTGAGGAAGCTGCTCGAACGCCACCAGGTGGCCGCGACGACCCGCTTCGTGCTGCGCGGCAGCGGCGGCATGGCCAGCGCGGTCGCGGCGGCGCTGCGCGACCAGGGCTTTCGCTCGGGCACCATCTCGGCGCGCAACCCCGACGCCGGTCGCGCCCTGGCCGGGGCGTACGGCTTCGCCTGGAGCCCGACGGTGCCGGCACCGGGCGCGGAGCTGCTCATCAACGTGACACCCATCGGCATGGAAGGCGGCGCCGAGGTCGACCAGCTGGCCTTCGACCCGGCCGCCATCGACGCCGCGCGCGTCGTCTTCGACGTGGTCGCGCTGCCCGAGGAGACCCCGCTCGTGCGCGCCGCGCGCGCGCGCGGCAAGCAGGTCATCATCGGCGGGGACATCCTGGTGCTGCAGGGTCTGGAGCAGTTCGTGCTGTACACCGGCGTCCGCCCCGACGAGGCGCAGGTGGCGCGCGCCGCCGCCTTCGCGCTGGGGCGGTAGCCGGGCGACTACGGGTGCGAGTGAAAGTAGCAGAGCGTGTCGGTCATGATGCCCAGGTAGCAGTGGAACAAGAGCGGCCACAGGATGCTGCGCGTGCGTAGCGCCAGCGCGCCGAACAGGAAGCCGGCCGGCGCCGAGGCGAGGATCTCGCCGAACGGCTTGCCGATGTGGACCAGGCAGCTGATGGCGGTCTGGAAGGCCATGGCGCCGGCGGGGCCGAAGCGGTCCTTCAGGCCGAACAGTAGCGTGCCGCGGAAGTACGACTCCCAGCCGATGTAGTAGACGAGATACGTGAGCTCCCAGAGCACCCAGGTGCCGAGGCTGTGCCCGGCCAGCTTGGTCAGCGGGTACTCGCGCTGGAAGTCGTGGTCGTAGCCGTTGACCAGCATGACGGGCAGGAGCAGCACGACGAGCACGAGCACGGCCTTGATGCCGAAGCGCCAGTCGCCCAGCTGCCAGCCGAGCTGCGCCGGCTTGACCCCGAAGGCGAAGCGCATGACCGCGAGCGGCACGGCGCCGATGAGCAGCAGCGCGGCGAAGTGGTAGTACAGCCACTGGTACCAGTCGGCCCAGGGATCCGACGCGAAGCGTGCGCCGAAATGCTCGCGGAAGAAGCGCGCCGAGCCGAAGTACAGCCAGACGACGACGAGGCACAGCGTGCCCACGACCAGGAACCACACCCGCTTGTCGGCCACGCGCAGCTGGTCGCGCAGCTCGCCCACGACCTCGCGCAGCACCTTCATCACGAGCTCACCTCGGTGTCGAGCGCGGCCAGCACGCGGTCGACCGACTCGAAGGTGGCGCCGTGACCCATGAGGCCGATGCGCCAGGCCTTGCCCTTGAAGGCGCCCAGGCCACCGCCGATCTCGATGCGATGGACGTCGAGCAGGCGACGGCGCACGGCCACGTCGTCGACGCCGGCGGGGATGCCGATGGCGTTGAGCATGGGCAGGCGGTGGCCTTCCTGGCTGACGAAGACGATGCCCAGCGCGGCCAGCCCGGCGGCCAGGCGTTCGTGCGCCACGCGATGGCGCGTGTGGCGTGCGGCCAGGCCTTCCTCGTCGACGAGCACGAGCGCCTCGTGCAGGGCGTAGATCATGTTGATGGGGGCGGTGTGGTGGTAGAAGCGGTCGGCGCTCCAGTAGCGCCGCACCATCGATAGATCCAGGTACCAGCTCTGCACCGGGCGCGTGCGCTGCTCGAGCCGCTCGACCGCGCGCGCCGACAGCGTCACCGGCGACAGCCCGGGCGGGCAGGAGAGACACTTCTGCGTGCCGCTGTAGGCGGCGTCGATGCCCCAGGCGTCGATCTCGACGGGCACGCCACCCAGGCTGGTCACGCAGTCGACCACGAACAGCCCGCCGTGGGCATGCACCAGATCCGCCAGCCCCTCGATCGGCTGGTGCGCGCCCGTCGACGTCTCGGCGTGCACGATCGCGAACACGCGCGGCTGGACGCGCGCAATCGCCTCGGCGATGGCGTCACGATCGATCACCTGGCCCCAGGGTGCAGCCACGGTGTGCACGTCGGCGCCGGCGCGCCGGGCCACGTCGACCATGCGCTCGCCGAAGACGCCGCAGGTGCCCACCAGCACGCGGTCGCCCGGCTCGACCAGGTTGACCAGCACCGTCTCCATGCCCGCCGAGCCGGTGCCGCTGACCGCCAGGGTCATCTCGTTCTGGGTGCGAAAGAGCCCGCGCAGGCGCGTGCGCAGGTCGTCCATGAGCGCCAGGAAGGAGGGATCCAGGTGGCCGATGGTCGGCTGCGCCAGCGCCGCCAGCACCCGGTCGGAGACCGGGCTGGGGCCGGGGCCGAGCAGCAAACGGCGAGGCAGGTCGCTCACGCGCATGGCGGGACCATAGCCCGCACGGGCGCCGACACGCTAGATTGGCGGGCCATGACCGCACCTTCCATGCCCACTTCACTGCCCGCCGAAACCCTGCGCGGGTTGACGACCGCACTCGCGGCCACCCAGTCGCGTCTGGCCGCGCGCTATCCGGGCGAGTCGGGCACGCGCCAGCCCGTGCACACCGTCTACGGCGGCGCGCATCTCTTCAAGGCGGACACGGCGCAGCGTCTGGGTGAGCTGGCGCGCCGCTCGCTCGCGGCCTACGCGTCCAGCGCGGACACGTTCGCCGCCGCCATCGGCCTCCACGCCGGGCTGGCCGAGACGGTGTACGCACGCGTGGTCGAGAAGCTCGAGCGCGAGCCGGTCGAGGACTTCCGCATCGACTTCGAGGACGGCTATGGCAACCGCGCCGACGCCGAGGAGGACCAGCACGCGGTGCAGGCGGCGGAGGAGGTCGTGCGCGGCCTGGCTGCTGGCACGCTGCCTCCGTTCATCGGCATCCGCATCAAGACGCTCTCGGGCGAGCTGTGCGGACGCGCGCTGCGCACGCTCGACGTCTTCGTGACCACGGTCGTGCGTGGCTCGGGCGGCCAGCTGCCGGCCAACTTCGTGGTCACTCTGCCCAAGATCACCTCGAGCGAGCATGTGGCCACGCTGGTCGCGGCGTTCGAAGGCCTGGAGGACGCGCTCGCCCTGCCGGTGGGCGCGCTGAAGATGGAATTCATGATCGAGACCACGCAATCGATCATCGACGTCGATGGGTCGGTCATGCTGCCCAGGCTGCTGACCGCGGCGCGCGGGCGTTGCGTCGCGGCGCACCTGGGCGTGTACGACTTCACCGCGTCCAACGACATCACCGCGCAGTACCAGCGCATGGGCCACCCGGCGTGCGACTTCGCCAAGCACATGATGAAGATGGCCTACGCCGGCACGGGCCTGTGGCTCTCCGACGGCGCGACCAACATCATGCCGGTGGGCCCGTACCGCGCCGAGGCGGGCGCGACGCTCAGCGCGACGCAGGTGGCGGAGAACTGCCGCGCGGTGCATGCCGCCTGGCGTCTGCACGCCGACGACATCCGCCACTCGCTCGAGGGCGGCTACTACCAGGGCTGGGACCTGCATCCCGGGCAGCTGCCGACCCGCTACGCCGCCACGTATGCATTCTTCCTGAGTGGCCTGGCCTCGGCGTCGGAGCGACTGTCCAACTTCGTCGCCAAGGCGGCGCAGGCGACCCTGGTCGGCGACGTGTTCGACGACGCGGCGACGGGGCAGGGCCTGCTCAACTTCTTCCTGCGCGGCATCAACTGCGGCGCGCTGACCGAGGACGAGGCGCTGCGCGCGGGCGTGACCACGGAGGAGCTGCGCGGGCGCTCGTTCGTGAAGATCCTCGAGAACCGGCGCGGGCTCGGTTAGTACCTCGCCACAGAAGGTTTGATCGGTTGCCCGAGGCGGGGTAACTCGTCTTCTGGGCCGCTGCATCGCGGACAGGACGTGCTGCTGGAACCAGTCCACGGCGGCCGCTTGCACCGCCGCGAGCTGCTCGGTCTCGGTCTCGGTCTCGGCCGTGCATGCGGCTGTCACGGCCAGGATTGCCATCCATGAAAGTCACCAGGTCTTCATGACCGTCCTATACGGAGGCACTCCGGGGCGGTTACGCGAAGCTGAGCTGAAGACCTGAATCTGGCGAATTCTGGCCGTTTCGCCGCGACTTCGTCTCAACCAGCCTCGTCGACCTGCCGCTCGTCGGCCCTTTGCTGGCGGCGGCAGCGATTGCACGGCACCCAGGAATCCGCTGAGGGCGTGCGCCGATCTGCGAAAATCTGACGAGCCCGAGGGTTCAGAACACGCGGCGCAGCAGGGATTTCGCGCGTTTCAACCTGGTCGTGGCCAACCCGAGACCGACAGACACACCGGCACGCATGTTGCTCAGCAGGCCATCATGGATATGACTCAGCGATTTGACTTCATCATCCTGCGAATCCTCGGCGCAGCGTTGCTGGCTCTGGCCGCGTGCGACGCCCCGGGCCGCCAGCACGAGAACGGAGATGATGTCGACGCTGGCGGCCCGCCCAGCGAGCTCGACGACCCGTGCGATCCCCGGACACTCGGCCGCAGCTACATCGGCTGCGAGTACTACCCCACGGTGACGGGCAACTCTGTGGACAACCAGTTCGACTTCGCGGTCGTCATCGCCAACGCGACTCTCGAGCCCGCGACGGTGATGATCGATGGCGGCGCGCTCACCACGGTGACCACGGTGACCGTCGCGCCCGCCAGCATGAAGGTCGTACCGCTGCCGTGGCACGAGGACCTCAAGCTGGGCACCGTCGACGATCCGATCTTCCCGCCGCCAGCCGTGCTCGCTGCCAAGGGTGCGTACCATCTACGCTCGACCCAGCCGGTGACCGTCTACCAGTTCAGCCCGCTCCAGTACCGTCTCGACGGAATCGGATACTCCCAATCGAACGACGCCTCGCTGCTCCTGCCCGTCAATGTGTGGGGCAAGAGCTACTTCGCTGCCGCATGGCCGAACATGAATGACTTCCCGGGCCTGCTCGCGGTGACTGCGGCCGAGGACCACACCACCGTCACGATCAAGACCAAGGCGTCGACGGTCGCCTACGGCGGCGCACCCGCGTTCCCGGAGGGCACGCCCACGCAGGTCGTGCTCGACGCCGGCGACGTGCTCGAGATCGGCACGGTCGCCGGAGATCTCACCGGTTCGGCGATCACCTCCGACAAGCCGGTGCAGGTCATCTCGGGGCACTTCTGTACGGAAGTGCCCCTGGGCACCTTCGCTTGCGACCACATCGAGGAGTCGATCTTCCCGGTCGAGACGCTGAGCACGCGTTACCTGGTCACATCGCCCGCGGTCCCGTCCCTGCCGGACGGCAAGGGTCAGTACGTGCGCATCGTGGCCACGGCGCCCAACACGTCGCTCGTCTACGACCCGCCGCAGCCCGGGGCCGGGGTGACGCTTGCGCTGCCCGGCGACTTCGTCGAGATGAGAAAGCTGGGCGGTGGCGACTTCATGGTCTCCGCTGACGAGAAGGTCATGGTCGTCCAGTACGGCGAGAGCCAGGAGGCGGGCGGCGACACCGGCGATCCTGACATGCTCCTGAGCGTGCCCGTCGACCAGTACCGAGTGACGTACCTCTTCCACGCGCCCACCAACTACGAGGTGAACTATGTCAACGTGACCGCACCCACGGACGCGACCATCACGCTCGACGGCGTGGCAGTCTCAGGCTTCGTGCCTGTCGGCAGCTCGGGCTACGCCGTTGCGCGCGTGACCTTGCCGAACGGCGTCGATGGCAACCACGTGATCTCCGGTACGCAGGCATTTGGTATCAGCGTGTATGGCTACGGTCTGTACACGAGCTACTGGTACCCGGGCGGGTTGCAGCTCGAGATCATCCCGTAACGCGATGCACCGACCGGGCAACCCAAACCAAGGTCACCGCCTGGCAGTGGGGCCGGATTCCGACGGCCGCCATTTGACCGGAATCTGGCGAATTGTGACCGTCTCGCCTGCGAACCTTGCCATTCGAATCCTCTACTCTGATGGCAACACCGGCGCTGCCTCACGGCATTGCGAGGGGCCCTTCGTGCAGACTGGATGTCGGCGGGCACGGTGGCGGATCCCGCGCGCCTCACCGCGATGCTGGCGCCTGGCCTCGGTCCCCGCGCTTCACCGCGGTCGTGAGCTGCGGAAGAGGCGCCGGTACTCGCGCGGGCTCCTGCCGACGATGCGGTGGAATCGATCCCGGAACGTCGCGGTCGCGCCGAAGCCGACCATCGTCGCGATCTCCTCCATCGACCGGGTGCTGGTCTCGAGCAGCACCTGCGCCTGGTGTACGCGTGCCTGAACCATCCACTGCAGCGGCGTCGTGCCGAGCTCGTCGCGGAAGCGGCGCGTCAGCGTGCGCACGCTCATCGCACCGTGCCGCGCGATGCTCTCGAGGGTCAGATCCCTGGCCAAGTTCTCCTCCATCCAGAGCTGCAGGGGCGCGAGCGTGGGGACCTCGGCTGGGACGTGCAACGTCTTCAGCTGCTGGTCCTGACTGCCGGCGCGCTCAAGTGGCATGACCAGGAAGCGCAGCATGTCGGTGGCGACCGCGGAGCCGTGATCGCGCCGCACCATGTGCACGCACAGGTCGAGCCCCGCCATCGCGCCCGCGGAGGTCAAGATCGAGCCGTTGTCCACGTAGACAACGTCGTGCTCGACGTTGATGCGCGGGAAGCGGCGCGCCAGCTCGGCAGAGAAGTACCACTGGGTGGTCGCGCGCTGCCCGTCGAGCACGCCGGCGGTGGCGAGGATGAATGTACCCGTGCACAGCGAAGCCAGGCGCGCGCCGCGAGCGGCTGCGGCCTCGAGGGCGCGCACCATCTTGCTCGGCACCAGCGTGGTCGGATCGCAGATACCCGGAACGATGACCGTGTCAGCGCGCGCCAGCATGTCGGCGTCCCAGCGAGCGCCCACGGTCAAGCCGCCGCCATCGATCGCCTTGCTGGTCCCACAGACGTTCACCTGATAGCCGGCGCGGCCATTGCGGAGTCGGGCGCGACCGAAGATGTGGAATGGCGTCATCAGGCTGAAGGGGTCCATGCCCTCCATCGCCAGGATTGCGACTTTGTGGGGGGCATACTCGCAATCGGCTTGCTGAACTTCTGACAATTGCCATCTCCGATAGTTGTAATGGCCACTAACAATGCCGACGCTCACTCGGAACATCTACAGCTTGCAGTATTCCCCGCCGGACTCCAGGTCCGTCTGGACGGTCACCGCGGAACAGGCGACGGGCGCGAGCGAGTCGGGTCCCGAGCCCATGACGCAGCCGCCGCACGCGAACTTGGCCGGGAAAGGCCCGCTCCACGAGTTCCCCGGACCCGAGGGACTCTTCCAGACGAGGGCGTGGAGGGCCGACTGGCCGACGAGGTTCTCGAGAACACTCTCGGAGAGCGGCCCATCGGGCACGTCGGTGCCGGTCGGCACGAGCCCGATGATGCCGACGCCGATGCCGCCAGCCCCGATCGCGCCCACCGGGGGATCGCCGGGCACCAGCACGGCGAACTGGGCACCGGTAGAGGTTCCCTCGCCATACCGAGATCACGCTGGCGGTGTCGTACGACGACGGCGCGACCTGGAAGGACACGTCGGTCGAGCGCACCGGTGACGTCGGCACCGCTCACCTCGAGCACCCGCCGGGCAACGGATTCGTCTCGCTGCGCCTCGGGGCTCGCGACGCCGATGGCAACAGCGTGAAGCACACGATGCGGCGGGCGTATCCGGTGAGCGGCGACGGCCATGGCAGCGGTGGGGACGACCCCCCACCCGAAGCCGACGGTTGCGGCTGCCGGGTCGGCGCCGGTGGCAGCGATTCATCCGGCGCGCCGCCGGCCGTCATCGTGCTGGGGTTGGCCGCGTTCTACTGGCTTCGTCGCCGGCGCACGCGGGCCGCGGCGTAGGGCTCGGTGCCAGGTGCAGGCCTGAGCAACGATCGATCTGTAATCGCTCTCTGGCTCGGTCACGAATCGATCGAAACAACGCAGATTTACCTCGACGCGGACCACTCGATGAAGGAACGCGCGCTCAATCGAACCGCGCCGCTCAAGGCGACTCAGGGCCGGTTTCGGCCAGATGACGCGTTGATGGGCTTCCTGAACGGCCTCTGATCATGCCGGGTGGCCAACCATCATCCTCGTCGGGCAGCCCACCGCTACCGGCACAATCCGGCACCCGGCATGATGCGCCGCCCACCACGACGCCATCCACAGCGGCGCGCTGCGCGTGGACGGCGACGCGGACGGTACGCTCGTCTTCCGCCACGCCGACGGCACGGTCTACGGAAGCGCACCGGTGGCGGCGGCCCAGCAGCAGCTGGCGGACGCGCTCATGGGGCTCAAGTCGATGGGCTGGAAAGAGCGCGAGGCACGCCAGGCGATCGATGCGGTTCGGCCCCACGTGGGTTCGGACGAGCCGCTCGAGGCCGTGCTCGCTGCTGCCTCGCGGTCATGCGGATTCCGACCCGGCCGGCGCTGCACGCCCCCGCGCCACGCCGGCCTGAACCGGTCATCTTCACTGTGGCGAGATACTACGCGTCGGTCAGAGGTGGTGCGGCTCGGGGCAGGCGCGCCCGTGCACCGAACTACCCGTCAGATCGACGAGCGGACCGCCCGGCTGCACGACCACGTCGGTGCCGTCGGGCGCGCGCGCGCCGCCGCGCGTGGGCGGCGCGTGGTCCCAGGCATTGCCGACGAACGGCAGTGTCGCGCTCGACGCGCCCGTGTCCAGCCACACGTCGTAGCCCGGGCTGCGCGGGCCGGACGAGTTGCAGATGAACCGGTTGTTGCCCGGATCGGCCGAGGTGCCGAAATCGAAGCGGCGCGGCACGTTGGCCACGAAGGGCGAGCCGGTGACGTAGATGCCGACGTCGTTGCCGGCGAAGACGTTGCCGCGCGCGCGCTCGATCTGTGGCCCCGGCGCATGCGGGTAGCCATTGATGCAGAGCGCCACGGCGCGGGTGAGCGATTCGCCGCAGGTGAGCTCCTTGCTGTCGGGACCGGCAGTCGTTCCGTTGAAGAAGTTGTTGGACAGTGATTGGACCATGCCATTGCCCTGCAGCCTCACCGCCGCGAGCCTCATGCCGGTGAAGTAGTTGTCGTCGATGACCACGGTCCAGCGGGGCTCGTGATTGCCGATGCCGATGCCGATGTCGTTGTCGCTGAACGTGTTGTGTCGGATCAGGACCGGCCCCGACTCATCGAAGACATGCACCGCCGTGGCCCGGTGGTAGAAGTCCGAGCTGCTGCCGTCGGCGTGGCTGCCGATGAAGCGGTTGCCGTCGGCGGGGCTGTCGCCGCCGATCTCGGCGCTGACCTGGTTGGGCGAGTTGCTCCCGGTGCCCGCGCCCGCGCCCACCACGAACACGCCTGCGGACCTGCCGGCGATGAGCGAGCGCGTGATCTTGGCGTTGCAGCCCGACGGCGCCGGCCGGTCGCTGGTGCCGACCACGATGGCGTGGTCGAAGCCGGTGACCTCGAGCTGGTCGAGCTCGAGGTTCGCGATGCGGGCCGGCTCGTCATCGGCCGCGGGCGGAAAGGCGTTGCCCTGGTCGCAATAGATGCCCCAGGGCTGGCCCGGCTCGCTGCCCGGATGGATGGCGAGGCCGCGGATGGTTTGCCGACCGGCCGGGTCGCCCACCAGGATGGTGACCAGGATCGGGTCATCGGCCGCGGTGCCGCCCGCGCTGTGCTCGTTCAGACCTGCACCCACGATGGAGGTGAGCTTGGCGCCTTCGCCGATGAGCGACACGCCCTCGCGCAGCTCGATGGGGAAGGACTCGCGCGTGCTGTCGTAGGTGCCCGCCGCCACGTGGATGGTCTTGCGCTCCGCCGACGAACGGCTGGCCGCGGCGAGCGCGGCGGTGATGGACGGATAGGGCTGGTGCGCCTCGCCGGTGGCCACTCCCTGCGCCGCGGCGTCGACGAAGAACTCGCTGCGTGCACCCTCCGACACCAGCGCGGCGGGCGCCGCGGCCGGCGCCAGCTGCACGGCTGCAGGGGGCGACCGATCCGCGCGCAGCACGGCGACGGCGATGGCGGCCACCGCAACCAGCAGGCCGCCGAGAAGGAGCGGGCGCACGCGGCGGCTCGGTGGCGGCTCGCCCGCGAAGGTCACGGCGGGCGCCACCGGGCCAGGCTCGCGATCCTCGGCGGGGGCGCTCGCCGGTGCGATCAGCGCGAGCAAGGACGCGTGCAGCTCGTCGGCGCTGGCGGGACGTCGCTCGGGCAGTGCGTCCAGGCAGCGGTCGATGATGGCCGCCAGGCGCGCCTCGACGTCGGGAGCCACGCTGGCGAGCGGCGCGGGCGGCCCACCCAGCACGGCCTCGCACAGGTCGTAGAGCGCGCGCGTGGCAGGATAAGGTGGCTTGCCGTGGGCGAGCTCGTAGAGCATCGCGCCCAGCGCCCAGAGGTCGCTCTGCGCGCTGGCCGGCTGCAGCCGCCACAGCTCGGGCGCGAGGTACCTGGGCGTGCCGATGAGAGTGCCTGGCCGCGTGATGTGGCTCTCGTCGGCCGTGGCCGCCAGGGCGCTGGCTTCCCCGGGGGCCTCGGGCGGCTCGGCCTCGGCGTCGAGCAGCTTGGCCACACCGAAGTCGCACAGCTTCACCTCGCCGTCGTCGGAGAGCAAGGCGTTGGCGGGCTTGAGATCGCGGTGCAGCACGCCGCGGCGATGCGCGGCGGCCAGGCCGGCGGCCAGCCCGGTGGCGATCCTGAGCAGCTCGGCGGCTGGCTGAGGGATGGGAACCTTGTCGAGGCTGCGGCCGCGCACCAGCTCGGAGACCAGGTACGGTCGCCCGGCCACCTCGCCCGCGCGGTGCACCGCCACCACGTTGGGGTGCTGCAGGCGGGCGATGGCGCGGGCCTCGCGCACGAAGCGGGCGTGCGCGCGCGAGCCGAGGTGCAGCACCGACACGAACTTGATGGCGACCTCGCGGTCGAGCACCAGCTCCTTGGCCAGAAAGACCTCGCCCATGGCGCCCTTGCCGATGGGGTGGATCAGCCGGTAACCATCGAATTCACGAGGGATTGTGCCCGACGACAGCGCCACGGCCTCGCCCGGGTCGTAGGCTGGCTCGGAGATGTGGCTGGGCGCCACCTCGGACGACGCTTCGGGGGTTCCCTGCGCCAGCTCGGGGCTCGGCCGGCTGCCCGTCATGGTGACATCGAGGGGATTCGGGTCGGACTCGTTCTCCGACCGTGGACTACCTGCCGACATACTCATGCATCTATACGACAAAAAGGGGGATCAGAGGAGGTGCGGATCGGGGCAGGGACGCCCGTGGTACGCGCTGCCCGTGACGTCGAGGAGCGGACCGCGGGGTCTCGTGACCACATCGATGCCATCGCTGGCGCGCCCGCTCGCGCTCGAGGGCGGCTCGTGGTCCCAGGTATTGCCGGCGAACGGGATCGCCACGCTCGACTTGCCCGTGTCGGTGTCGATCCACACGTCGTGGCCCGGGGCGTCGGGGCCGGAGTTGTTGCACACGAATGCGTTGTGGCCCGGATCGGCGGGGGTGCCGAAATCGAAGCGACGCGGCACGTCCGCCGTGAAGGACGTGCCGGTCGCGTAGATGCCGACGTCGTTGCCAGCGAAGACGTTGCCGCGCGCGCGCACGATCTGCGGGCCCATCGCGCCGCCCACCTCCACACCCGGGTAACCATTGATGCAGAGCGCGACGGCGCGGGTGAGCGCGCCGCAGGTGGGCTCGTCGTTGTCGGGCGTGGCGGTGGTTCCGGTGAAGAAGTTGTTGGACAGTGACTGGACGATGCCATTTCCCTTCAGCCTCACCGCTGCGACGCTCATGCCGGTGAAGTAGTTGTCGTCGATGACCACGGTCCAGCGCGGCATGTGGTTGCCGATGCCGATGCCGACGTCGTTGTCGCTGAAGGTGTTGTGACGGATCCGCACCGGCCCCGACTCGTCGAAGACCTGGATCGCGGCCGCCTGCTGGAAGAAGTGGGAGCCGGTGCCGTCGGCGCGGCTGCCGATGAAGCGGTTGCCGTCGGCCGCGCTGTCGCCGCCGATCTCGGCGCTGACCCGGTTGGGCGCGTTCGAGCCCGTCTCTGCGCCCGCGCCGACCACGAACACGCCCAGGCTCTTGCCGGCGATGAGCGAGCGCGTGATCCTGGCGTTGCAGCCTGACGGCGCCGGCCGGTCGCTGGTGCCCACCACGATGGCGAAGTCGAAGCCGGTGACCTCGAGCTGGTCGAGCTCGAGGCTCGCGGCCCGGGCCGGCTCGTCCGCGGCCGGGGGCGGGAAGGCGTTGCCCTGGTCGCAATAGATGCCCCAGGGATGGCCTGGCTCGCTGCCGGGATGGATGGCGAGGCCGCGGATGGCTTGCACACCGGCCGGGTCGCCCACGAGGATGGTGACCAGAACCGGCTCGGCCGCGGTGCCGCCCGTACCGTGATCTTTCAGGCCCGCGCCCACGATGGAGGTGACCTTGGCCCCGTCACCGACGAGCGACACGCCCTCGCGCAGCTCGAGCGGGAAGGACTCGCGCGTGCCGTCGTAGGTGCCCGCCGCCACGTGGATGGTCTTGCGCTCCGCCGACGAACGGCTGGCCGCGGCGAGCGCGGCGGTGACGGACGGATAGGGCTGGCCCGCGTCGCCGGTGGCCATGCCCTGCGCCGCGGCATCGACGAAGAACTCGCTGCGTGCACCCTCCGAGACCAATGCGGCGGGCGCCGGTGCCACGGCCGGCGACGGCTCGGCGGCGGGCCGGTTCCGACCCACGAGCCACCCGGCCATCGCCACGACCGCCGTCGCTGCCAGCAAGCCGCCCAGGAAGAGGCGGCGGGTGGGGCGGCCGGGTGGCGGCTCGCCCACGAAGGTCAGGGCGGGCGCCACCGGGCCGGGCTCGCGATCCTCGGCGGGGGCGGCGCTCGCCGGTGCGACCAGCGCGAGCAAGGACGCGTGCAGCTCGTCGGCGCTGGCGGGACGTCGCTCGGGCAACGCGTCCAGGCAGCAGTCGATGACGGCCGCGAGGCGTGCATCGACGTCGGGCGCCACGCTGGCGAGCGGCGCGGGCGGCCCGGCGAGCACGGCCTCGCACAGGTCGTAGAGCGCGCGCGTGGCAGGATAAGGTGGCTTGCCGACGGCGAGCTCGTAGAGCATCGCGCCGACCGCCCACAGGTCGGTCTGGACGCTGGCCGGCTTGAGTTGCCACAGCTCGGGTGCGAGGTACCTGGGCGTGCCGATGAGGGTTCCCGGTCGCGTGATCTGGGACTCGTCGCCGATGGCGGCGACGGCGCTGGCCTCCCCGGAGGCCTCGAGCGGCTCGGCCGCCGCGTCGATCAGCTTGGCCACGCCGAAGTCGCACAGCTTGACCTCGCCGTCGTCGGAGAGCAAGGCGTTGGCGGGCTTGAGATCGCGGTGCAGCACGCCGCGGCGGTGCGCGGCGGCCAGGCCAGCCGCCAGCCCGGTCGCGATCCTGAGCAGCTCGGCGGCGGGCTGAGGGATGGGAACCTTGTCGAGGCTACGGCCGCGCACCAGCTCGGAGACCAGGTAGGGACGCCCGGCGACCTCGCCCGCGCGGTACACCGCGACCACGTTGGGGTGGTGCAGGCGCGCGATGGCGCGGGCCTCGCGCACGAAGCGGCTGTGCGCGCGTGAGCCGAGGTGGAGCGCCGACACGAACTTGATGGCGACCTCGCGATCGAGCACCAGCTCCTTGGCGAGGAAGACCTCGCCCATGGCGCCCTTGCCGATGGGGTCGATCAGCCGGTAGCCATCGAATACACGCGGGACCGTACCCGACGAGAGCGCCACGGCCTCGTCGGGGTCGTACGCGGGAGCGGCGGCACTACGGGCCGCCGCTTCGGCCGCCGCGTCGGGGGTCTCCTCCACCGCCAGCTCGGGGCTCGGCCGGCTGCCCGTCATGGTGACATCGAGTGGATTCGGGTCGGACTCGTTCTCCGACCGTGGACGGCCTGCCGACATACTCACGCATCTATACGACAAAAGCAGGCTGGCGGGCCGCCCACTTGCCATTCTGGCGCGCGCTCTGACTGCGGGTTTCGCGGCGCGCCTGCAGGACCCGCAGCCGGTGGAGGCGGCGCGCGAGCATCTTCGCGTGCTTGCGGCCGCGGCACGGAGGTTGCTCTTGGGAAAGAGCGACCACAAGGAGGTCTTTCGAACATGCTGAACTTGCAGAAGATGAAGCGGAATGTGTGGATGTTGACGGCGGCGGCGCTCCTGGCGCTGGGCGCCACCGGCGTCGCGTTCGCCGACAAGGGCGCCGCCGGCAAGGGCGCCGCCGGCAACGACGACCGTCGTGCCGAGCACGAGCAGCGACGCGCCGAGATGCTGGCCAAGTACGACGCCAACAAGGACGGCAAGCTCGACGAGCAGGAGCGGCAGCAGCTGCGCGCCGACATGATCGCCGAGGAGTTCACGCGCCTCGACGTCAACAAGGACGGCGTGCTCAGCAAGGAGGAGTTCTCCGCCGTGCGTCCGCACCACGGCCACCACGGCCACGGCGAGGGCGAGCACGAGGGCGACAAGAAGACGCGCTGAGCGCGCGCGTCAGCTGCCGCGGTAAGTCGAGTAGCCGAAGGGTGAGAGCAGGAGCGGCACGTGGTGGTGACGGTCGTCACGCACCGCGAACACGATCTGCACCTCGGGAAAGAAGGCCGTGTCGCCCAGGTACTCGGCCGTGTCGAAGGTGATGCGGTAGAGACCGTGCGCGGCCACCGTGCCGGGCGGCAGGAGCGTCTTGACCCGGCCGTCGGAGTCGGTGTGGCCCTCGCCCACCACCTGCCAGTTGTCGCTACCGAGGTGCAGCTCGAGCCGCACCGGGACGTCGATCGCGGGCCGACCGGTGGCGGTGTCGAGCACGTGCGTGGTGATGCCCATCAGCGACCCTCCAGCAGCTTGCTGATGCGCAGGCGGGTGATCTTGGCCTGCTCCTCGGCGGCGGTGCGCAGCTCGTCCGCGCGCGTGTGGGCGAGGCGCAGCTCGAGCAGCGCGAGCATCTCCTCCGCCGACTTGCCGGTCGCGCACACGATGAAGGTGAAGCCGAAGCGTGCCGCGTAGGCCACGTTGGCCGCGGTCAGGCGCTCGAGCACGCTGACCGGCGCACCCTTCACGCCCGCCTGCTCGCCCGCCGACCACGAGGCGGCGCGCGCCTCGTCGCCGATGCGCGGGTGGGCGGCGAAGGCCTGCAGCCAGTCGGCTTCTTCCAGGCCCCACCAGGCGCGATCGCCCTGCCGCAGCAGCGCGGCGGCGTCCTCGAACGGGCGCCGGTCGGCCATCCACGCGGCCCAGCGGGTCGAGCCGCAGCAGGCGAGCAGCGCGGCGCGCGCCTCGTCGACCGACATGCGATCGAGGCGTTCGACCGCGCCGCGCTCGGGCTCGAGCTCGGCGAAGGCGCGCAGGCGGGCCACGCCTCCGTCGGGGTAGACGTTGAGGCGCAGGTGGGTGGCGCGCCCGACCACGCGCAGCTCGTCCTCGAAGACCTGGCGCGTGTTGGGCTGCGTGCGCGTCTCGGGCAGGAGCACGCGCCAGGCGTCGCGTCCCGCGCCGGCCTCGACCATGACGCGGCCGGGCGCGTTGCCGCGGAAGTGCGTGGTGTCGATCTCGAGGCGGCGAATCGTGCCCGGCGCGCCCAGGCGCACCAGGTTCCAGTCGTGTCCGGGGCCGCGCCGGCGGCGCGTCTCCCAGCCATCCGACATGTTGAACGGCCGCCCGGGCGCGATCAGGTTCTGGCGCAGGCCGAAGAACATGTCGCTGGCGGCCTCCGACCAGCCGCCGTGCTCGAGCGCGGCCAGGTCGACCAGGCCGCCGTGGCGCACGAGCTTCCAGTCGGGGCGGACCTCGCCGTGCACGCGCAGGCGCGCCACGCCGCCGTCGGGGAAGATGTTGAGCCGCACGTGGGTGAAGCGGGCGTCGGCGGCGACGGCGAAATCGTTCCTGGCATCGCCGCGCAGGGGCGAGCGCGGCACGATCTCGGTCCAGGCCGTGCTCGGGTGCAGGGCCGCGGTCAGGTCGTCGAGGCCCGCCAGCGTGCACGCCTCGAGCGAGCACTCGGCCGGGAAGTTGCCGCGGAAGAAGGCCGTGTCCACGACCACGCCGCGGATGACCCCGGGCAGGCCCAGGCGCACCACGCAGAAGTCGTGGCCCGGCTCGCGCCGGCGGCGCGTCTCCCAGCCGTCCATCCACTTGCCACGGTCGGTGTACTCGTGCTCCTTCCACACCGCGGCGTGCGCGCGCAGGAGGTTGTCCTTCTCGGCGAAGAACTCGTCGTTGGCGAGGATGGCCACGCCGCCCAGCTTCTCGGCGGCGAGGTCGACGAGCTCGCGCCAGTCGTTCGTGTCGCTCTCGCTCATGCAGGCTCCCGTCCGAACGTGCGTCCGCTCGGCGACTCGTCGGTGAGCGCGCCGGCGTGCCACACACGCCGGCCGCGCACATAGGTGCTCTCGACCACGCCGAGGAGCGTCCGGCCCGCGTAGGGCGTGACCTTGTGGCGGTGCAGCACGCGCGCGGGGTCGACGGTGGCGCTGGCGTCGTCGCGGAAGATCACGATGTCGGCGTCGGCGCCCGCGGCCAGGCGACCCTTGCGCCCGGCCACGCCGGCCAGCTCGGCCGGGCCGGCGCACATCCAGCGCACCACGTCCTCGATGGCGAAGCCGCGCGCGTGCGCCTCGGTCCAGACCACGGCCAGCGCCAGCTGCAGCCCGGAGATGCCGCCCCACGCGGCCTGGAAGTCGCCCTGCTCGAGGCGCTTGAGGGCCGGCGCACAGGGCGAGTGATCCGACGCGACCAGGCCGAGCACGCCCGTGCGCAGCGCCTGCCAGAGCAGCT
>OBEQ010390139.1_pt1 | contig 33518 bp, 29 predicted proteins | sample 1670901 | NCBI WGS metagenome assembly OBEQ01 (sample SAMEA104232315, study PRJEB22302) | groundwater metagenome | biome: forest; feature: aquifer; material: groundwater | place: USA | collected 2011-08-07 | depth 5.4 m | reverse complement strand
CGCCTGGAGAGTCACGCTGACCGTCGTCTCCGGGGGCACCTGCTGGACCTGGGTCAGCCGGTTCTCCGCATCCCAGGTGTAGGTGGCCAGGGTGGCTCCGCTCTTCACTTTGGTCTTCAGGTTCCCGTTGGCGTCGTAGCTCAAGGCGGTCCCATCGGAGAGGCCGGTCACGGCGTGGGGGCGGGCGGCCCCGGCGGTGGGGTAGGTCAGGGTGACGCCTTCCTTGCTCGTGAGGTTCCCGAGAGGATCGTAGCCGTACGTGGCGACTCCATAGGTCCCACTGGCGGCGGTGAGTCGGTTGAGCGGATCGTAGGTGAAGCTCTGCGTCCCGGTGTGGACGACGTCCTGGATCGCGCTGACGGTGCCCGTGGGATCAAACGTGTACCGGAAATCCTGCACCACCCCGCCGGGCCCCGCGGTCTTAAGTTGGTCCAACCGCAAGGTCTGTGGGTTGTAGGTGTAGTCGGTCACGACGCCGTTGCCGTAGACGATCTTCGTGACTTGGCCGGCGGCGTTGTAGGTGATGTCCGAAACATAGACGGTCGTTGGGCCCGTTGGCCCGTTGGCCCGTTGGCCCGTGACGGTCTCGAGGCCGCCTTGGAGGTTGTAGGTGTACTGGGTTTGCTCGTTGTCCGGGTAGGTCAGCGCGGTCAGCCGGCCGAGCAGGTCGTACGCGCGCTGGAGGGTGTACGTCGTCCCATCGATGGTCTTCGACTCCTTCACCAGCCGGCCCAAGTTGTCATACTCGAACGTCGAGGAGCCGCTGCCATCCGTGATCGTGGTCAGCTTGCCCTTGGTCTTCGGAAAGTTCGCATTGGGCTCATCGTAGGCATACGTGACGCTGCCGGGGAGGGGAATCCCGGAGTTGGTCGGGACGGTGTAGGACTTCACCGTGAGCCGGTTGAGGTTGTCATAGGTGAACGCGATCCCCGCGCCCCGGGCATCCGTCTGGGTCGTGAGGTTGTCCACGTCATCATAGGCGTAGGTCCAGATGCCCATGTCGGGGTCGGTCATCGAGGTCTTCCGGCCCAGCGAGTCGTACTGGAGGGTGGTTTGGTTCCCGGCCTGATCGGTGACCCGGGTGAGGTTGTTCAGGGCGTCGTATGTGTAGGTGGTCGTATAGGTGACGGAACCATTGAGCTCCTCGACCTTCACGAGCCGGCCAGAGGCATCGCTCGCGCGGCGGGTCGAATGATTGTTGGCGTCGGTGCCGGTCATCGTCCAGTCGCTGTAGCTGGTGGCGGTCACCGAGCCGTCCGGATCGGTGACGGTGAGGGTGCGGCCCGGCGGGTCGTAGGTGTATTGCACCGGTGCGGCCAGCGTCGCCGTCGGTGGGGCCACGTAGGCGCTGGAGACCGGATCCAGGTAGGGCACCCACTGCTTGATGACCTGGCCCTTGGCGTTGAACGCGACCGCGCCGCGCACCACCTGCTTCGCCGGGTCTTCGGCAGGGCTGCGAGTTTGGATCGTCCGGCCCAGCCCGTCCGCAAATGCGTAGACGGTCACGACACCCGCCTGCCCGCTCTGGAGGCGGGTCCGGGCGATGGTCTGGCTGGGCACACGCGTGAGGTCGTACTGATAGTCGATGGTGGGCAGGGCCGCCGTATCGTTGGGACCGATGAGCCTGGTGACGCGGCCGAGGGGATCGTATTCGGTCGTGGTCACCACCCCGTTCTGGTCCATGGCGCGCGTCACCTGGCCGAAGCGCGGGTCGTAGGTCAGCTCGCGGGACTGATTGAGGGCATTGGTGATCTTGGTCAGATAGGTCTTGTCGGCGTCATACACGTTGGTGGTCGCGCGGCCGAGCGCGTCAGTGACCGTGGTGACGTTGCCATAGGCATCATAGGCCAGCGTGGTCGCCAACCACTGGGCGGTGGGCAGATTGCGCCACTCTTCTTCTTTGGTCAACAGTCCCTTGATGGGCAGGGTGCTGACGCTGGCGGCCCCGTCATAGTAGAAACGGCGCTGGGCGATGACCGCGCCACCGGCATCCAGCGTCTGGACGAGGCTGGGTTTGTTCAGGATCCAAACGGCCGGTGTGTCATTGCCAACATACGTGGTGAGTGTTGCGCGCTCATCGCCGGACACGCCTACCTCGCCATCCTCATCGGTCCGGATGACGTTGCCGTACTGGTCGTACGTGAAGCGGCTGCGCACCTGTCGGAACGTGGCGTCGCCGTCGTAGGTGAACCCGTCAGTCTGGGCCAGCTTCACGAAGTGCGCCCCCGGGAACAGCTCCGTGTCGCTCCAGGTCTGCTCGGACTTCGTCCACATGTTGCCCGCCGTGTCCCTGAACTCGGCGCGGAACGGGCGGCCCTTCTTGGCCGCATCCTGGTGGAACTCCGTGATCGAAGCATTGTTGTCCGCGTCCCGCACCGTCACTCGGCCGAACCCTCGGAACTCCATGGTGGGCGCGTCGTAGAGCCCTCCGTCATAGGCATAGCTCGTCGTATAGGAGCTGCCCACGCCGTCACCGACGATCACCTGGTCGACCACGGGGATGACGAACGGCAAGTTGGGGGTATGCGGCGAGGTCTGATAGCGAAGGCTCGTTGAGCCGCCGAGGCCGTTTCCGATGGTTGCGAGCAGGTCTGGCGCCGCGCCGTTTGACAGGCCCAGCTCTGAGGAGCCCGTCGCGGCGTTGAAGACCGCCGGGTCGACCAGCCCGTCGCCGTTGAAGTCGGCCACCTGCAACTGGTCGTCATTGGAGCGTAGGCTGAACGTGATCGGCAGATTGGTGGGAGGTTCGAGTTGCGTGCCTGTCGAGAGCGCCACGCGCACTTGGCCGGACACCTTGTCGTAAAAGGCCACGTCGGTCAGCCCATCGCCGTTGAAATCCGCGCTCGTGTGGGGTTGGTTCGCCCCAAAGCCGGTGAGCCAGATGTTGGGGGACGCCCAGGCGACGCCGGTTGAGAGACGCGCCTCCACGTTACCGCTCGGCCGATGCACGATCCCCATGTCGGTCAAGCCGTCCCCGTTGAAGTCGCCGGTCAGCGGGTCATAGTCGCTCACCCCCCAGGTCAGGCTGAAAGAAGCGGTCGGGCTGAAACCGCCGCCGGCGGCGAGGGCCACGGACCACACGCCGACGTTAAAGGTGCCAAGATCCGTCCTGCCGTCGCCGTTGAAGTCGCCGGTGAACGGGGTCCCGGAGCCGAAGGTGAGGGACGAGACGGTGCCGGTCTGGAAACTGGTCGCCGTGGAAGTCGCGAACTGCCAGGCGTTGCCGCTGAAGACGGCAATGTCGGTGCGGCCGTCCGCGTTCCAGTCGCCGACGAGCGGTACCGAGGAGGTCTCGCCGAACCCTGTCAGCCAGGTGGTTTCCGGGGAAAAACCGGCCCCGGTAGAGGTCGACACGCTCCAACGTCCCGAGGAGGGCGTAAAGGTGGCCAGGTCGGTCATGCCATCCCCGTTGAAGTCACCGGCGAGCGGGAGCACGCTTTGGACGAGGTTGGATGCCACCTGATACGTGTGGGGACTGACTTGATAGGTCAAGGTGGTCGCTGGAAGCGCGGTGGCTCCGTCCGCTCCAACCTGCGTGACGCTGGCCAGGAGCGAGCGGCCGGTGCGCCCGCTCTTCGTGTAGGTGAGCTCGTAGCGGCGAGCGAGCGAGGCGGCCCCATTGACCGTGGCAGACGCCTCCACTGCGCGGAGCCGCTTGGCGGTGGTGACGAGGAAACCGCTGCGATAGCTTGTTTCAACGTCCGGACGCGCCTCAAGCACGAGCGCGACACTGTTCGCAGGGGCCGGTCCGGTCCCCTCGTAGCCCGTGTAGTCCACGCGTCCGACGTAGAGCTGGCCCTGGTCCTTCGTGTAGACGAACGTCATGCTGTTGCCGTTCACGTCGATCACTGTATCGAGCGCCCACCGGAAGACGCGTCCCGTGCTTTCAATTTGCGACGCGGCCGTCTGGCCGAAGAGGTAGCGCGTACCGGACTTATCGCGCGCCTCCCAGCCGCTCAGCCCCTTGTCTTCGAACCTGAGGAAGAGTCCCTCATCTGTCGCGCGATAGGTGCCATCCGGGATTCGGACCAGGTCAGAGGCGACCCCCTGCAACATGAAGGTGACCGTGTCGGAGCCGTCGTATCGGGGCACGCCATGCTTGGTCGAGCGCTCGATGTAGCCGACATCGAGGCTCCATCCGACCCCGACCCATCCGTTGCGCGCGGAGGAGGAGTACGCGAGGGCGAGGCCCGGCTGCATGCCCTTGCGACCCGGCGGCATCGCTATCGGGATAGCCATCGTCGCCCGTCCGGTGAAGAGGTCCGGCTGGAAGCTCTCGATGGCGGTGAGGGCCAGGGGCGGGGCCGAGCCGGCTGAGGCGGTGGAGGAACCGAGGTGCGAGGCCTCGGCGCGCGGCAGTGCGGCGAACTGGGCGAGCGCGAAGACGACCGCGGTGAAGCCGGCTGTCACACGTTGAATGGGGCTCGTGCGCCTCATAGCAGTCGCTGCCCGCGCTGTGTCTGCATCAGTCTTTCTGGCAGTAGAGCAGTTGCAGGTACGGCATGCTCACGTCGACACCGCCGGGGGTGCCGGCGCGGCCGGTTTGAATCCCTCGAGGGCCGGGGGGATCGAGGTATCCGGAGGTCTGGATGCCGGCGAACAGGTCTTGGGCGCCTACCGCAGTCGCGTTCTGCTGATGGGGGTTGGTGTCCAGGATGCGCATGATGTGGAAGTGGTCGGGTACTTGAGTCAGCAGGCGCGGCCCGCCGTTGGACAGCGGGTCGCCCCGTGTGACGCCGGTAGCCCCGCCGACAATCACTCGTCCGTTGGCCGCCGCGAACGAACTCCAGCCGACCGGACAAGCCGCCAGATTGAACGCCATCACCGCCCGGGCCGGCACGATCGTGTTGGCGTCGGCCAGTCGTTCGGCGACGAGCGCCAGCGGGACGCTCGTGATGCGCTGGCGCGGGGCCAGCTCCGGGTCGGTGTTGACCTGGACCGAGAGCCAGCGCGGCTGGGTCCAGTCCATGGCGTCCAGGGTCTGGACCTGGCCGAGCAGGATGCTGAAGTGGCCGCCCGCGAGTATCACGTTGGGCTGGGCCTCCTGCCACACGGCGGTCCCCGCTGTCTCCGCGTTGTACAGGCGGAACGTGAGCGTATAGGGGCCCTCGAGCGGGACGCCGTTGGAGTCGACCGCTTGGCCCTGGTAGCGGATGAGGTGGGGGACTGCGGCGTGAGCGACGTCCGTTAGCACTAAGCTGTAAGCAGTAAGCACTAAGCAAAGGCCGAGACGAACGACGGCAGGCTTATCCATCGGTCAGCTCCTTTTTGAGATGTCGCTTCAGTCCATGCAGCATTCGGCCAACCTCCTCAGCTTGGCCATACAGGCGGTTCAGCAGGTGGACAGAGAGATACTCGAGGTCTTTCGCCAACCAACAGTAGTACTTCAACTCTTCAAGGGAGCCCTCAGCAATGGAGACAAAGTGGACGAACTCGCGCTTGCTCATTCGCTTGTGCCCTTCAACGATGTTCGCTGGGACCGACACGGCCGCGCGTCGCATCTGGCTTGTCAAGCCGTACCGTTCCTCAAGAGGGAATCGTTTCGTCACCCCATAGATTTCCAACACCAGTTGGTGCGCTTTTTGCCATACGATCAGTTGCTGGAACTTTTGCATCACTCTTGCTCCCCCTTCCCTTAGTGCTGATGGCTTAGTGCTTAGTGCTCGGCTTACGGATGTTCAATCGGACGACGAATAACGAAGACCCGCACGTCTTGCGTCCGCTCGCCGCCGAAGCCGTCCCGGGCGTTCACGGTGATGACGTGCGGGCCGAACTGGGTGGTGAGCGGCGTCCACGATGCGGTATTGCCGGAGCTCCAATCGACCAGCGCCGCGCCGTCCAGCGTGATGCGGTACTGGATGGGGTCGCCCTCCTGGTCGGTTGCGGTAAGGCGGATGGTCAGCGGCTCGCTCATCAGGGGCTTGAAACGGTCGGCCGGGTCGGCCGAGACAATGATGGGGATCGTGCCCAGCGCGATCCCGTCATGCTTGGTCGTGGTGTAGCCGTTCGGGCTGGTGGCGACCAGGATGATCGGAGTGACGCCGGGCCCGAGCGGAACCGAGACTTGGAAGTTCCGTCCGGTGCGGGTGGCCGTGACGTCGTTGATGGTGACGGTCGTGAGGTGATCGTCGACCTGACCGCTGAGGAGGGCCGGGGTGAGGTTCCACTTGGCCGGCGGGGTGAAGGTGACGACCGGTGGGGCGTTGTCCACCACGATGGTGACCATCACGGCCGCACTTGGCGTACCGGCGGCGTCCTTCGCGATGATGAGGAACTCGTTGTCCCCCTCCACCAGCGTCACCGTCGCAGACCAGGTCAGGTTGTCGTTGCGCGGGACCCCCTGAACGCCGTTGATCCAGATCGAGGTGCCGGCGGTTTTGGTGCCGCCGATGGTCAGCGGGCCGGCCGGCGCCAAGACCGGGAGGGGTCCGCCCACCGTACCGACGGTCGGCCGCGCCGGGATGGAGGTTGGCAGCGGCACGAAGACGTGGATGGCGGCCGAGGCAGAGTTGCCGCCGATGTCGGTTGCCGTGGCGGTGAGCGTGTTGAGGCCGCTCGTGAGCGGGACGGTCGCGGTAAACGTGCCGGCGGAGACCGTGGCCGCCACGCCGTTGACGGAGACGGAGGTACCGGATTCAGTCACCGTTCCGGTGACGGCGATGGAGAACCGCCCAATCTTGCGTGCCGCCGGCAGATCCAGCCACACCGTCATGGAGCGCGAGGCGGAGTTCCCGGTGGCGTCCATGGCGACGGCCGTGATCGTGTTCTGGCCCAGGCTCAACACGACGCCGTTCGCGGTAAACGTGCCGGCGGAGATCGTGGCGGCGACCCCGCTGACGCCGACAGTGGCGGAGGGGTCGTTGATGGTGCCGGTGATCGTGACCGGCAGGGTGATGGGGTTCTGGGTTGGAGCCGGCATCACGCCGATCCCGCCGATGAGCGTGAAGACGCCGTTGGACGCGCGCCCGGCCGCCGGCAGGCCGAGCGCCGTGACGGCGCGCATCGGGTTGCCGCCGCCGATGGTGCCGCCGCTTGAGGCGACCGTTTCCTGTCTCAGGGTGTAGATGCCGTTGGTCATCTGTGAGGACACGCTCATCGGCCCGCTCAACAAGAGAACGAGCGCTGTCAGGAAGAAGCCGCGGCGACTCATGACGCGCAAGCTCCAGTATGCATCTCAGGGGCCGGGGGCGGTGATGACCGCCCCGTCCACCGGGCTGGTGAAGCTGAGCGCGGGCGGGGTCGTGTCAAGGACGATCGTATCGCTCGCGACGGCGGACCAGTTGCCGGCCGCGTCAGAGAACTTCGCGTACACGGTCTTCGTGCCGTCCCCACTGGTGAGCGTCCACGTCTTGGAGGCCGCGTAGGGCTCGGCGGTTGAGTAGGTGGTGTTGTCGTTGGAGAAGCGCATCTGGGCGACCGGCCCAGCGTTGTCCGTCGCGGACAGCGTCAGCGTGACCGTCGGGTTGTTGGTCGCGGCCGCTCCGCCGTTGATGGTGATCGAACCGATGGGCGGGGTCGTGTCCGGAACGGGATTGTTCACGGTGACCGTCACATTCACCGCCGTTGTGGTATTCCCGGCGGCATCCCGGGCCACCGCGGTCAGCGTATGGCTGGCGTTCGTAGCGGTCGTGGTGCCCCAACTCATTGAGTAGGGACTGGTCGTATCCTCAGCGCCAAGATTGGCCCCATCCAACTTGAACTGGACGCCGACTACCCCGACGTTGTCGGACGCCGTGGCCGACACCGTCACCGTTCCGCTGACGGTCGCTCCGCTGGCGGGGGCGCTGAGGCTGACCGTGGGCGGCGTCGTGTCGGACGCCGGGGCCGACACGGAGGTGATGGTGACCTTGTCGACGTACAGGTTCCGGTCCTCCGGTGGAACGTACGCGTCGTTGGTGAACGCGACCGCGATCCGATGGCTCCCGCCTGCGATTGATCGCCGGATCGTGTAGGTGGTCCAGGCACTGATCGCGACCACAACGGTCGCGGTGGTGACGCCGTCGATGCGAATCTCCATGATCGGCCACCCATTGCTCGCTGGGCTGCCCCTCGCGATGGTCTGCAGGTCGTACTCGCCACTGGCCGGGAACGTCAGCGTCCCCTCGATGTACCCGTTGGACCAGATGTTCCACCCATCGGTCACCGGGCCGCCGGTCGTCTTGACCGGCATCGTCTCAGCTTCCAGGATGAAAATCTGGGCCGCGCGCAGGGCGGGGCAGGGCAGGGACAGGAGTACAGCGAGGGTCAGGGCCGTCTGCGCGCACCAGCGAATCGCATTCCCGCGCATCACGCACCTCACATGGCGTAACGCGTCACACGTCAGTCGCATCAGCCATGCCTCGTTCCGCCTGCGGGCCATTGCATCCTCCTTGTGTGACGCGCTTGGCAGCGCACTCGGTCAAAGACTTTTACAAAGTTCACAGTTACAGAGCGAAAAAATCGAACCGACAAATTTTGATGACCAGTTCGGTGGTCCGACATCACGCTCCTGGCGGGATCGCGGTTGTGCGTCCCCGCATTGCCGCGGGTGTGCCATGTCGTTGGCTCACGTAGTCTTAGTGGGAACCGGACCATAGCTGGCTCACAAGCGACAAGAGGCCCATCAGAGACACGCTTCCGTGTCCTGGGAGTGTCGACTGAAGCTTTCTTGGCCTGCCGCGCCGTCCTCGCCTGAGTGGAGTCTGGAGATCCTCCGGTCGGGTCTGCAACCCTTCACGGATAAATCGCCGGTACCGCTCCCGGCGTTCTGCCACTCCAGCACCCAGTCGGAGGTACGGCTCGTGCGGGTCCACTAGCGGCGAGGCCGCGTTGTCCGCGTAGACCCGATAGCTGCTCCAAGCGTAATTCGCCGGGTCCTGGACGAGGCCGGAGCGCACCGGATGCGCCTCGATGTAGCGGCCATGCTCGAGCACATCCGCCTCCCGGTCCAAGTGCAGGCTGATGAAGCGACCGCGCCAGAGATGTCCTTGATGCCCGTAGCGCTTCTGGTAGTACAGGGTATAGGCGAGGTTCAGCCCGCGCATGGCGCGGCTCAGCGCGTCGGTGGTGGTGGGCTCGAGAATCAAGTGCAGGTGGTCCGGCATCAGCACGAAGTGGCGCACCCGCAGGCCGTACGTCGCGGCATACGCGGTGAGCAGGGCGAGATAGCGGCGGTAGTCCGTGTCATGTCGGAAAATCGTCTGCGCGTTGTTGCCCCGGTTGAGCACGTGATAGACCCCGCCGTCAACGAGCAGGCGTCCCGCCCGTGGGGTCATGGCGTCCCATCCTCACTGTTCTCTCTTCTGTCTAATAATATTTTCATATTCACTAAATACCATATCCGGCGGTACTCTGTCAAGAGGCTTTTGAAAAAACGTCAAACACGCCTTGACAGCCGTTTCGTGGCATGGCACAGTAGGGGGGAGCCCCATCCCAGGAGGAGACCCCAGCCCATGGCGTTGTTGACGAAGCGGCCGCCCACACGCCCGCTGGCCGGCCCGTCCGCCGATGAAGCGGTGCGCAGTGTCGGCGAGCGGCTGCGGAGGCTCCGCCAGGCCCAGACGCTGACGCTGGTCGAGCTTGCGAACGCCGCCGGGGTGGACGTGGCCACCATTTCGCGCATTGAAACCGGCAAGATGAGCGGCACACTGGAGTCGCACATCCGGCTCGCCGCAGCACTCGGCCTGAAGCTCACCGACCTGTACGCCGGCATTGAGGAGCTCCGCGCCAGCCGCGCGGCGACCCTGCTGCCGGGCGCCCAGCACAAAGACGTCTATGTCCACCAGGCGGGGAAGTTCGCCATCACGCTCCTCACCCGCGACATCATGCAGAAGAAGCTCATGCCCGTCCTCGTGACGGTGGAGCCCGGCGGCAGCACTCAGCGGGAGGAGGCCAAGGTCGGGACGGAGAAGTTCCTCTACGTGCTGGACGGGACGCTCGAGGCGAGGGTCGGCGAGGAGACGCACCGGTTGACGCGGGGCAGCAGCCTGTACCTCGATGCGGCGGTCCCGCACCGCTTCAAGAACACGGGGCGGGTCAGGGCGAAGTTCATTGCCGTCGTGACGCCGCCGGTCCTGTAGGGCCGTTCCAACTTGCTCAAACCGATCGGTGGTGCCGAACCGTGATGATGTATTACACCTACCTCCTCTCTACAGCGAGAGGGACGGGCAATGGTATACCGGAGCCACTCACGATCTTAAATCCCGATGGAGCGCCCACGCGGAAGGGCGCATATGGTCGACGCGTTTTCGTCGCCCCGTACAGCTGATTTACTACGAGGCGTGTCGACGGCGAGCTGATGCATTCCGCCGTGAACGGTACTTGAAGAGCGGCCGCGGCAAGCGATATCTTCGCCAACGGTTGCATGTGGAACTGACCGTGCTGAATCGGACCAAGTTGGAACGGCCCAAGGAGGCATCATGAGTCGCAGACGGATTCTGGTGGCGGACGACGAAGAAGGCATCCGGGAATCGCTGAGCCTGATTTTGGGCGAGGAGCACGAACTCATCTTCACGAACGACGGGGTCGAGACGCTGAACCGGCTGCGCGGCGAGACGTTCGACCTGGCCCTCCTCGACATCAAGATGCCCAAGCTCGATGGCCTCGAGGTGCTCCGTCGGCTGCAGCAGACCCCGACCACCACGCCCATCGTGGTGCTCACGGCCTATCAAAGCGTCGAGCTGGCCAAGGAGGCGCTGAAGCTGGGGGCCGTGAATTATCTGCCCAAACCCTTCGAGCGGGAACAGATCCTCGACGCCGTCAACGAGGTCCTCAACCGCTAACCCCGCCTCCTGTGTCACCGCTTCCCGGGTACACGTGACCCCGGTAGACGGTACCGGGGAGGTCGTGTCTCAATTTGACGGGGTCTGCCGCTGCGCCACCCCACGGCAGTGCTCGCCACCGGGCCGCCTTCGGCGGCCTCGGCTCTTCGGGCCTCGACCGGCGGCTCCGCGCTGGCGTGGGGCCCCGGCTGCGCGTCACCCGTCAAACTGAGACACCACCACCAGGGAAGCGGGCTGTTCTTTCGGGGGAGGGTCTGATAAGCTGAAGCGGCTGATGCCGCATCGTCCGCCGTTCCTGCCACGCGCTCCGTTCTTGGCGCTTGCCAGCGCCGCCCTGCTCATCTTCGCCTTTCCGAGCTTCACCCAGCCATGGGCCGCGTGGGTGGCCCTCGTACCCTGGCTGCTCCTCCTGCACTACGCTTCGCCTCGCGCGGCGTTCGGATGGTCGTTCCTCATCGGCGCCCTCTTCTTCCTCGGCTCGATGTGGTGGCTCGTCTATGTGTCGGTCCTGGGTTGGGTGCTGCTGAGCCTTTACCAGGCGCTCTACTTCGGCGTCTTCGGGTCTCTGGTGGTCATCGGCTGGAGCGCGCCGGCTGGGGCCAAGAATCGGGAGAAGCGGCGGCTCGGCACGAACCGGCTCTGGGGCAAGGCATACGCGTTCGCCGGTATCCCGGCCATCTGGGTCGCGATCGAGTGCGCCCGCAGCCATCTGCTCTCCGGCGTGGGCTGGAACCTGCTGGCGTATTCGCAAGCCCCCCAGCCCCACCTCATCCAGCTCGCTGACCTGACCGGCGCCTGGGGGGTGTCGTTCGTCATCGTATTAGCCAACGTGGCGTTCGCCGAGATGGCGGATGCGGTGGCGTGGGCAAAGGGGAAGCGGACGGAGGACCGGCTCGCGTTCCAGCGGGCCACGACGCATGTGACGTGGGCGGTCCTCTGGCTCCTTATCGTCATGGGCTACGGCAGCTGGCGGCTCGCCACCGTGGCCGGTGAACCGACGGTCCGGGTCACGGTGGTGCAGGGGAACATCCCGCAGGAAGAGAAGTGGGACGAGGCACTTCGCGCGTCCGTCCTCTCGCGCTATGAGACACTCACCCGAGCGGCGGCACAGGCCGGGCCGCGGCTCATCGTCTGGCCGGAGACGTCGGTGCCGGGGGATCTCGGGCTGGATGAGCCGCTGACCCAGCGCATCGTCAATGTCGCCGGTTCCGCCGGCGCGCCACTCCTCGTGGGCGCTCCCCATGGGCGGCTGGCGGGCGCGGAATGGACGATCATGAATGGTGCCGCGCTGGTGGATGCGGCGGGGGTGAGCCGGTGGTACGACAAGCTGCACCTCGTGCCCTTCGGCGAGTTCATCCCGCTTGAGCGGATGTTCCCATGGCTGCGCCAGGTCCTGCCGCCGATTGGAGACTTCGTTCCAGGCACAGAGCACACGGTGTTCCAACTGCCCGTTCGGAGTTCCGAGTTCGGAGTTGGGGGTGCTGACTCACACTCGCAATTCGTCACGCACAACTCGCCACTCGCGTTCAGCGTGTTGGTTTGCTTCGAGGACCTGTTCCCCGAGCTGGCGCGCCGATTCGTGCGCGAGGGAGCCCGGCTGCTCCTGGTCATCACCAACGACGCTTGGTTCGGCCCCACTGCGGCGGCCTACCAGCATGCCCAGGCTTCCACTCTGCGGGCGGTGGAGCTGCGCGTGCCGGTGGTCCGCGCCGCGAACACCGGCTGGTCCGGCTGTATCGACGCCGCCGGACGCTGGACCGGCAGCGTGCGGGATGTGAGCGGCACGGAGCTCTTCGTGGCCGGCACCTATCCCTGTGAAGTCGCTCCCGGCCCCGCGGAGAGCCTCTATCTCCACTGGGGCGACTGGTTCGCGCTGCTGTGTCTGGGCGTGACGGCGTCGGTGATGTGGCGGCGGTGGCGTCCCGGGCGAAGATCCCGCTGAACTGATTTTCTCTCAAGCAGTTGCGTGAATTGACACCCTCCGCACGTCTGCCGTATAATCGAGTTTCACCCGCGCACCCGGAGCCCTTCAGTGAGCCACGACGAGCAGACCCACATTCGCCTCGACAAGCTCCACGCCCTCCGCAGTCAGGGCATCGCGCCCTACGGGAGCGCGTTCCCGAAGTCGGGGCCCATCGACCGGCTGGTCGCCGGCTACCAGGAGCTCCAGCGCGCGGTCACGGCGGGGCGGCTGACCGCCAAGCGCGGGCACGGCGGCCTGACCTTTGCGGATCTGCGGGATGCGACCGGCAAGATCCAGCTCTGCTTCCACCAGGAGCGGGTGGGGGACGACACCTACCGGCTCTTCGGCGAGCTGGACTTGGGCGATATCATCGGCGTCTCCGGGCCGCTCTTTAAAACCAAGACCGGCGAAGTGACCGTCGAGGTGGAGCAGTTGACGGTGCTGGCCAAGGCGCTGCGGCCCTTGCCGGAAAAGTGGCACGGGCTCAAGGACGTGGAGATCCGCTACCGCCAGCGCTACCTGGACCTCATCGCGAACGAGCCGGTGCGACACGTCTTCCTCCAGCGCAGCCGGCTGCTCGCGAGCCTGCGCGGCACGCTCGAGCAGCACGGCTTTCTCGAAGTCGAGACGCCGATGATGCACGCGATCCCCGGCGGGGCGGCGGGCGAGCCGTTCATCACGCACCACAAGGCGCTCGATACCGACTTGTACCTGCGCTTGGCGCCGGAGCTGCACCTGAAGAAGCTGCTCGTCGGCGGGCTGGAGCGGGTGTACGAGCTCAACCGGTGCTTCCGCAACGAGGGCGTCTCGATGAAGCACAACCCCGAGTTCACGATGCTCGAGGCCTATCAAGCGTACGGCGATTACGACTCGATGATGCGGCTCGTCGAATCGCTCATCTGCGAGGCCGCGAAGACCCTCCTCGGCACGCTCAGCATCGAGTTCCGCGGCCAGCGCATCGACCTCTCGCTGCCCTGGGAGCGGGTGTCGTTCGCCGAGACGATGCGCTCACTGGGCCTTGCGCCCAACGCCCCGCCGGAGACGCTCCAGCGCGCGCTCCAGCAGAAGGGGCTCAAGGTGGCGGGCCTCTCCCGCTCGCAGATGGTGCGCCTCGTGGAGCAGCTCTTCGAGCCGAAGACGAAAACGAAGCCGCTCTTCGTGACCGACTACTGGACGGAGCTCTCGCCCCTGGCCAAGGCGAAGCCGGAGGAGCCGGACATTACCGAGCGGTTCGAGCTGTACATCGGCGGCATGGAAGTCGCCAACGCGTATTCGGAGCTCAACGACCCCATTGAGCAGAGACGGCGGTTTGAAACTCAACTCAAAAACGCTCAAGGCTCTAGGCTGGAGGCTGAAGAGAAAAGCAAGACCAGCCTCGAGCCTCGAGCCTCGAGCCTCGATCGCATGATAGACGACAGCTTTATCGAGGCGCTGGAATACGGCATGCCCCCGGCCGGGGGCCTCGGCGTGGGCGTCGACCGCCTCGCCATGCTGCTCTTCGACCAGCCCTCGATCAAGGACGTGATCCTGTTTCCGCTGCTCAAGCCAGACGCTGGAAGCTAGGGGTCAGACCCCAATCGGGAAACTTGCCGACTTCTGAACTTGGGGTCTGACCCCAAGCTGAAGCCGCCGGAGTGAGCGCGATGAAGTACTGCACCGCGTGTATCGGATTCCACAGCAGGTTGTCGGTTGAACGATGATCATTAGGGACACATTGGCATTCGAAGAGCTGAAGCAGATGGCCGCCCGGATGTTTGGTGATCTCGTGAAGGCGGTGGTCGATGTGGACCGGGAGCTGCTCGCGGTTGATGCCGAACTGCATGCTGACTTGGAAGCCGCGCTTCTTCAGGATGGCGCTGAGCAGAGAAGCCTGTGGGGGATTAATCTCTACCCGGAGGCGCAAGCGGACCAGTTCATCGAGTTCGATTCCATGATCAACATGCGCCCATCCCAAGCCAACAGAAGCCGTGGTGTGGAAGATGTCGCGATCCGCAGGAAAATCGTCGCCGTTGTTGAGAAACGGCTTCTCCGATGAACTACCAGCACACAGACCTTGCCGCGGGGCGCTGGAGCCAGTTGACCTTCCTTGAGCAGATGGCCAACGTCGGCAGCGAGGTGGAGCGCGCCCTGAATTGGCGTGCGAAGAATCATGCTGAATATGCCCAGCGGGCATTTGAGCGTGCGCTCGAGCTGCTCGATCTCACGCTAGCTCATGCCCGTGGCCCCGGTCGTTTGAAAGAACTCGCTCGTGTCAGGGAAGCCATTGTGGACTATTTTGCAGGGAGTAATCTGTATGCTTCTACGGAGGCGTCGTGGAAACGATACTTCCTGGCGTTCGCCTACGCGGCCCGCAGGACTCGCTAACGCCGGTTGGCCGGCGACAGCAATGCTGAATGCACCAGTCGGTCTATCTTCAGACATAGGAAGCTAGGGGTCAGACCCCAATCGGGAAACTTGCCGACTTCTGAACTTGGGGTCTGACCACAAGCTGAAGCCGCAGGAGTGAGCGCGATGAAGAAGATTTGGGTGCAGAAGACGAGTTCGTTTCAAGAGGCCGAGCGCTTCGATGAGCGGTTCTGGCGGAGTGCTGGGGCCGCGGCCCGGTTTTCCGCGACCTGGTCGTTGGTCGGGGACTACTTCAAACTGCGAGGGAAATCCCGTGGTCAGCCCAGACTACGAAGAACTGTTCAGCGCGTTGAATTCATCAAGACCAAGCGGGCGTCCGGCCGACTCCAGGACAAACCGGACCTGGCCAAGTTGCTGAAGAGGAAGCGGTCGGATTACCGATGACCAGCGTAATGGGCGCAGACCGGCTGGCGATGCTGCTCTTCGACCAGCCCTCCATCAAGGACGTGATCCTCTTTCCGCTGCTGAAACCGTCACCGAGTGAGCTGTAAGCGCGATGAGGAAGAAGGTTTGGGTGCACAAGGCGACATCCTTTAAGGACGCTGAGCGGTTCGAACGGCGGTATTATCAGGCGATGTCCGCTACGGAGCGGGTGGAAACCGTGGATTGGCTCCGGCAGGTGGCCCGCAAGCTGAGACAAGTGAATGGCGGAACGAGACTTCGTCGAGTTATTACGATCCGTCATAAGGCGTTGTTGGGTCGCCGCCAGGATCAGGCCGACCTAGAGCGCCTGCGTCCGAGCCGGGCTCGAGGAATCAAGAAGAGAAAGTCTAGAGGATGAGTTGACGGCAATGACCGCCAGCGGTATTGGAATACACTGTCCCCGGAATGTCCAGCACAGCGTATAGGAATTCTAGACCATTGCGGAGGAGTTGCAGATGGCCGCTGCAACTCGTAGTTGCACCATTCGGTACCCGGTACGTAGATTCAAGGTGTCCTGTTAGCCCACCCTCGAAGGGGTGGGCTTTTGATTTGCCGAATGCGATAATGAAACTAAGGTTGGGCTTCTAGCGAGATCTGATATAATACTTATATACTCTAGACATAAAGATATTATTCTGGCTGTATGGATGCCATGCCAAGCATCCAAGAAAGCCTAGGGGCCAGAGTTCGAAAGCTGCGAAAGCAGCGCAAATGGTCGCAGGAAGAGCTTGCCGAACGCTGTGGTCATCATTGGACATATATTGGTGGACTTGAGCGAGGGGAACGAAATGCCACGCTTGGGGTCGTTGCCGACATCGCACAGGCGTTTAGAGTGCCTGTTCGGGAGTTATTTCCGCCAGGGAATGGTATATGAGCAGGCACCCCCTGGAGGAAATCCTCAATGCGGATGCAGCCGACATCCTCACAGCGATTCAGAAGGGGCATCGGGCGGTTGTTGACGTAAAGGGGAAACTGGCAGAATACTTTCTCGAGAAACTTTTGGCGGAGCTTCAAAAGCAGGGCATTATTGAGGGTTTCTATTGGTTTGACAAGGATGGCGTCCCCGACTTCTCCATCAAGTTTATTGGCACCGAACTCAAGATGGAGTGTAAGAACATCCGGTCAAAGGAGCTTTTCAAGAATCCGCCCGCCTACAAGATCGAGCTTCAGAAGACGAGGAACTCGAAGGACGGCACCAACACGAGGGGCTATCAGGTTACTGAGTTTCGAGTCCTCGCAGCCTGCTTGTTCAACCACACCAAGCGCTGGGAGTATCTTTTTATCTGCACCAAGCATCTCAAGCGCAGGAAAAAGGCACGTAAGTTTCTGGAAATTATGCAGCCTGTTCCAATGAAACCTATAGCACCCTGGCGAACTGATCTTGCTGAAGTCCTCAAGGAAGCGGTCAGCAAGAAATGAGGCTCATGGAGCAGGCGAGGTTTGAGTTTGGGATTAAGCCCCTCTACTCTACCCGCTTCGGCAGTGCGTATGTGGGCGACTCCTTAGAGCTTATGCGGGAACTACCAGACTCCAGCGTAAACCTGATACTAACTTCGCCACCTTACGCACTGCATTTCAAGAAAGAGTATGGAAACAAGAACCAATCAGAATACGTCAATTGGTTCGTGCCATTTGCCAAAGAGTTCCTCCGTATTCTTCGAGACGACGGGAGTTTCGTGCTTGACATCGGGGGTAGTTGGCAGCCAGGACGACCCACGAGATCACTTTACCATTTTGAGTTACTGCTTACCCTCTGCAAGGAAGTAGGTTTTTCTTTGGCTCAAGAGTGCTTCTGGTACAATCCCGCAAAGCTTCCCGCGCCCGCTGAGTGGGTCACTGTACGAAAAATCCGCATTAAGGATGCGGTGGAATGTCTATGGTGGCTGTCAAAGACAGCACATCCGAAAGCAAATAACCGAAACGTCCTAAATCCGTACAGTGAGGATATGAAGCGGCTGATAAAGCGGGGATACAAACCGAAATTGCGACCATCGGGTCACAATATTACCCACAAGTTCGGAAATGGGAATGGAGGGGGCTCAATCCCTCCGAACTTGTTGATCTGTGGAAATAACGATAGCAATGGTCGTTATCTTGAAGCTTGCAAGAGGGCGGGACTGAAGCCCCACCCCGCTAGGTTTCCAATCCAACTCCCCACGTTTTTCTTGAGGTTCCTAACCGAGCCCGGAGACCTTGTGTTCGATCCGTTTGCAGGTAGCAATACAACTGGAGAAGCTTGTGAGCGGGAAAAGAGACGCTGGCTTGCTTCTGAGATCGAGAAGTCGTACCTAGAAGCCAGCCGGTTCCGATTTGGGCAGGAGATGAGCCCGATTGAGCTAACAAGCAATGGCAAGAGGGAAGATAACTCGTCTAAGCAACAGGAGCTTTTCCTTTTCGAAGGCATAAGCCCCTAGTTACTCCGCATACCTCAAACAAACATCTCCGTCCACCCGTCAATTGGTTGACAAGGTTGAAGGCGCAATATCCGAAGTGACAGACCATGCCATCGAGATGGTTCCACATGTGGGGGAAGGGGAAGAAGTAATGGTCCCCTGGGGAAGGTGCCAGACACCGAGGGACGGGTATTTCTGAGATGAGGAAACGTCTCTGAAATGCTCTCTAAGCTAAATGTGGAAGGGTGTTCCGGTTGTTACCTCGTCGGAGATCTCCGCCTTCGGCGTCGACTCCTCCTCGGCATCAACCATACGTTTGCAGTGAGGAAGCTCGCCAGATGAGTAAAGCCGTCTATCTGCAAACGTATGGTTGGCAGATGAACGATGGGGAACGCGCCTTGTTCATGGCGGCTCTTCCAGCCTCCAGCCTCCAGCCTCCAGCCTCCGCTGGTGTGGCATGAGGTACGAACTCTGGCTCGGGCTGCGCTATCTCTTCACGAAGCGCCGCGAACGGTTCATCTCCATCATCGCGACGCTGTCGATCGGTGGGGTGGCGCTCGGGGTTGCCGCACTCATCGTGGTGCTGGCGGTGATGAGCGGCTTTGACCACGACATCACCGACAAGCTGGTCGGGACCAACGCCCACCTCATCGTCGAGGGAGCGGGCGGCATCCAGGATCCGGAGCCGCTCATCCGGCGCCTCAGCGCGATGGAGCACGTGGTCGGCGTGAGCCCCTATGTCTCCGGCCAGGCGATCCTCCGCCTGCCGGACCGCGCGTTCGGCGTCCTAGTCCGCGGCGTCGACGTCCAGCGGGAGTCGCGCGTGAACCAGTTGGCGGCCTACCTCATCTTCGGCCGGCTGCCCGAGACCGACAGCGACGTGGTGATCGGCAGCGAGCTGGCGGTACTCATGGGGGCCGGGCTGGGGGCGCCGCTGCGTCTCATCAGCCCGGCGGACGGCTCGACGCACGAGTTCAGGGTGAGCGGCATCTTCCGCTCCGGGATGTATGAGTACGACGCCAACCTCGTGGCGGTGACCCTCCGCAAGGCCCAGGCGCTCTACCAGCTCCCGGCCAACCGCGTCAGCGGCATCGGGGTGAAGCTGGACCGGCTCGAGCGCGCGCCGGACCTCGAGCGCGCCATGCAGGAGGCGATCGGGGAGGCCTACACCGTCAAGACGTGGATGGCGCTCAACCCGGCGCTCTTTGGGGCGCTGCGCGTGGAGAAGACGGTCATGTTCATCATCCTGACGCTGATCGTCGTGGTGGCGGCGCTGAACATCACCTCGATGCTCATCATGATTGTGATGGAAAAAACCAAAGACATCGGCATCCTGCGGGCGCTGGGGGCGACGCGCGGCTCCATTGCGATGCTCTTTCTCTCGCAGGGGTGCGCGGTCGGCATCCTGGGCATCTCGCTGGGTCTTGCGGGCGGGATGGCGCTGGCGCTCAACCTCAACCAGGCCGTCAAGTGGCTGGAGCAGACGACCGGCCTGGCACTCTTTCCGCCCACGGTGTACTACCTGGATCACATCCCGGCGCAGGTCAATGCGTCCGACGTGGCCGCGGTGGTGGGGGCGACGTTCCTGCTGGCGGCGCTGGCCGGGACGTACGCGGCGATTCGCGCGGCCCGGCTCTCGCCGGTGGATGCGCTGCGCTATGAGTAAATCGCGACGAAGTGGCAAAGTGGCCCAGTGGCCAGGCGACCGATCTGTTTTGGCCACTTCGCCACTTGGCCACTTTCATGATTGAGGCGCGCGAGGTGCGGAAAACTTACACCATGGGACGCGTGCGCCTCGAGGTGCTGCGGGGGGTGTCGCTGCGGGTCGACGCGGGGGAGTTCGTCGCGGTCATGGGCCCCTCCGGAGCGGGGAAGTCCACGCTGCTGCACCTCCTGGCGGGCCTGGACACGCCCACGGGCGGGTCGGTGCTCTGGGAGGGCCGGTTCGTGTCGAGCTTGAGCGATGCCAAGCGCTCGGCCTTCCGGAACCGGACGCTCGGGATCGTGTTCCAATTTTACCACTTGTTCCCGGAGCTCTCCGCGTTGGAGAATGTATGTCTGCCGGGGCTGGTGTCCGCTAGAGGCGGATCCGCCTTTGGCGGAAACGGCCGGTGGGGGGGTGGCTCGCTGACGTCGCGGGCCGCGTCGTGTCTTGCGGAGGTCGGTCTCTCGGCGCGCTTGAGCCACCGGCCGGGGGAGCTCTCCGGCGGCGAGCAGCAGCGGGTGGCGATTGCCCGCGCCCTGGTGAACAAGCCGAAGTGGCTCCTGTGCGACGAGCCGACCGGCAACCTCGATTCGAAGACGGGCGAGGGGATCGTGGAGCTACTGCGGGTGCTGTACCGGCGCGACAAGGTCGGCCTCGTGCTCGTGACGCACCAGGCCTCGCTGGCCAAGCTGGCCGACCGCACCGTAGTGCTGGAGGACGGCCGGGTCGTTGACGGAGGAAAAACAAGCGAGGCTGCAAGCCGCAAGCCGCAGGCTGCCAGCTGAATTCCGACGAAGCCTGCAGCTTGAAGCCTGTAGCTTGAAGCCAACCCGCGCAGATGGGTTCTGCTGAGGAGGTACTGACGTGAAAATCTATCTCAATGGGAAATTCGTGGAGCGCGCAAAAGCACTCGTGTCGGTGTTCGACCACGGCCTGCTCTACGGCGATGGGGTCTTCGAGGGGATCCGCTCGTATGACGGGCTGATCTTCAAGCTGTCCCAGCACGTCGACCGGCTCTACGAGTCGGCGCACACGATCATGCTCACGATTCCCATGACGCGCCCGGCGATGGTCGACGTCGTGAAGCGGTCGCTGCGCGTGAACCGACTGCGCGACGCCTACATCCGCCTCGTGGTCACGCGGGGGGTGGGCGACTTGGGCCTGGACCCGCGCAAGTGCGCTCGGCCGACGGTGTTCGCGATCGCGGACAAGATCCAGCTCTACCCGAAGAGGCTCTACGAGCGGGGCCTGGCGCTCATTACGGTGGCGACCCAGCGCAACGTCCCGGAGGCGCTCAACCCGCAGATCAAGTCGCTCAACTACCTCAACAACATCCTGGCCAAGATCGAGGCGATCAACGCGGGCTACGAGGAGGCCATCATGCTCTCGCACTCGGGCTACGTGACCGAGTGCACGGGAGAAAACCTCTTCATCGTGAAAGGCCGGCAGCTCCTGACCCCGCCGCCGTACATCGGCGTCCTGCGCGGCATCACCCGCGGCACCGTGATGGAGCTGGGGGTGCGCGCGCGCCTCACGGTGCGGGAGGAGATGCTCACCCGCCACGACCTCTTCAACGCCGACGAGGTGTTCCTCACCGGCACCGCGGCGGAGATCGTGCCGGTGGTGACGATCGACGGCCGCCGCATCGGCAGCGGCCGGCCCGGCCCGGTGACCGCGCAGCTTCAAGCGGCGTTCCGGCAAGTCACGAAGACGGACGGAGTGCGGTACTGAAGTGGCAAAGTGGCCCAGTGGCAGAGTGGCAAAGCGGTCAACACGCTCAGCCTTCGGCCACTTAGCCACTCCGCCACTTTGCCACTCATGAGAAATCTGGTAGACTTGATAGAGGTGATGCTCATGGTATGCGAGCTGTGCAAGCAGGGCCAGGCGACGGTGCACCTCACCGAGATCGTCAACGATCAGATGAGCGAGCTGCACCTGTGCGAGGCCTGCGCGAACCAGAAGGGCGCCCAGGTGGAAAGCCATTTCGGGCTGTCCGATCTCCTCTCGGGCCTGGCCGACTACAGTAAGGCGCAGGAGCCGGAGGACGTGACCACCAAGGCCTGCCTGACGTGCGGCATGACCTACGAGGACTTCCGGAAGGTCGGCCGGCTCGGGGGCGCCGACTGCTACACTACGTTCCGGCGGAGCCTGGGCAACCTGCTCAAACGTATCCACGGCTCGCCCATACACGTGGGGAAGTCCCCGGTGCGGCTCATCAAGCCCGCGAAGATCGCCAAGAGCGAGCTGTTGGAGCTGAAGCGCAAGCTCGAGCGCGCCATCACGAACGAAGCCTTCGAAGAGGCGGCGAAACTGCGGGACCAGGTCCGCCGGCTCGAACACCAGGAACAGCAGGGCAAGCACCTCAAGGGTGGACACTAAGCGCGCAGCCCAAAACGCCGCTCAGTGGCCAAGTGGCACGGTGGCAACGTGACCACAGCATCGATGCTACGGCCACTCAGCCACTGGGCCACGTTACCACTCCATAGTTTTGGGACGCACTCTAAGCGCGCCGATCAACATGACGTTCGTTGACGGTTCACGGTTGAAGGTTCAAGGGGGACGTCACCCTCGAACTTTGAACCTCCCCGGCCCGCCAACCACACCAGTCTGGGCCGGGGCGGGCGAGTCTTGAACAGAGCGCCCAGAAGCCTTTTTGATAGGCGCTCTCAGGGATGCTGCGATGACCAGGAAAGAGTTGGATGGATTACTGAAACAGCCGAGCGAATGGCTCCGGGGTGCCGGGCCGGTGCCGGATATCGTCATCTCGAGCCGCATCCGTCTGGCCCGGAACCTGGAGAAGTTCCCGTTCGCCACCCGTGCGACGAAAGACAGCCAGGCGCAGGTGCTGAAGCTCGCCGTCGAGGGCATCAAGCAGTGCCCGACGATCAAACACCCGCTCATCCTCGAGATGGGCGAGCTGGACGAGGTGGACCGCCAGTTCCTCGTCGAGCGGCACCTCGTCTCCCGCGAGCACATCGTCCACCCGGACCACAAAGGGGTGGCGATCGGGGAGGGCGAGGTGGTCAGCGTCATGATCAACGAGGAGGACCATCTGCGGCTGCAGGTGATGCAGTCCGGGATGAACCTGTCGGGCGCCTGGTCGCTGGTGGACGCGCTGGACGATGAGCTCTCGGAGCTGGTGCCCTACGCGTACTCGAGCGACTGGGGCTACCTGACCTGCTGCCCCACCAACACCGGGACGGGGATACGCTCGTCGGTGATGGCGCACCTGCCCGCACTCGTCATCACGAAGCAGATCAACAAAGTGCTCCACACCATCACGAAGCTGGGGCTGACCGCCCGCGGGCTCTACGGTGAGGGCACGGAGGCCTCCGGCAACTTCTTCCAGATCTCGAACCAGGTGGCACTGGGCCGGTCCGAGGAGGAGATCATCGAGAACATCGACCGGATCCTGAAGGAGGTCATCCATCAGGAGCAGGCGGCCCGCGACGGGCTCGTGACCAGCAACCGGACCCAGCTCGAGGACCGCATCTGGCGCGCGTTCGGGCTCCTCAAGCACGCCAAGACGATGAGCTCGAACGAGGCGCTGGACCTGCTCTCCGCGGTGCGTCTCGGCGTGGACCTGGGGCTGATGTCCGCCAATGGTAGCTCCGTCGCCATCGGAGACGGCTTGGACCTGAAGGCGGTGAATGAGCTCTTTATCTTCTCCCAGCCGGCGCACCTGCAGAAGCTGGAAGGCAAGATGCTCACGGCCAAGGAGCGCGACACCAAGCGGGCGCAGCTCTTGCGCGCCAGGCTGGGGAGTCATTTGTGACGCGGGCTTCAAGCCGCAAGCGACAGGACGCATCTGTGGCTTGCTCGCGGCTTGCAGCCTGTCGCTTGCAGCAAAAAGGAGTCAGGCATGTTTAACAAGTTTACAGAACGGGCGCGGAAGGTGATCCTCCTGGCCAAGGAGGAGGCCAAGCGGTTCAACCACGATTACATCGGCACCGAGCACATCCTCCTCGGCCTCATCCGCGAGGGCGAGGGGGTGGCCGCCGCCGTCCTCCAGAAGCTCGGCCTCTCGCCGGAGAAGATCCGGCTTGAGGTGGAAAAGCTCGTCCAGAGCGGGCCGAGCACGATGGTGTCTGGCGACATCCCCTTCACGCCCAAGGCGAAGAAGGTCATCGAGCTCGCCATGGAGGAGGCGCGCAGCCTCGGCCACAACTACATCGGCACCGAGCACCTGCTCCTCGGCCTCATCCGCGAGGGCGAGGGAGTGGCATCGCAGGTCCTCATGAACCTGGGCCTCGACCTCAACCGCGTGCGCAACGAAGTCATCACCCTGCTGGGCTCCTCGAGCCCGGCCCCGACGGGTAGTGCGGGCGGGGCCCGGACGAAGACGCCGGCGCTGGACGCCTTCGGGCGTGACCTGACACAGCTGGCGCGCGAGGGCAAGCTGGACCCCGTGATCGGCCGCAAGGAGGAGATCGAGCGGGTCATCCAGATCCTCGCCCGGCGCACGAAGAACAACCCCGTCCTGCTCGGCGAGGCCGGGGTGGGCAAGACCGCCATCGTCGAGGGGCTCGCGCAGAAGGTCATCAAGGGCGACGTGCCCGAGATGCTGCGCGACAAGCGGGTCATCATCCTTGACTTAGCGCTCATGGTCGCGGGCACGAAGTACCGCGGCCAGTTCGAGGAGCGCATCAAGGCGGTCATGGACGAGATCCGCCGCAACGAGAACGTGGTCCTGTTCATCGACGAGATCCATACGCTCGTGGGGGCGGGCTCGGCCGAAGGGGCGATCGACGCCTCCAACATCCTCAAGCCGGCGCTGTCCCGCGGCGAGATCCAGTGCATTGGTGCCACGACCCTCGATGAGTACCGCAAGTACATCGAGAAAGACGCGGCCCTTGAGCGGCGGTTCCAGACCATCATCGTCGAGCCGCCGTCGGTGAGCGAGACCATCGAGATCCTCAAGGGCCTGCGCGACAAGTACGAGGCGCACCACCGGGTGAAGTATCTCGACGAGTCGCTGGAGCAGGCGGCAAAGCTCTCCGACCGCTACATCCCCGGCCGGTTTTTACCCGACAAGGCGATCGACCTCATCGACGAAGCCGGTTCGCGGGCACGCGTCTCGGTCCTGACCGTTCCGCCGGAGATCAAGGAGCTTGAGGACAAGATCGAGCACATCCGTAAGGAGAAGGAATCGGCCATCAAGGGCCAGGACTTCGAGCTGGCCGCGTCACTGCGCGACCAGGAGCGGGAGTCGAGGGAGCAGTTGGAAAAAATCAAGGGCGAGTGGAAGAAGACCAAGGGCGAGGCCATGCCGGTGATCACCGGGGAAGACATCGCCTTCATCACCTCGAAATGGACCGGCATTCCGCTCATCCGCCTCGAAGAGAAAGAGACCGAGCGGCTGCTCAAGATGGAAGACGCGCTCCACAAGCGGGTCATCGGCCAGGAGGAGTCGCTCACCGCCATCGCCCGGGCCGTGCGCCGTTCGCGCGCCGGCATCAAGGATCCGAAGCGGCCGATCGGCTCGTTCATCTTCCTTGGGCCCACCGGGGTGGGGAAGACCCTCCTCGCCCGGGGGCTGGCGGAGTTCCTGTTCGGCAACGAGGATGCGCTCATCCAGCTCGACATGTCCGAATATATGGAGAAGTTCAACGTCTCGCGCCTCGTCGGCGCTCCCCCCGGCTACGTCGGCTACGAGGAGGGCGGCCAGCTCACCGAGCGCATCCGCCGCCGGCCCTACTCGGTCATCCTGCTCGATGAGATCGAGAAAGCCCACCCGGACGTGTTCAACCTCCTGCTCCAAGTGCTGGAGGATGGGCGGTTGACCGACAGCTTTGGCCGGAAGGTGGACTTCCGCAACACCGTCCTCATCATGACCTCGAATCTGGGCGCCGAGCTCATCAAGAAGCAGGGCAGCATCGGCTTCTCGCCCGCCACGGCGGAGATCACCTTCGACAAAATCAGGCAGCAGCTCATGGACGAGGTCAAGCGGACGTTCAAGCCGGAGTTCCTCAACCGCATCGACGACGTCATCGTCTTCCACCCGCTCTCCCAGGAGAATCTCGTGAAGATCGTAGAGCTGGAGATCGGCATGGTGAAAGAGCGGCTCCGGGAGCAGGGGATCCTCATCGAGGTGGACCAGGGCGCCAAGGAGCTGCTGGTCGAGAAGGGGTTCGATCCCGTGTACGGCGCCCGGCCGCTCAAGCGGGTGATCCAGCGCTTGCTCGAAGACCCGCTGGCCGAGGCGGTGATTGCCAAGCGCGTGAAGTCCGGAATGATCCTCCGTGCCTTCCGGAAGGGCGACCAGCTGGAGTTGGACGAGCAGGTCGCCGCGGAGCGCCAGGCGACGACCAACTGACCGCAGTGAACTCGCTCCTCCTCCCATGGCCTCACGTGTGAGCCTGCCGCTGCTTCGGGCCACGGCCAAGGCCGGCTCGTGGGCGGGGGAGCAGTGCTGGTACGCCGGCAGCCTCTCCCTCCTCTTCGCGCAGACGGTGTCCAGTGTCTTCACGCCGCCGCTGCGCGTCAAGGCCTTGACCTACGAGCTGTGGAAGGTCGGGGTGCAGTCCTGGTTCATCGTGTCCGTCTCCGCCCTCTTCATCGGGATGGTGCTGGCACTCCAGAGCGCCTACCAGATGCAGAAGCTCGCCGCCGAGATCTACATCGCCAGCCTCGTGGCCCTCTCAGTCGTCCGGGAAATCGGCCCCGTCATCACCGCACTCATCATCGCCGGGCGCGTCGGCTCGTCCATCGCCGCCGAGCTGGGGACGATGCAGGTGACGGAGCAGATCGACGCGCTGCGCACGCTGGCCGCTGACCCGGTGCGCTTCCTCGTCGTCCCACGGTTCCTCGCGATGATCGTGGCCCTGCCGCTCCTGACGCTCTGGGCCGACGCCATCGGGATCTTCGGCGGGTTCCTCATCGGGACGATGAAACTCAACATCCTGCCGAGCCTCTACTGGAAGATGTCCACGATTCCGATCGCCTTCAAGGATTTGACCTCCGGGCTGCTCAAGACGGTCATCTTCGCGATGATCATCAGCATCGTGAGCTGCTTCGAGGGCTTCCGGACGGAGGGCGGAGCGGAGGGGGTGGGGCGCTCGACGACGGTCGCGGTGGTCACCTCCTTTATCCTCGTCATCGCCGCCGACTGCCTCTGCACGGCGCTCTTCTACTTCGTGTGGCACTGATGGAGTGGCAAAGTGGCCCAGTGGTAAAGTGGCCGAAAGATGCTCTTCGGCCACGTAGCCACTTTGTCACTTGGCCACTGGACGATGATTGAGATTAAGCACGTGTCCAAGTCGTTCAACTACCACAAGGTGCTCAACCACGTCAACCTGACCATCACGGCCGGCGAGACCACCGTCATCATCGGCCGCTCAGGCTCGGGGAAGTCGGTGCTCCTGAAGCACATGATCGGCCTCCTGGCGCCCGATGAGGGAACGGTCCTGGTGGGCGGGATGGATGTCCGTACGCTGAAGGGTGCCGAGCTGGACGCGCTCCGGATGAAGTTCGGGATGCTCTTTCAGAACGCCGCGCTCTTCGACTCGATGACGGCGTTCGAGAACGTGGCGTTCCCGCTCGTCGAGCACACGACGATATCGCCGGACGCCGTCCGCCAGCGGGTCCATGAGTGCCTCAACCTGGTCGGCCTCGCGAACGTGGACGCGCTCTACCCATCGGAGCTCTCCGGCGGGATGCGCAAGCGGGTGGGGCTGGCGAGGGCGATCGCCATGAACCCGGAATACATCCTGTATGATGAGCCGACGACCGGCATCGACCCCATCATGGGCGACATCATCAACGACCTCATCGTTGCCCTCCGGGACCGGCTGAAGGTCACCTCGGTCGTCGTCACCCACGATATGCGTAGCGCCTATAAGGTGGCGGATCGCATCGCCATGCTCTACAATGGGGGCATTCTTGAGGTTGGGACGCCGGACCAGATCCGGAGCTCGACCAATCCCATCGTCCAGCAGTTTATCAAGGGGGAGGCGGTCGGCCCGATTCAGGAAGGGTTGCCGGACCGCCGCGTGCTGTCCCGATGGAACGTGCGCAGCCACACGGGGTTGCGATGAACCAAATCGTGAGGAGCGCATGATACAACGCCGGTCAGCCGAAGTGGCGGTCGGGCTGTTCGTGATCGTGGGCCTGGCCCTCTTGGTCTTCTTCGTCTTCGTGATCGGTGACTTCTCCACCGCGTTCCAGCCGCACTACCGCCTCCGGGTCGTCTTCGGCACCGCCAACGGCATCAACGACGGGGCGCCGGTCCAGTACGCGGGCGTGGAGGTCGGCAAGGTGGAGCGGTTGAACATCGTCTACCCGAAGGACCAGACGGTGCCGAATGTCCAGCTCGGGATCGTGCTGCCCGCGAGCGTCAGCGTCCGCGCCGACGACGAGGCCTCCATCAGTACCTTCGGTTTGCTTGGCGAGAAGTACCTCCAGATTAACCCCGGGCCGGGGCAGGGGCCGATGCTCGAGCCTGGCGGGACGCTCATCGGCAAGCCCCCGGTTTCGACCGAGCTGATCATCGAGCGCTCCAACGAAGTCCTCTCCGAGTTCAAGCAGGCGCTCCAGGGCCTCAACAGCCTCGTCGGCGACCCGGCGGCACAGATCTACCTGAAGGAGGCGCTCCAGGAGGCGCGGGATGCGACCCGCCACTGGAAGGCGCTCGGCGAGCGGCTCAACATCGCCATGTCCTACGCCGAGTCGGGCGAGGGCAACCTCGGCCGGCTCCTATACGACGACGATCTCTACCAACGCATGGTCTCGTTCATCGACGACCTCCACGCGCATCCCTGGAAGCTCCTGGTCAAACCGAAGCATCAGAAGGCAGAAGGCAGTCAGCCGTAGGCAGAAAGTAGTCGGCAGGAGGTAGTAAGAGCGCATCCCAAAACGCCGCTCAGTGGCCAAGTGGCAAGGTGGCAACGTGACAACAGCATCGATGCGACGGCCACTCAGCCACTGGGCCACGTGACCACTCCATGATTTTGGGACGCACTCTAAGCAGTCGGCAGAAAGCGGCCTCGAACGCCCTCTGCCTACTGCCAACCACCGACGGCCTACTGACCACCAGCGTTCTTCTGCCGACGGCCTGCTGCCGGCTAGGCGTCCTGCCTGACGCGAACGATGCCCAAGCTCAAATCGCTCTACGTCTGCCAGCAATGCGGCCACCAGTCTCCAAAATGGGCGGGCCGCTGCCCCGCCTGCGGCGAGTGGAACGCGCTCGTCGAGGAGATCGTCGAGCAGCGCCCCGGCGCTTCCTCCCAGCCCGCGGCCGCCGTGGTGCCGACCCGCCTCGCCGACGTGACGCTGGATGAGGCGGTCCGGGCGCGCACCGGCCTCGGGGAGTTCGACCGGGTGCTCGGCGGCGGGATTGTTCCCGGCTCCGTGACACTGGTGGGCGGCGAGCCGGGCATCGGCAAGTCCACCCTGCTCTTGAGCGTTGCCGGCTCGTTCGCGGCGGCCGGCCACGCCGTGCTCTACGTCAGCGGGGAGGAGTCGCTCCGGCAGACGAAGCTGCGAGCGATGCGTCTGGGGTTGAGCTCCTCGTCCATCCAGCTCCTGGCCAACACGCGGCTGGAGGTGATCATCGAATCGATTCGACAGCTCAAGCCCCAGGTGGTCATCGTGGACTCCATCCAGGTCATTGAGACGAGCGTGCTCGGCTCAGCGCCCGGCTCCATCGGACAGGTCCGCGCTTGCGCGCATGAGCTCGTGCGCCTGGTCAAGGAGAGCCGCAGCGCCCTCTTTCTCATCGGCCACGTCACCAAGGAAGGGTTCCTGGCCGGGCCGAAAGTCCTCGAGCATCTTGTGGACACCGTCTTGTACTTCGAAGGGGAGCCGACGAGCGGCTTCCGCCTGCTCCGTTCGACGAAAAACCGCTTCGGGGCCACACACGAGCTGGGCGTGTTTCACATGACCGCCGAAGGGCTTGTGGAGGTGACCAACCCGTCAGAGCTCTTCCTCAGCGACCCCGCCTCCGGCGGGGTGCCCGGCTGCATGGTCACCGTCAGCCTCGAGGGCAGCCGGCCGCTGCTCGCCGAGGTGCAAACACTCACGACCCCCTGCGGAATGGGCCTGCCGCGCCGCCGCACGACCGGTATCGACTTCAACCGGCTCTCGATGCTGCTCGCGGTATTGGAGCGGCGGGTGGGGCTGCACCTGATCGCCCAGCAGGACGTGTTCGTCTCATCGCTGGGCGGCGTGCGCCTCGCCGAGCCGGCGTCGGACCTGGCCATCGCCGTGGCGGTCGCCTCCAGCCTGAAGGAGCGGCCCACGGTCCGCGGCGACGTCGCCATCGGCGAGGTCGGGCTGACCGGCGAGGTCCGGCCGGTGACGAACCTCTCGCAGCGCGTCCATGAGGCCAAGCGGCTTGGGTTCCGCCGGTGTCTCGTCGCAGCACCGCGCGGCGGGCTGAACCAGACCGATGGCATCGAGCTGATCCCGGTGAAGCATGTGAGAGAAGCCGTGGCGCTGGCGCTGGAATAACAACAGAACCTGCTTGGATTTCGCGGATTATAACAGCGTTCTATTATCGGGAGGGGATCATGGATTTACGATTTGTTCGCGTCGGATTCGTCATCATCAGCGCGATCCTGGGCTCGCAGGTGGTGGGGTTCTCGGCCGGCTGGCCGGCGTGGCTGCGGCTGCTGGTGGGGGCGCTTCTGGGCGCCGTCTTGGTGCTGCTCGAAGCGGTCATTCACCGCATCGGCCGGGTGTCGGTGCGGGGCTTCTCGGCGGCGGTGTTCGGGCTCCTCTTCGGCCTCATCATGGCCAAGCTCGTGTCGGACGCCATCGGCCTGATTCCCTTCGACGCTGGGACGGCCGCCATCATTCGTGTGTCGCTCACCTGGGCGTTCTGCTACCTCGGCATGGCGATGGCGCTGCGCGGCCGGGATGAGTTCAGCGTGATCATCCCCTACGTGCGCTTGGCCCGCCATGACCGCAGCGAAGAGACCTATCTCGTGGACACGAGCGCCGTCATCGACGGCCGGATCGTGGACCTGTGCAAGGCGCGTTTCATCGAAGGCCGCCTCGCGGTGCCGCGCTTCGTGCTGAAGGAGCTGCAGGCGGTGGCCGATAGCGCCGACCCCATCAAGCGCAGCCGGGGCCGGCGAGGTCTGGAAGTGCTCAACCAGCTCCGGCAGTTCGCGCACGTGGATGTCCGTATCCATGAGGAGGAGCTGCCCGGCATCGCCGAGACGGACGCGAAGCTGGTGAAGCTCGCGCAGGTCCTCGGCACCCGCATCATCACCAACGACTACAACCTGAACAAGGTGGCCGAATTCCAGGGCGTGGGCGTCTTCAACGTCAACGAGCTCGCCCAGGCGCTGCGGCCGGTGGTCCTACCCGGCGAGGTGCTCGAGGTCAAGCCCATCAAGGAGGGGAAAGAATACCACCAGTCCGTCGCCTACCTCGACGACGGCACGATGGTGGTGGTCGAGAACGGCCGCGCGCTCATCGGCCAGACGGTGCGGGGCCTCGTCACGAGCGTCCTCCAGACGGCGGCGGGCCGGATGGTCTTTGTGCGGCCCGAGAGCGTGCCCACCAAACACTGAGATGCGGCCGCAAGCTACAAGCTTCAAGCTACAAGGTCGGTCAAGCCTGTTCTGCTTGTGGCTTGCAGCTTGCAGCCTGCAGCTTGAACTGGCGTGATGAGCGGTAGCGTGGCGGCGATCGTTCCGGCGGCGGGTATGGGCTCCCGGGTCGTGGGGCGGCGGAACAAGCTGTTTCTGCCGCTCGCCGGCGAGCCGCTCCTGGCGCATACGCTCCGGACGCTTCAGGCCAGCGCTGCCGTTCGATGGATCGTCGTGGCGGTGCGGCCGGAGGACCGTGTGCAGGTCGCCGCGCTGCTCCGCCGCTGCCGGATCACCAAGGCGCTGCCGCCCGTGCCGGGCGCGTCATCGCGCGCCGCATCCGTGGCCTCCGCCTGTCGCGGGCTGCCCGCCGGTGTGACGTGGGTGCTCATCCATGACGGCGCGCGGCCGTGCCTGACTCCGGCGCTTGTGTCGCGGGCGGTAGGCGAGGCGAAGCGGCACGGTGCCGTGGCGTGCGGCTTGCCCGCGTCGCTGACGGTGAAGGCGGCGGACGAAGATCGATGGGTTCGGGTGACGCTCGACCGTGAGCGGCTGTGGTTCGTCCAGACTCCGCAGGTGTTCCGGTGGGACTGGTTCAGCGAGGCGCTGGCACGTGCGGGGCTTGCCAAGTGTCGCCCTGAAGGGCGTCACGGCCATGTGGCGCGCGCCCTCGAGCAGTTCCCGGATGACGCCGCCCTGGTGGAGGCGGCCGGGTTCACCGTGCGCATGGTTCAGGGCGATCCGCTGAACATCAAAGTGACGACGCGGGAGGATTTTATTCTCGCGGAAGCCATCTTGAGAGCCAGAATGGGTGGCCAAGTGGCAAAGTGGCAAAGTGGCCGGAGGTTTTCTGGCCACTCAGCCACTCAGTCACTCAGCCACTTTTGATGATGCGAGTCGGGATTGGTTACGACATCCATCGATTTGACGGACGGCGGCCGCTGAAGCTCGGCGGGATCACTATTCCCGCCGCGCGGGGACTGGCGGGCCACTCGGACGCGGACGTCCTGCTCCACGCCGTGGCGGACGCCATCCTGGGTGCTGTCGGCGCGCCGGATTTGGGGGAGCAGTTCCCGCCGAATGATCCGCGCTGGCGCGGCGCGGACAGCCGGGTGTTTGTGCGGCGCGCGCTCTTGCTTGCGCGGCGCAAGGGCTGGACCGTCGGGAATGTGGACGCGACCGTCGTTGCCGATGCGCCGAAGCTGGTCGGCTACAAGGTGCTTATGTCGCAGGCGATTGGCAAGCTGCTGGACGTGGAGCCGGAGCGCGTGTCGGTCAAGGCGAAGACCACCGAGGGGTTTGCGCCGGGAAAGGGCGGCATTGCCGCGCACGCCGTGGTGCTGCTTGCGCCCGCCCGGAAGGGGAGCGTCAGATGATGAACTGGCTGGCGGTCGTCCTCGTCCTGCTCGGACTAGCGCTGCTGATCCGCGCCGCCTTCGCCGCGGAGATCAAGGCGTGCTTCGAGCGCGACCCGGCGGCCCGTCATCTCCCTGAAGTCCTGCTGACCTATTCCGGGTTGCACGCGCTCATCGTCTACCGGGCGGCCCACGCGCTCGACCGGCTGGGTCTGCCCGTCCTGCCGCGGCTCCTCATGACGGTAGTGCGGTGGCTCACCGGCATCGAGATCCACCCCTCGGCGGCGATCGGCCGCGGCCTCTTCATCGACCATGGCATGGGGGTGGTGATCGGCGAGACCGCCGTGATCGGTGACAACGTCACCATCTTCCAGGGCGTGACGCTGGGCGGCACCGGTAAGGAGCGCGGCAAGCGCCACCCGACGATCGGCAACCATGTCGTCATCGGCGCCGGGGCCAAGGTCCTGGGTAACATCAGTATTGGCAACCACTCGATGATCGGGGCCAACGCCGTCGTCGTCCGCGACGTGCCCGAACACTCCACCGTCGTCGGCGTGCCCGGCCGGATCGCGCGGACGAAGGACCGCCACTTCCAGGGCATCAACCTCGACCACACCCATCTGCCGGACCCGCTCGCCGAGCGCCTCGAGACGCTCCAGCACGAGATCGACGCGCTGGAGCAGCACCTCAAGGACCACCGGAAGCCTCGAGCGGACTCCTCACACTGAGCGCTGACCTGATCTGCTCTGTGAATGGGGTCAGACCCCAATCGTGCGACTTGCCAACTTCTGAGCATGGGGTCTGACCCCCTATGAGCCTGCGCCTCTACAATACCCTCAGCCGAACCCTCGAAGCGTTCGTGCCGCTCGACCCCGAAGGCTCGAAGGTGGGCATCTACGTCTGCGGCCCGACGGTCTACGACGACCCGCACATCGGCCACGCCCGCAGCGCGTACATCTTCGACGTCCTGCGCCGG
>OBEQ012544307.1_pt1 | contig 33519 bp, 18 predicted proteins | sample 1670901 | NCBI WGS metagenome assembly OBEQ01 (sample SAMEA104232315, study PRJEB22302) | groundwater metagenome | biome: forest; feature: aquifer; material: groundwater | place: USA | collected 2011-08-07 | depth 5.4 m | reverse complement strand
GCATGTGGCAGGCGCCGCAGTGCCCGCCCGTCGTACCGCCCACGGCGGGCCGACGGTTCACCGAGCACAGGCGGGCATAGTGGTTGGCCTGCTCGCGGGGCAGGCGCTCCAGCGCGACCCGATGGTCCTCGCCGGTGAGGCCGCTCAGCTGCTCGAGTTGGTGCAGGATCTGCGTGGGAGTCGGTGCTGATGTTGATTTGCTCGGCATTTTGCTGCGGGCCGGACCGTCGCCTGATGGCACGACGCATGCGGCGCTTCTCCTTGCTGCTTGTGCTATCCAGTCCGAACCCTACTCCTTTCGCGTTCGAATATGTGAAATGGTCGAGGTAGGGCTCCTGCCGCCGCACCAGGTCCCCCCGCTCACCGTCGGCCTGGCCGATTTTGGCAGACAGGGCCGACGCAGCCGGGCCGGGCCGGGGGGCGGGGCCGGGCCTCAGCGGCTTGCTCGCCTGGCCATGACGGGCTGAGCGTCAGCTCGGCGAAGGGCGCGCTCAGCGACCGCGTCGACGATCGCGGGCGTGCGGCTCATCGTCTAATTTAGCGAAAGCCGCAGGTCATGACGCCGGCACTCGTCATTGTGCCTGTGCGTCACTCGCGCGATCCCAAGCGCACTTTTCACGCCCCGAGAACGTGTGTCATCTCCACAAATCAACACCTTGGAGTGTGCTCACCTGTCATTTCCTTCCGTCATGCACGGCTCCGCTCTCGGGGATATCGGAGGCCTGAAGTGTCGAGATGTAAGGGTGGATTCGAAACTTACGCCTCGATCTAGCTGTTTCGCGTGGCCTCTCCATTGCAAACGCCGGCCACCGATGCGTATCGATGGAATTCTTCGCGGCTCGAGGTCGAGCCTCGCCACCCTGCTGACGCTCCTCACGATCGCCGCCTGCGGGGTCGAGGACCCAGAGCCCGCCGAGCCGCCCGTGGCCGGGCAGCAGGCCGCGGTCGACACGCCGCCGCCGGCGCCCGTCGAGCCCACGTGCGACGGCAAGCTCAGCGAGATCGTGCCCTACACGACCACGAGCTGCATGGGTCCGGTGGCGACCTGCCAGCAGGTCACGCTCGGCTGGACCCAGCGCGTCCCCGTGGAGACGCTCTCGGAGAGCGAGCACTACAACAACAGCAGCGCCTGGCCCAAGGCCGGGGCGGACCAGGTCTGCGGGCTCCTGGCTACGGACCTCAACCGCACGCAGGAAGGGGGCAGGGTCAAGTGGGTGCAGCGCGTCGTGGAGCAGCGGACCTACAAGGACACGACCAATCTCTGGAACTGCACCGTCAGGTTCACCAAGACGACCTTCGACAAGACCAGCACCTGCACGCACTGGACGGATCAGATCTACCAGGCGCCGCGCGGCTGGGTCGACGTCGGCCAGCGAACCTGCACCACCTGCGAGGACCGCAATCCCGAGCCGAGTCAGTATGAACGCGCCGAGTGCATGAACCAAGTGCTCATCGCGAATCCGCCCTTCCTGGCGCCCAACCGCGACAAGCTCATCGGTGAGATCAAGTACCTGTACGAGAAGACCGGCGAGCTGCGGCCCGCGCTCAACTACCTGAGATTGAGCCCCACGGTGGTACCACCCTGCGGCCCGGCGCCGGTGCTGGCCCAGTGCAACGACGAGGTCGACTGGCGCATCAATCTGTGCGCGCGCCTGACCACCGACTTCGCCCGCAAGGCCCGCAACTCGAAGTCGGCCGGCTCGCTCGACAATGGCATCAACGCCCACGACGCCGACTTCGGCCTCCTCGAGTGCAACCGGGCGTTCGACAAGCTCGCGGCACTCGGACCGGACTCGTGCCCCGCGTCGCAGCAGGCCTTGCTCGCCATCCAGAAGCGCATCCAGGCGGCCATCGACCGCGACTATGCGCAGCCCGGCTGGGTCGGCGGCGAGACGCCGCCGACGAACGTGCAGATGGTGACGCGCCGCTTCCGGCAGTTCCACGAGCTCGAGCAGGACGTCACGCCGATCCTGTCGCCCGACCTGCTGCAGGACTTCCTCCAACCCATCCTGGCCTCGACGATGGACTGGATCCACACCCAGCTCGTGCCCGCCCTGGCGCCCCCGCAGGCAGGCAACATGGCGCAGTTCCTCAATGCCATGCACGTGCGCGACTTCAACGCAGCGAAGGACCTCCTGAACGCGATCTACCCCACGCCGGCAAATGCCAGTCCCGTGCTCGGCCCGTGGGGGCAGGTGAACGTGGTCCCCGAGGCCATCGATCCGCTCGCCGATCGGCTCGAGAACTTCCTCGTCGTGCACGATTTCCGCTGCGCCCTCGGAGTCTGCCCGGACATCGAGGAGCAGCTCGACCAGGAGATCGCCAACATCGCGCTCTCGAGCTCGATCACCCCGCTGTGGCAGTCGGGCTCGCTGAGCATCCCCGCGGCCGAACGCTCGCTCATCAACGACTGGGCCAACCTGCTCTACACGAAGTTCGGCTCCACCAGCACGTTCGGCAACGCGCTACCCACCGCCATCGCCCGGTTCTTGCCCCCGGGCATCACCCAGCTCAGCGAGCTGCCGGCGGGTCGCGTGCCGGCGCCCTTGGCACGCATCTTCGGGCTCGTGGGCCGCGCGATTGTCCGCGATCGCCTGCACCACACCACCGGCCGCTTCACCTCGCCCGAGGGCAAGAAGATCAGTCGGCTCACCAACCTCGCCAACCGCGAGAAGATGTCGCGGGACATCGAGGCCATGGCCAACGACGCCGTGACGCACGCGAATACGTTCAACAACGAGTTCGTGAGCACGGTGACCGGCATCCTGACCGGCACGAGCAATGACGCCCAGCTCGCCGGCCTGCGCGCGCAGTACACCGCGACCAGCACGAACCTCGCCTCGCTGCAGGCGCAAAAGGCCGGTCACCAGCGGGCGCTCACCAAGGACACTACGATGGACGAGCGCGTGCACGCGATGTCCACCGAGGTGGCGGCCGACTTCCACGGCGAGCTGGCCACCCAGTTTGTGGCGAAGGCCGACAAGGTGCAGCAGACCATCAATGCCTCCAGCGCCACCTTCGAGTCGCGGGACCGAGAGATCTCCACCTACCAGGTCTTCGCCAGCCCGACGCTGAGCAAGGACCAGCTCTACCAGGTGAACATCACTGGGACCTGGTCGCCGACCTGCGCGCTGCGCAGGTTCAAGGAGAACCTGTTCGCCGCGCGCGGCGGTGGTTCCTGGTGGGACAACGTCGTCTCCATGGGCTCGCAGTTCCTCAAGGACGCGGTCATGGGCCACGGCTTCGGAGTGCTCGGTGAGCTGCTGAAGGCGGACAAGGTCGAGATCAACGTCGACAACGCCGAGGCCGGACCCGAGGGCTTCACCGTGGTCCAGAGCAATGGCCGCTTCACGGTCGAACAGGCATCGTTGAGCGCCACGCCGGGGCTCTACGGCATCTCGGCCGGTCGCAGCGAGGAGCACGGCTCGTCGAGCAAGATCGAGGCCGCGTTCAACTCCGGCCTGCGCCTGCCCGAGGGGCTGGTCGTCCTGCCCTCGAACGACGCGCCGGTGGGCGCGCTCATCGCCGTCGAGATGCCGCCCCACGCAACCAAGATCGAAGACGCCAAGAACATCTACGTGATCAAGGCGCCCACCACCACGCTGCCCGTCAAGGTGGATGGCTCGCACTTCGTCCTCGTCGCCAACGACAACTGCACGGTCGTGCCTGGCGCAGTGCGCAACAACAGCGTCTCTCTCACCGCGAACACGTTCGTGCTCACCGGCGGCGACAAGCTCATGCGCGCCTTCATCGCGGCCGTGGGCACGGTCGTCGAGAACTTCCGAACCGTCAAGACGCCCATCTACGTGGGGCAGGGCGAGCTGCTCGTGACCGACACGGCGACCCTGGAGCAGGAGGCATTCCTGCTGTTCAAGCAGGCAGTGAACCAGCACGCGCCCGAGATGGCCGATACGCCCTTCGATCAGCTGCCGACCGCGTTCCAGCGTCTCTACTCGCTCTTCGTGCAGCGCGAGATCAACCGCATCGATCGAATCGTGCGCATCGGCCAGCTCGATCGCGAGATCGCCATCGCCAACATCACCCTCAACGGCTTCGCCGAACAGGTCGCCAGCCTGGGTGACGTCGCCAACATGTCGGCGCGCCTCAAGGAGTGGAACCTGGCCCGGCTCGACACATTTTCGTCGCTCGCCGACGTCGACAAGGCGCGCGAGTACCTTCGCGACTACCTCCTGCCGGTCTTCCAGCTCTGGTACCCGGACGTGGTCTCGCACCTGACGGCGGCGGACTCGGTGAAGGCGCTCGCCACGCTGTCACCCTTCACCAGCGCGCTCGACTACAGCCAGAAGATGAGCAATGCGCTCAGGACCGTCGCGTCGGCCTACCGGACCGAGTCCGAGCTCCGATACAACAACCTCACGAACCCCATGATAGTAGTGGTGTCGATCCCGGATCCGGACGCGACCTGCCCGAGCGGCCCGCCGACCACGCCGGGCGGTTGCTCGCCGCCGCCGCTCGCCGATGGCCGCGTCGTGAGCGTCGAACAGGCCCGAGCCTTCTGGACGGCGCTGCGCGCCGGCGTGAGCGGCGATCGTGTCAACGGCACCTACGAGCTGCGCATCGATCCGTCGCTGCTCTACACCAACGTGGTCGAGCCGTTCCGCCTGGTCTGCCAGGCGTCCTTGCCGGTGGTCACGCGCATCGCGTTCATGCCCATCCTCCCCAGCGTGCAGAACGGTTCGCAGGGCACCTACATCTGGCCGATAAGCTTCGGCCCCACGCAGACCTACGTGGCCGCGGAGGGCGCGCAGGAGTTCTCGCTCCTCGACCACCTGGGCAAGCCCGACGACCGCTCGCTGGTGACCAACCTCATCTTCGCCAGCAAGGACACCGTCGTCAGCCGCTTCCAGAGCGCCACTCACGCGGCCACCGCGTCGGGCATCTCGCCGTTCACGACCTACGAGCTCGACTTCTCCACCTTCGGCTCGCAGCTCGCTGCCGACCTCCAGGGCGTGAAGCAGTTCGCGCTCGTCATCGAGGTCGAGGCCGTGAGCGGCGCGCGCGCCGCCGTCCCCGTCTGCAACGCCGGCCACTAGAGGGAAACTACCCATGACCATGCGTACCCCTCGATTCCTCGTCGCGGCGTCCTTCGTCGCCCTCGCCGCCGCGGCACCGCGCACGGCCCACGCGGTCGGCTCGTCCTTCACGGTGCAGACCCCGCAGATCAAGGCGCCCCAGCGCGGCAGCGTCGCGGGTGCCTACGCCGAGCTGTCTATCGGCCCGGCCAGCGTGACCCGCGGGTCGTTCTCGCTGCCGCTCCCCATCGACCTGCCGAGCGAGCGTGGCGCGAGCCTGGTCGGCTTCGTGCCCAGCTACTCACCCCAGCGTGGCCTGAGCGCCTGGGGCATGGGCTGGGGCGTCGCGCTCGACATCCATCGCGAGCCACTCGTCGGAGACGTCGACTACACCGCGGCCGAGTTCACCAGTCCCTGGGGTCGCCTGGTCGCCGGCAACGACGGCAAGTGGTACGACGAGGGCCTGAGGAGCCGCGTCGTGCTCACGCAGACGACCACCGGGTGGCGCGCGGTGGATCCCGCGGGCACGGTCTTCGAGTTCGTGCCCGGTCTGATGAACGGCACGAAGGTGTTCTCGTGGGACCTGGTGCGCGCGACCGACATTCTGGGCGGCGTGACCGAGCTGAGTTACGAGGAGGTCGACGCGCAGCGCATGCCGAAGAAGGTCACCTACGGCAGCGCGGTCGAGCCGGGAGTGTACGTGGTCGACCTGACCTACGAGGCGTCGACGCTAGCGTTCGTCAGCTATCGCTCGGGGCGCGCCGAGAAGATCGGCAAGCGGGTCAAGACGGTGAGCGTGAAGCGCGCCGGCAGGGAGCGCTGGCGCTACACGCTCACCTACAAGGAGAACGGCTTCTCGCCCGCCTTCTACCTGACCAGCATCCAGAAGCAGCTGGGGGTGGGGGGCACCGAGCCGGCGATCACCTACAGCTACAAGGAGGCCGACCGCACCCTCGACGAGCTCGCGGCCACGCCGCTCGACGACGCGACCGGCTACGTGCGCTGGGCGCAGGACGTCTCGGCCTTCAGCTACGAGAAGGCGGCCTACACCGACATCAACCGCGACGGACTGATGGACTTCGAGCGCCCGTTCGACAGCACGATGATGGTGCGCCACGGCTCGACCTGGGTGGCCGAGCCGGTCGGGCCGCGTCCCGACAACAACTACTGGACGGTCGCGTGCCGGCCGAACGACAGCATCAACAACACGCCGCGGACGCTGGTGCGCTTCGACGGCGTGGATGCGGACGTCGACGTGGTGCGCACGATCTACCAGGGACCGACGGTGAACCCGAATGGCACGGTCACGCCCGCGCACACGACGCTGGCGCGCTGCGAGCGCAACGGTCGCGTCCGCTCGACCCAGGACATCACCGGTAACTGGGAACTCTCGTCGGTCGTGCGGCTAGCCGACGTGAACCGCGACACGTATCCGGACCTCCTGCGCGTGGACACCGCCGGTTACGAGGTCGCGGTCAACGCGGGCAACGACCAGGGCATCGGGCAGCGCTTCGCCGGGCGGCTCCTGCTCGCCGACGGTCGCGCGCTCAACTTCTCACCACAGCGGCTGTGGTTCGAGGACATGAACGGTGACGGCCTGGGCGACATCGTGGTCACCGACGGCGGCGCGCTGTTCGTCTGGTATGGCAAGGGCGACCTGCTGTTCGTGGATCGCGCCGTGACCATGTCGCTCTACCGGCAGTCGAACACCGGTTGGGTCATCGATTCGATCGGCGAGCGCATCGTCACCTTCATGGACGTGAACAACGACGGCCTGACCGACGTGCTGCTGGCCGACGGCGTCGAGGCACGCGCGTACGCGAGCTGGGGCCATGTGTTCGTCTTCCACGCCACGCAGGCATTCGCGTTCGGCTACCAGAACGGCTGGCGCATGGAGGCGCCGGTGGTCGCCGATCTCGACGGCGATGGCGACGACGAGCTCGTGTACTCCGGCTACCACCTGGGGGTCGGCGAGGTGAAGGGCATGCGCCTCAGCCCGGCGGGCACGGGCCTGCTCGCCACGGTGAACGACGGCAAGGGTAACCAGGTGCGGTTCACCTACGCACGCGGCCCCGTGGCCGAGGGCGTCGGGGTCCGCCCGGTCGTGCTCTCGACTCTGCGCATCCGCACCGTCGGGCGCGACCCGGCGCGCGACGCGAGCGGGGGGACCGGTTTCGGCGAGCTGGTCTACGCCTAGGACTACAGGGAGCCGGTGGTGCACCGCGAAACCCGCGCGCTGCAGGGCTACCGCGGCACACTCCGGCGCAGCCCGCAGGGTGTCGAGGTCAACCGCTTCCAGCACGACGATCAGCTCGTCGACGTGCTTGAGGCCTCGTACACCTATCCGCGCGGCGCTTGGTGGGCGAGCCCGACGTCGCCGCGCCTCTACCGCTACGATCGGAGCGCCTTCACCCGCACGAGCTACGCGGGCGTGCCCATGATGCGCCTCGACCGGAGCACCTCGGGCTGGGGCCAGTTCGCCGGCGCCGCCGGCGCGCCTGACTACTACTGGACGCCGCCCGATCCGCACCAGGAGGTCGGGACGCAGATGGACATCCTCGCTTACGAGGGACTGTGCCCGAAGCAGGTGCGCGAGACCTCGAGCGCGGGCATCCAGACCACCGAGAGCACCTTTGCCGCACCCGCGGGCCTGGCCGGCGCGCTGCACTGCGTGGCCGCGTACGAGTCGGTGATCGGCCGGCACGCCAGCGCCGACGACGACTTCGACGTCGCGCAGACGATCGCGCGCAACGCCGCCGGGCAGGTGACCAGCCTGTGGCGCGGCACGAGCACGTCGCAGACGCTGGTGCAGACGGTCGAGTACGACAGCTTCGGCCGGGTGAAGCGCCTTTCCACGCCAGGCAAGCTCGGCGAGGTCGCCACCACCGTCGTGTACAGCGGCGCGCTGCCCAAGAGCGTGACCAGCCCGGACGGCGTTCGCGTCGAGGTCTCGGGCTACGACCAGCTCACCGACCAGATCCGCACCATGCTGACCGACCGCGGTGCCGCCGCCGCCTTCCAGTCGTACTTCGAGTACGACGGCTTCGAGCGCCTGGCCAAGCAGTGGGACTCCACCGGCCCGTCCTCGGCGACCGCGCCGCTCGCACAGACCTCGTACATCTTCCCGACCGACGGCGCCCTCGGACGCATCGAGGAGACCACGCTGGTCGCAGCGGCGACTCCGGGCAAGCCGGCGCTCTACCGCCGCGGCGTTACCTGGCACGCCGGCGACGGCAAGGAAGTCGCCAAGGGCGGGCTCCAGCGCGAGGGCTGGACCATCGCTGGCCTGTCCGTGGTCAACCGCGCCTCGTCCTGGGAGCGGCACTACGTCCGCTCACCGCTCACCAGCGCGTCGCCCGAGGTCTCGTACGACCAGCTCTTCGCGGGCGCCCAGGAGCTCGCCTACAACGAGACGCTCGGCCAGGGCTCCGACAGGCGCAGCCAGGCCACCCTCGCCGAGGGCGTGGACAAGGCTGTCACCGTGCACTACGCGCTGACGGCGCAGGGTCTGCAGGAGACGACCACCGAGAACGGCGTCCACGTGACCGTGAAGCAGCACGACGCACAGGGCGGCCTGCTCTGGGTGCGCGACGCCGGTGGCCTGGTCACCGCCTTCCACCACGACGCCGCGGCGCAGCTGCGCTCGGTCATCTTGCCCGAGGGCACCGTGCAGAAGGTCAACATCGATGCATTCGGCCGCCCGACGCGGATCCACCGCGCCGACACCGGCGACGTGGTCTACGTTTATGACGCCGCGTGCGGCTGGCTGGAGCGCAAGGACTTCGTCGACACCGAAGGCGTGGTCTACCGCAGCATCGCGTACGTCTACGACGCCGCCGGTCGCGTGACCACGACCACCGAGAGCGCGCCGGGCGCGACGCCGGTGGTCACCACGCGCTACTACGACGGCACCGGGCCCACCGGCACCACGCCGGTCCCCGGCCAGCGCGGCTACCTGTCGCGGATCGTGGGCAGCGGCTTCAGCAAGGAGACGCGCCACAACGCCGATGGGACGCTGGCCCTGACCAAGGCGCGCATGCGTGACTTCGTCGAGGTCGAGACCACCACCAGCTACTTCGCGGATCACTCGCCGCAGCGCGAGACGCGCGTGGTGCGCGACCTCCAGACCGGCCGCGTGATCGACCAGTCGGTGCGCGAGAACGTCTACGACGCCTACGGGCGCATCGACTCGATCAGGCTGAACGGCACCGATCTGCTCGCCTTCGACTACGACACCGAGGGCCGCGTCAGCGTGGTCGACTTCGTCACCGGTGAGTCGGTGACCTTCGACCACGACCGGGTCACGCGCGCGCTGAACGGCTACACCAACCACACCGGCAGCCTGTGGAACGCGTCGGTGCACTGGAAGCTCAACGCGCGCGGCTTCGTCGAGCGCGAGGACTACAGCTTCGCGCGCGAGGCCGGCGGCGCGTCGGCGTACACCGGCGGCGAGGTCAGTCGCAGCTACGAGTACGATGGGCGTGGCTCGCTCCGGCGTGCCTCCGACAACGGCGCGGAGAGCGCGTACTACGAGTACGACAGCCGCGGCCTGGTCACGCTCGCGCGCGACCAGGCCGGCTCGCGCAGCATCGGTCATCCCCACGATCGCCACTTCGTCGTCGACGGCGTCGAGTACGTGTACGATGCGGCCGGCCGGCTCTCGCGCAAGGGCGCGCTCACCTTCCGCTACGCAGCGCACGGCGACATCTCCGAGGTCAGCGGTCCCGACGGCACCTTCCGCTACTACTACGACGAGGACGGCCAGCGCCTGCTCAAGACCCGGGTCACCGGTGCGGTCGAGACGCCCTATGCGGCGTACCTGGGCGGCGAGTACATCACCGCCACCTCGGTGGTAACGCCGCTGCCCATCGATCATCGCGTGGTCGGCGTGATCGAGAACGGCCGCTTCCGCATGCTCGCCACCGATCCGCGCGGCACGAACCTCGCCGACACGAACGGCACCATGAAGATGCCGACGCCCTACGGCGTTCGCGCCGAGCGCCCCGATCTCTCGGAGGCGATCGACTACGCCGAGAAGGGCTTCGATCCTCACCTGCAGCTCGTCCGCATGGGCGTGCGCGACTACGACCCGCTGCTCGGCCGGTTCACCCGGCCGGACCCGCTGTTCATGGAGAACCTCGACAAGTGCGCCAAGAGCCCGGCCGAGTGCAACCTGTTCGGCTACGCGGCGGGGAATCCCGTAATGTACGTGGATCCGAATGGTAAGGATGCCTATCTGCTGACGTGGGTTCAATCCGGAAAGAGCCCCGGGCATTCCGCTATCGCCATTCAGATCCACGACAATCAGGGGAACCCGACCGGCGACGTGTGGGTCCATGAACTCTTTCCCCTGGAGCCGCCAAGCTTCAATCCGTTCCATTTCCTCAAGGCGCCCGCCGACTACTCGAAGGTGAGGTGGAAGGAGAGCGAGCTCGCCGGGTACACGGGTGGGGAAGGAGTGTCCCCTGACGGGCTCACGCGGATTGTGACCACGGCACGCCAGGACAAGGGAATGTCGTTGATGCTCAAGGTCGATAGGAACTTCGACGACACCTACGATGCGAGATTCCACAATTGCGCCGACTATGTGAAGGCCGCGTTCACAGCACTCCGTCTTGAGCTGGGCTACGGCAGCTACGGTTTCGGCCCAGTCCCGCTGAACTATATGTCGACGCCGGTCAGGAACTACAATGCGGTTCACTCGCTTGGAAGGGCCGGACGGCTGACAATCGAGGATGTCAAGTCGCTCACTGACGACCAACGCAACAAGACCATCATCCAAGTCCAGGATGTTTTGGGTCATGAGTGAACATGCGCTTCCATCTCGTAGTCCTGCTCGTGCTCCTCGCGTTGGCCGCATGCCCCGAGCCCGGGCCCAGCCATGGTGGTCCCGGGCAATACCGTGTGGAGGCCGACGTGGCCTTCCGGTTGTTGTCCTTCCGCCACGGCAAGTCGAATTGCATCTTGCGCATCCCTGGCGCTAGCGCCGTCGACGTGGACAGCGAAGTCTTCGTCGAGCTGCGCTTGGTGGAGCGCGCTGCAACCCCGGTTCGACTGGTCTCCAGGCCGACGGCGTCCGTCGCGGAGGGCTATGGCATCCTGCCAGGACGCGTGTACGGGAAGCTACCCACGGAACTGTGGGTCCGCCCCGCTTTCTGTCCCATCCGCGTCTCCGTGCCTGCGCTGACCAGAATGGACGAGGCGCGCCGACGCAACGAAGCCCCCATTGTGGGCCTGTGGCTCACCCGGAACACGTCGGGAACGATGGAGTACGCCGGATACGAGCTGCTGAGATGGGAGGCCCGAAAGCCAATCGTGCTGAAGTGACCACCTGAGCCTGGAGCTTTTCGGCGGACTACTTGTTGATCTGCAGCGAATCCATGGCCGTACCGTCGGCGCGGAAGGCGTCGAGCTGGAGCTGGCCGGCGCGGACCTTCAACACGACCATGTTCTGCGCCTTCTCCGAGTAGGCGGTCCAGAAGCCGTGGCCGTTGTCGTAGAGCTCGACGCCGGCCGAGCCGGCGACCAGGAAGACCGTGCCCTCGGCGGGCGACGCCTTCACCTGGCTGCCGAACATGGGGAAGCTGCGCTCGTAGTTGTGATCGTGGCCGTTGATGACCAGGTCGACGTGGTGCGCGTCGTAGAGCGGGCCCCAGTTGGTCAGCAGCTCGACGTCGTTGCCGTGGGACGCGGCTGACCAGAGCGGCTTGTGGTGCAGGACGAACTTCCACGGCGCGCTGTCGTGCGCGATGAGGTCGGCGGCGAGGAAGTCGCGCTGCTTGCCGGCGATCTCGCTCGGATCCTCGGGCGTGTCGTTGAGCACCGTCAGGTGGAAGGGCCCGTAGTCGAAGCTGAAGTTCTGCTCGTTGCCGGGCATGGCCATGAGCGAGAAGAAGTTGATCGAGTTGGTCTCGTGGTTGCCGTGCGCGGCGACCATGGGCACGCCGGCCAGGATCTCCCCGCTCGCGTCGAGGAAGGCATCCCACTGCTCCTGCAGCTGGCCGAAGGTGACCGCGTCGCCGGTGAACAGGATGAGGTCGGGTGACGCCATCGTCTGCCCGGCCTTGAGCAGCTTGCCCCAGGTGTCATAGCCGTCGCGCGTGTCGCCCAGCACCAGCACGGTCACCTGCGCCGAGGGGTCGGCGTGCGCGTCGGGCGCGGTGCGGAAGTGGAACTCCTTCGACCACTTCTCGGCGCCGTCCGCGCCCACGCCACCGACGCGGTAGACGTACTGCGTGTCGGCCTCGAGGCCGCACAGGTGCGTCTCGTGCACGCGCACCGGGTCACCCGTGCCGGAGAAACCGGTGCCGAACAGGAAGGTGACGCCTTCTTGCGTGTGCTCGCTGACCGCGGCCTTGCCGTACTGCACGGTGGTCGCGAGCGTGCTCTGGTCCCTGGTCTCCCACTGCACCACCATGCTCGTGGGCGGCGGCCCGGCGATGCCCAGGCGGATCTGGTACGGGTCGGGATTGGCGCCCAGCTTGGCCGAGCCGAGCACGGGCTTCGAGGCACCGCTGCGCGTGACCACCGGATAGCCGCACTGCTCGAGCTGCAGGCTGCCGCCGTTGAACTCGACCTCATCGGGGCCGGCGTCAGGCCTGGGGCCACCGCTGCCGTTGCCCGGGTTGCCGGCCACGCAGCCCGCGAGCAGCGCCGCCGCACCCACCACCATGGAGAACCTGGACTTCATGTGCACCTCTACTGCCTGTACGTGACCTGCAGGATCACCGTGTCGTTGGCGAACTTGGCGTCGACGCCGTTGCTGGTCAAGTCCTCGATCTCACGGATGTGCGAGGCCTGCAGCTGGACCTTGAGGTCATGCCGGGCGTGATAATAGCTGGCCCCGAGCGTGTAGTAGCGCAGCGATTGATCGGGGTGGCCCACCTGGGGGATGGCCACGGTGTCGTTGCGGTCGACCTCTTCCAGGCGCGCGCTCAGCTCGAAGCGTCGCCACGCCCAGCCCGGGATGGGCAGCAGGTAGCCGCCCTGGACGTAGAAACCGTTGCCCTTGAAGGGCTTGTCGGGCGCGCCCGTGCTGAAGGTGTTGCGCACCTCGAGGTACTCGGCGGCGAGCGAGGCGCCCTCGTAGGCGGCGAAGCCGTCGATGCCGTAGTACTTGGCCGTCTGGTCGGAGTCGCCGCGATCGCGCTTGTTGTAGGCCAGGCTGCCCGAGACCTCGAGCTGCAGGCCCTGGAACGCGGTCTCCATCAGGGTCGCGTCCTGCCCGAACGGGCGCAGCGTGACCCGGCCGACGTACATGTAATTCTCGTCCTGTGCGTCGGCGACGTTCTTGCCGTCGCCGTTGAAGACGCCGAAGGACACCTCCGACATGGGCAGCTTGGCCGTGGCCGCGACGCCGACCTGGCGCTCGGGCGCGAGGCTGGTGACCTGCGCCTTGTCGACGAACTGCAGGCGCGAGTCGGAGACCAGGACCTGGCGCGAGAAGGGGGTCTTGAACTGGCCCAGCTGGAAGGTGAGCTTGCCGCCCGGGATGGGACCCGCGAGCACCAGGTAGGCGTCCTGCGGGCTGAAGGTCGGGTAGGCCTCGATCTCCGAGCGCGCGTCGACGCGCCAGCAGCCCACGTTGCGGCCCGAGCTGACCAGCAGCCGGAAGCGGCGCACCGCGAAGCCGTCCTCGTCGTCGGGCACGTCGGAGTTCTGCCGCACCTTGATCTGTGGCTGCAGGTAGAAGCCGACGTCGACGCTGGGCAAATCGTCGGCGCGGGCGGTGGAGGGACGGCCCGTGATCACGGCGGCGGACAGGGCCACGAAGGAGGCGGCGGCCCTAGCGGCCGTGGGTAGTCGCACGAGGCGCAACGTATCCAAGCTCGTGTGACAAATCTGTTTTATATTTGCGACGAAAGTGTTGCCGGGCCTTTCTGTCTCTGGAAGTTAGGGAGGATAACTTTAATGAAGTCGATAACTTTGCTTGCAGCGGCGGCCTCCGCTGCGATGCTCTCGTTCACCCTCGCGGCCTGCGGCGACAGCAGCGGCACGCCCGGCCCCGATGCGGGCCCGTCCCTCGACACCTTCCTGCCTGCCTTGCCGACCCCGGATGGGACCGCCCAGAGCGTGTTCGCCGGCACCATCACTTCGGCGGATCAACTGCTGGCGGGCTCGGCGCGCTCCGGACTGGTGGGCGACTTCTACATCCGGAACGCGAAGGCCTCGTTCGCCATCCAGGGTCCGGCGCGCTACATCGGCGTGGTCCCCTGGGGCGGCAACGTCGTCGATGCGGTGCCGCTCGACGCGGACGGTATGCCCGCCAGCGAGGATCACCTGGGCGAGATCAGCCTGGTCTACCTGCTCGGCCGCACCTGCGCGCACGACAAGGTGGAGGTGCTGCTCGACGGCTCGGGCGGCGGCCCGGCGGTGATCCGCGCGCGTGGCAAGGCCGACGTCTCCGACTACATCAACCTGCAAGGCATGGGCATCGGCATCAACGTCGCGGGCGACCAGGATCCCGTGATTCCCGACGGCGTCGAGTGCGCGACCACGTACACGCTCGCGCCCGGCTCCGACACGCTCGAGATCGCCTGGACGCTGTTCAACGGTGGCGAGTTCCAGGTCAACGGACCGTTCGGCGCGCTCGACGACACCGGCGGCGAGGTCGAGAGCTTCTCGCCCGGCGTCGGCTTCGATCGCGCCACCATCGACGCCATCCTGTCGGCGGGCGATCCGACTCCCGTGCCCTACGCGGTCTACCAGGGCCCGGGTGTGGCCTACGGCGTGGTGCCCGTGCATCCCGACCCGAGCATCCACAACGCCACCGTGCTCATCGCCGGCGTCTCGGTGATCGTGTTCGGCGGCGACACCTTCCTGGATCTGCTCGACTCGACCAAGTACTACCTGCACCTGTCCGCCAAGGGCGGCGTCACCAACCGCCTGGATCTGGTCGTCGGCAAGCAGGCCGCCGACGTGGACGCGCAGTACCAGCGGCGTGTGCACGGCGCCGACGCGGTGACCGCGGTGAGCGGCACGGTCACCTGGGCGCCGTCGGGAGCCACGGGCGCAGGCGTGCGCGTGGGCGTCTTCCACGACGTCGACGGCAACGGCGCCATCGACGCGGACGACAAGATCCTGACCTACTTCGACACCGACGCCGTGGGTCACTTCGCGGGCGCGCTGCCGCCGGGCGAGTACCTCCTGCGCAGCGACGTGCGCGACGTCGCGCGCGGCGCGGCCACGCCGCTCACCGTCGCGGCGGGCACGCCGGCTGCCGCCACGCTGTCCCTGCCCGACGCGGCCCACTTCGACTTCACCGTCGTCGACAAGGCCACCGGCCAGCCCATGCCGGCCAAGCTCACCGTCATCGGCCGCAACCCGGTGGCGCCCGACAAGCGCGTGCAGGACGCCTACGACCAGCTGCCCTTCGTCATCCGCATGGTGCACGCGATCCATGGCACGAGCGTCCCGCTCGCCGCCGGCGACCCGGCCGACGCCGCGCTCGAGCTGCCCGCGGGCGGGCCCTACCGCGTCATCGCCTCGCACGGGCCCGAATGGTCGATCGCGTCGCAGGTGATCACGCCCGCCGCCGGGCAGAGCGGCACCATCACGCTCGAGCTCGAGCGCGTCGTCGACACCAGCGGCTACATCGCGAGCGAGTTCCACCAGCACTCGATCGGCTCGCCCGACTCGCCCGTGCCCTTCGCCAAGCGTCTGGCCACCCTGGTCGCCGAGGGCATCGAGTTCTTCGCCTCGACCGATCACGACTACCTGTCCGATTACGATCCGCTCATCGACCAGCTCGGCCTGCGCGGCCAGGTCGACTCGGTGGTCGGCATCGAGGCCACGCCGTTCGCGTACGGCCACTTCATCGCCTTTCCGCTGCAGCTGGCCGACAACGATCCCACCCACGGTGCGGTCGACTGGGCGCGTGGCCTCGACGGCTACTCGCTCCTGCCGCCCGAGCTGTGGAGCCGGCTGCGCGGCCGCGGCGCCAGGGTCATCCAGGTCAACCACCCGCGCAAGACCTCGGCCTTCGCCGGCTTCCAGTCGTACTTCGACGTCTCCGGCCTGACCTTCGACTTCGTCACCCGCGCCTTCGCCGGGCGCGAGGACCACCAGCCGGTGCCCGCCGATTTCCTCCGTCTCTCCGATCCCACCGGTATCTTCGGCCCCGACTTCGACTCGCTCGAGGTCTGGAATGGCTTCAAGACCGACGACACCGACGGTGACGGCGTGCGCGAGGTGGTCTCGCTCGACCTGGTCATGCGCGACTGGATGAACTTCCTGTCCTTCGGCAAGAACGTCACGCCCATCGGCAACTCTGATAGCCACACGCGCGACGTCGACGCCGCCGGCCTGCCGCGCACGCTCATCAAGGTCAGCGACGACTCGACCGCGGGCATCCTGGCCGGCGAGGACGACGACATCTACGCGACCATCCTGGGCACGGGTGGCAAGCCGCACGACGTGGTGGTGAGCAATGGTCCGATGCTGGCGGTGCAGGTGGGTGGGCAACCTGCCATCGGTCGCACCGTCACACCCGCGGGCGACGGCACCGTGACCTTGACCATCACCGCGTCCAGCCCGGAGTGGATGGACTTCGACACCATCGAGCTGTTCGCCAACAGCACGTTCGATCCGGCGCCGAGCGGCGAGACCACGGCGCTCTTGCCCATGGCCTGCTTCACCACGCGTCCGGCCGGCCAGCTCTCGGCCATGGACACGTGCAAGCTGGCGCCGATGGGCGGCGCGCGCGCCATGTCGGTGCAGTTGGTTTCGGTAGGCTCGGGAGGAGCGAAACGTAAGCAGGCGACCGTGTCGCTGACGCTGTCAGCCTCCGACGTGCCGCAGCGTACCGGCGCAACAGGTGACGATGCCTGGATCGTCGTGCGCGTGCGCGGGCGTCACGCCGTCTTCCCCATGATGAGCAACGGCGCCATCAACGATTCCAACGTGGATACGCTGGTTTCGGGAAATGCCGCGCAGATCGACGCGGCCCTGGTCGGAATCGGTATTCCGGCCGAGGCATTCTGCGCGCCGGTGCTGGTGGATTTCGACGGTGGCGGCTACCGCGCGCCGTTCGCACCCTGACCCACGAGCAGACTTCGTCCGCCGGGCAACCCCAGTCGCGATTCTCTCATCTATACTGACCGGCGACCCGCCTCCTCTTCACCGGCGGGGATGGAGAGACGCGACCGATGAATCAATCGCTCTGGGACATCATTGTAAATGGCGGCTTGCCGATGTGGTTCATCATCGGCTCCTCCATCCTGGCGCTGGGCGTGGGCCTCGAGCGTGCGGCGGCCATCTGGTCGCTGCGCCAGCAGGGCAAGATGCTCACGCAGACCGTCGTACGTTGTCTGTCACGCGGTGCCGTGGCCGAGGGGCGCGCCGCGTGCGAGCGCACCACCTCGCCCCTGGCCGAGGTCTTCCTGGTCGGCTTCGAGCGCATGGGCCGGGGCACGCGCGAGTCGCTGGAGGGCGCGGTCGACCGCGAGCGGCAGAAGCTCAACCTGAGCCTCAAGACCCGCATGTGGATCCTGGGCACCATCGGCGCCCTCTCACCCTTCGTCGGTCTCTTCGGCACCGTCGTCGGCATCATGAACGCCTTCAACAGCATCTCCAGCTCGGGCAACGTGTCGATCACCGTGGTCGGCAAGCCCATCGCCGAGGCGCTGGTGGCCACCGCGGCCGGTATCCTCGTGGCCGTCGAGGCCGTGGTCATCTACAACTTCTTCAACCAGTACCTGGCCCGCATCGCCATCGAGTTCAAGCTCCACTGCGAGGAGTTCCTCGAGGTGCTGCCGCGCACCGTTGACGCCCCCGTTGCCGCCGCGCCTGCCGGCAAGGACGCCTGACCATGGCGATGGGCAAGATTCCCGACGACGATGGTCACGCCGGCGAGGGCGCGATCTTCGCCGAGATCAACATCACGCCCCTGACCGACATCTTCCTGGTGCTGCTGATCATCTTCATGGTCTCGTCGAGCGTCATGGTCCAGACCGCCACGCGCAGCGGCGTGAAGGTCAACCTGCCCAAGGGCGCGCAGTCCGAGATCGACCAGGGCGCCAAGTCCATCGTCGTCTCGGTGACCGCGGCCGGCCAGATCCTCGTGCAAGGCCAGCCCGTGGCCAAGGTCGACGATCTCGACGGCATCTTCACCAGCGCCTTCGCACGCGACCCCTCCACCCAGGTCATCATCGAGGCCGACGAAGGCGTGGCCCACGGCAAGGTCGTGGGCGTGATGGAGCGCGCCAAGCGCTCGGGTCTGTCCAGGCTGGCCATCGCGACCAAGGGGCGATAAGAGGCAATAGCCGCGCGAGAGAGCGAAGGCGGCGCGTGGCGCTTTCGGCGCGCCCGGCGACGCTCGGCAGGTCTGGGCGCAGAGGCGCAGAGGCGCAGAGGCGCAGAGCCAGATTTTTTGTTGGTGCGGACGAGCGGGATTCCATTCCCGTGGTTCGGGCCAGCAGGTCGGACCATGCCAGACGTGCTGGCCTGGCCCGAAAAGCTCTGCTCTGCGCCTCTGCGCCTCTGCGCCTCTGCGTTCCAACGACGCCTTCCTTGGCAGGCGCGCCGCGCGCGGCGTCGGCTCCGGTATGCTCCTGCGCCGTGAGTACCAAAGAGGTTGACGCCACGCTGGGTGCGCCGGGCTGGCCGCTGCCAGGCACTCTCACCGTGCCGAGGGGGGCAAGCAAGGTGGCGGCGGTGGTGCTCGTGCATGGATCGGGGCCGCACGATCGGGACGAGACGGTGGAGGCGTGCAAGCCGTTTCGGGATCTGGCGGCGGGACTGGCGGCGCGCGGGATTGCGGTGCTGCGCTATGACAAGCGCACCAAGGTGCACTCGCGCAAGGTGGCTTCGATCGAGGATTTCACCGTCGACGATGAGGTCGTCGATGACGCGCTGGCTGCGGTCGCGGCGCTGAGGATGCGCAAGGACGTCGATCCGGGGCGCATCTTTGTGCTCGGGCACGGCCTGGGTGCCATGGTGGCACCCAGGATCGCCGGGAAGGATCCGGGCATCGCCGGGCTGGTGCTGCTGGCGCCGCCGGCGCGCTCCATCGCCACGCTCGTGGTCGAGCAGACGGAGTACCTGGTGTCGCTCGCCGGCAGCGAGGCCGACGCGCAGTGGCTGGTGGTCGCGCAGCTGCAGCATGATGCCGCGCTGACCGAGAGCGAGGATCTGGATGAGGACGACGAGCCCATCCTGGGGGCTCCGGCGAGCTACTGGGTCGATCTGAGGGGATACGATCCGGTGGCCGCGGCGCTGAAGCTCAGCCCGCCGCGGCCCATCTTTGTCGCCCAGGGCGGACGCGACTACCAGGTCAGCGGGGTCGACTTCGCCAGATGGCAGAAGGGGCTGGCCGGCCGCGCCCATGCGCGCACGCGCCTCTATCCGGCGCTCAACCACCTGTTCGTGGCCGGGCAGGGCAAGTCGACGCCCGACGAGTACCGGCGCGAAGGCCACGTGGCCGAGGAGCTCATCGCCGACGTGGCGGCGTGGATCGGAGATCCACGTCAGTAGTCGATGGTCACGTCGGCGGTGTAGCCGTCGCCGGCGAAGGCATTGACGGTCACGCTGCCGAAGTGGGTGCCGGTGAACAGGCCGCGGGTCGAGCCGACCAGCCGCTCGGCGCCCGCGCCGGTGGTGGTGTTCTCGGTGAGCAGGATCGACACGCCGTCGACCACCTGGTGGATGAGCACGGTGGCGCGCGGGATGCCCTGATCCCAGCCACCCGGCATGCGGTACTCGACCGTGTAGTAGTTGCGGTCGTCGTTGCCGATGCGCACCATGAGCGCGCCGTTGCCCTCGGGCCGGTTGATGGCTGCGATGCTGGCGTGCCAGGTCTGCAGGTCGAAGCTGGGGACGAGCCGGACGATGCGCTGGGGCGGGATGAAGGCCGCCCTGGTCTTGTAGGGCGCGTTCATCTCCGGGCCAGAATCGCGACCCTGGGGATGGGCGAACGTATGAACGTTCATCGCGCTCATGATGTCCCAGAAGTCCCAGTACTCGCCCGGGCCGCCGCCGGCGCGCCGCTGCGTGTTGTCCCAGGAATGATCCCAGCCCAGGCTGTGCGCCGTCTCGTGGCCGAGGAAGGTGAGGCTGCTCGTGATGGGCGTGACGGCCACCAGGTTGCCGGCAGAATTGCCCGAATCACCCTCGGCATTGATGAAGGTGATGTAGTGCGGAAAGCCGATCTTCGCTCCCTGGTATTCATTCAGGCAGGATCTGGAACGCGCCTCGCGATCGTAGATCGGGTCGGTGGTGGCGCTGGTCTGGTGCCAGGTGTCGTCGAGGACGGAGCCCGACATGTCCCACGATCCGTACGAGATGTCGCGCCAGTAGGGCACGAGCGCGCCGAAGATCAGGTCGCGGTAGAACTGGTCGGTCCCGGGCTGGGCCGCGACGCCGGCAAGCTTGCACTTGAGCACCAGGGCCGGCTTGGCCAAGAAGGGCGCCCAGCCATAGTGGTTGTCGGGTGCGACCTGCGAGTAGGCCCACCAGTAGGTGAGGTCGAATCCGTCCCAGCGCGCGTCGCTGCGCACGAACATGCGCGTGCTCAGGTCGAAGACCATGGCGTCGTCGCGTGTGGTGTTGCCGCGCTCGGAGACCGGGCCGTGCAGGGCGCCCCAGAAGAGCAGGCTGGCGCGAGCGTCGGAGAGCTGGCCGCGCTTGACGTTGAGCGGTGGCAGGCCGTAGACCATGCGCAAGAAGCGGGTCGAGCCGTGCGCCTGGTCGTGCAGCGCGACGTCGTCGGTGTTGTCGTCGTCGATGCGCGCGGTGGTGACCTGGATGCCGGGGGCGACGACGCCGCCCGCTGACGACCAGCCCCACCAGAAGGTGTGGCTGGTGCCGTCGAAGACCGAGGCGTAATAGACGATCTGGCCGGCGTCGTTCACGATCATCAGATCGTCGCGGCCGTCGCCGTCGAAATCACCCGCGCGCAGGCGCAGGCCCGCCGCCGCCGTGCCCAGGTTGCCCGAGCTGAACGCGGGCGTGGGCGCGAAGAAGTGGTCGCCCTTCATGGAGTACATCCGGTAGGCACCGCCGCCGCGCGGGTAGACCAGCACGTCTTCGCGACCGTCGCCGTCGAAGTCACCGGTGATGGCGTCCTCGTTGTCGCCCAGGAAGCTGCCCTGCGTGAACCACCACCACAGGTCCTTCTTGTCGGGGCTGGGGCCGTAGCAGGCCAGCCGGTTGTCGTCGGTGATGACGCAGGTCTGGTCGTAGCGGTCGCCGTGGAAGTCGCCGGTGAGGATGCGCTTGATGGGCCGGCCGGTGTAGAGGTGCAGGATGCCAGTCCTGGCGAAGTCGGTCCTCGACACGAAGATCTTGTTGCTCGCGTACTGGATGAAGTCGGAGTAGCCGTCGGCGTCGATGTCAGCCAGCTGCAGGTTCTGCGGAATCGACAGCTGCGTGTTGGTGCCGCGCGTGTGCTTGCCATTGCGCGCCAGGTTGCGCGCATGGGCGCGTGGCGCGGGCAGCGTGCCGGTGCAGCGCTCGCCCGGGCAGGCCAGCGCCGGACGCGGCGGCGCCTCGATCATCGGCGCGGGCGGCCGGCTCGGCGGCGCGCTGGCCGGGTCGGCGTCCGCGTCGCACGCGCCCAGGGCTGCAGGCGCGAGCAGGCAGGCGAAGAGAAGGACCAGCTGAGGGCGAAACGTCGCAGGGACCATGGCGCGCCCTCAAGCAACCGGCGTGCCGCGCTGCAAGTCGGCGTTTTCGCCCGGATGCGAGGCGCGACGCGTACCCGCGCGGATCGTGACAAGCGCTCGCGCGAGCGCGACGCGCGCACCGGCCAGGCCGCGCGAGCCTCGATTCCACGAGCATTGTTGCCAGTGGTACGCGCCGTGCACAGCGGCGGCGCGCGTCGACGAGCTGTCGACGGTATCGATTTCACATTGGCAGGAGAGAACGCGACTCATGAAGACTCGAAGCAAGATGGTCGGATGGCTGGTTCTGGTGCTGACGTCGGCGCTGCTGGCCGCGGCGTGCGGCGCCGAGCTCGATCGAGCGCAGACCGCCGACGACGAAGAAGTGGCAGCGAACCAGAGCGCGGCGACCGGCTGCCCGTCGGGCTACCGGCGTGAGTGCACCGTGGAGCCCGAGATCCCTCACCACCGCACCTGCGAATGCATCCTGGTGACCCTCAACTGCAGCCCGGGCACCGTGCAGGTCGACACCTCGTGCGTGGCCTGCGGCAAGAACGGACAGATCGCGTGCGCCAATGGCTGCGAGCCCGGACTGGCCATCTGGGGCGCGAGCACCTGCTCGCCGTGCGGAGACGAGGGCCAGTGGTCGTGTGGCTACTGCAACGCCGGCCTGGAGCGGCGTCCCAACCCCAATGATCCGCCGTGGGCGCAGGCGGGCACCTGCGTGCGCTGTGGCGACGTCGGCCAGCAGATCTGCGTGACCCGGGCGCACTGCAACGCCGGGCTCGAGGAGTGGAACCGCGCCTGCCGCATCCCGGTGCCGCGCATTCCCGAGCCGCAGGAGGGCTGCGGTGGCGCCGAGGAGTCGTGCTGCACCAATCCCATCTACCTGCGTGCGTGCACGGATCCGGCGCTGGTGTGCCGTGCCCAGGGCATCTTCCACGAAGGCAGCGACACCTGCCAGCCGCCCCTGACCCCGGGCTGGCATCCGGGCGGCGGCGATCCGCCGGCTGCGAACACCGCCATCCTGTGCAACGGCGCGCCGCTCGCCGCCGGCTGGCTGAAGACCAACGACTACCATGACGCGACCCAGTGCGGAAATCCGCACCCCGAGAACGACTACAACGTGCAGGTGGCCGAGCGGTTCACGTCGAAGGCCGTGGGCACGAGCATGACCATCTGCGCCGGCCAGGTGGTCCCGGATGGATGGCAGCTCACCGGCCAGTACTTCAATCCGACCGCGTGCGGACATCCGAGCGCGGCCACGAACAACATGTGGACCATCGCGCGCCTGTTCTAGAACTGCGCGACGTCACGTCACGTCGCCTCGCCCCGCCTCGCGGAAGATCCGCCCGCCGCCTCCGGCGTCGGTCCGCCCTACCTCTTCTTTGCGTTTGCGCTGCCGCCGCCGTTACCCTGCGGCTTGCCGCCCTGGCCCGGCGCTGCCTTGCTGCCGCCGCTGGCGGCCTTGTGCGGCCCGGTGGTCGACGCGGCCTTGTGCGGCCCGGTGGTCGACGCGGGCTTGTGCGGCCCGGTGGTCGACGCCGCCTTGCCGCTCGGGGGCGGGACGGTGGTGGGGCGGCGCTTGCGCTGCGTCTGTGGCGGGGGCGCGTTGCCGAGCAGGCGGCTCCAGAAGCCGCGCTTGGGCGGAGGCGCGTGGTGTCCGTCGAGGTCGTCGAAGCTCTCCGACGGGGTCACCTTGGCGTTGGCGAACTGGTGCTCCTGGTTGAAGAACTCCTCGTCGATGGCATCGAACGAGAGGGCGCGCGCGGCCGCGTGCGCGGCGTCGGCGGCGCTGCGTGTGACCTCTTCGGCGACCGCCGCGACCGAGGGCGCGGGCGCGGCCACTGCAGGAGGCGGCACCGTCACCATGGGTGCGGCGACGGGCACGATGGGCGCAGGCGCAGCGGCGATGATGGCGGGCGCGGACGCGAGCAGCGAGGGCGCGGCGACCGGTGGCGGCGGGGTCGTCGGCCCGCTGACGATCACCTGCACCGTGGGCGCCGACGGGGTCGCGACCACGACCGCCTCGGGCGCCGGCGACGCGGGCGCTGGCGGCACGACCGGGGCGGGCGTGGGCATGCGCGTGGCCACCGGCACGACCGGCGCGAGGCCCTGGGGCGCGATCAGCACGTGGGGAATGCGCGCCGCCGCGTCGGAGGGCTCCTCGTCGGCGATGTTGCGCAGCGTGGGCGTGCCCGTGGCGGGCGAGCCCGCCTGCACCGGCGGCGCCGCGGGCGCGTCGACCGCGGTGCGCGTGGCGGACGGCGCGACAACCACGTCGACCGCGGTGTGGTCGTCGGGCGCGGCGATCACGTCGACCGCGGTGCGCTCGCCCACCGATGGGTCGACCACGTCGACCGTGGTGCTGACGTCCACCTCCTCGTCGGCGTCGGAGGGCGCGCGGACGATCTCGATCTCCACGCTGGGTGGGCGCGGCGGGTCGAACTCGGCGTCGACCACTACGATCTTTTCGGCCAGCTCGGGCTCGCTGGCCATGGGCGCCGCCGAGCGCGCCTCGAGCGCGCCCGACAGGACGCCCGAGACCACGCCATTGCCATCGGCGCGCGAGCTCTGCTGCGAGTGCATGCGCGACTCGGCGGGCGCTTCGTGCCTGAGGTGAGGCGATGCCACCACCGTCTCGGGCACGCGCGTGGCACGGGGCGTGACCGCGGCCCTGGCGGGCGCGGCCGGCTGCGGCGCTGCCATGCGCCCGCTGTCGCTGGCCCGGGCCACCACCGGCTGCGGCGCCGAGGTGCGCGCGGCGCGGGCCTCGGCCGGGGCGGCCGCGGGCGTGGGCAGGATCGCCGGGGCCACGGGCACGGGCGCGGGCGCCGGACCCGGCCGCGTGGTCAGCACCGGGATCTCGCGCGGGACGGGCGCCGAGATCTCGTCCACCCGCTCGGCCGCCTTGCCGGTGATGGTCGGACCCGAGGACGCACTGGCCGCGTCGTCGATCATGACCTTGGGCGAGTCGGTGCGCGGGGCGCTCGCCACCGGCCCCGACGCACCGCCACGGGTCACACCCGACACCGCGCTGGTCAGATCCTGGGCCACGACCTTGCCGGCCGCAGCCAGGTTGGCGTCGGGCTCGGGGCGCGCGATGGCGCTGATCTCGCCCGTCGCCACCTGCGACGGTACGACCGGCGCGTAGCCGGGCAGATCCCAGACCGAGCTGGCCGCGCCGGTCAGCCGGCCCCAGTCGTTGGCGTCGCTGTTCTGGCGCGCCGCCGGCGCGGCGACCACGCCGCCGCCCGGCGCAGCCGCAGCAGGAGTCGTGGCTGCCGGCTTGACCGCGGCCGCCGCCTGGACCGGCTTCTGTGCCGCCTCGCGCTCGCGCTCCTTCTTGGCCTTCTTCTTCTGCCGCGCCGAGGCCACGCTGCCCGCCGACCCGTCCGCTGCGGTGGCCGCCGGTGGGCTCGCCGGCACGCCCGGGCGCGGCCCGACCGGCTCGCTGTCGGCGGCCTGGGTCAGCACCGGCACGCCCTGCACGGGCGTCGAGCCGACCAGCCAGTCGTCCACCTTGAGGGCGGCGTTGTCACCCCGCGTGCGCGACTGCACGACCGCCTTGAGCGCGCCCAGCTTGACCAGCCGGGCCGCGATCTTGACCGTCTCGAACACCCGGAAGGGCGAGTCCTCGACGATGTCGGAGAGCAGGCGCGCGCCGTCGAACAGGCGCAGCACCGGATTGACCTCCTTGGGAATCTTGTCGACGCACTCGGCGACGCGGCGGAGATCCTGCTCGAGCACCACTCCCGGGCTGAGGTCGGGCGCCAGCTCGTGGAAGTCGCGCAGGAAGCGGCCCAGGTCGTCGATGAGCTCGCCCGGCTGGAGCGGGATCTGCTGCCGGCGGACCACCGCCTCGGCGCGGAACTCCAGCTTGCCCTCGGTCCACAGCAGGACCTGGTGCAGCGCCGCCATGCCGTGCAGGCTGCCCACCTGCGCCGAGGTGACCTCGCCCTCGTAGAAGCGCAGCTCGGCGCGGCGAAGCGATCGCACGATGGTCAGGACGCCAGTCCGCTGCGTGCTCGACAGCCCGCGGATCAAGAAGAAGATGCCGGCGAAGTCGCCCAGCTCACCCGCCCACACCGTTGCTGCCGCTGGCTTGCGCAGGGTGTGGAAGCGGACCATGGCGACCACGTCGCGAACGAAGTTGGGCCGGGGCAGGAAGTCGACCGCCCCCGCGCCCAGGCATTCTGCCCGCGCCGTCGTGTCGCCGAGGGCCAGGACGGGCAGCTTGGCCACCATCGGTCCGGCGGCGCGCAGCCCCTTGAGCGCGTCAGTCGTCAGCGCGCCGGTGGCCATGGACAGCACCACGCCATGGACGTCTCCGGCAATGGCCATCCGCGGCACGTCGGCGGCGGCAGAGACCACCACCGGCTCGATGCCTTCACGCTCGAAGCCGAACGCCAGGAGACCGGCGTTCTTGCTGTCGCCGTCTGCGACGATGATCCTGGAAGCCCGCGACATGACGAGAGAGTCCGGGCAGTATAGCCCGACGACGCGCCGCGGCGGCCGAGGATTTTTCTGTATACTCGCGCAGCCGTATCCCGGAGCACCGGACGGCGCGCAAAGGGTGACTGGTGATCTCACTTCAGGTTCTGCAAGGCAGCGTGGCTGGTCAGGTTTTCGAATTCGAGGCGCCCTCGTTCACGATGGGTCGCGCGGAGACCAACCAGCTCGCGCTCTCCGACTACCATCTGTCCAACGAGCACGGTCAGCTGTTCCAGGAAGAGGATCAGGTCATCTACCGCGACCTGCGCTCGACCAACGGATCGTTCGTTCAGCGCGGCGAGCGCCTGATCCCGGTCGACGCCACCTGCCAGTACGAGATCACGCTGCACGACGGCGACAAGCTGCTCCTCGGTGACCCCAAGGCGCCCGTGGTCATGACCGTGCGTCTGCCCGAGGGCACCAAGCCCGCCGCCGAGACGCGCGTGCTCGAGTCGCGCCCCATCGCCGAGCTGCCCGTGGTCACCGAGAAGCTGGAGCGCGATCCGGCCTTCGCCTCGGCGCTGCTCAAGGCCGGCCAGCGCCTGACCCGGCGGGTCGAGCTGGTCGACACCCTCGAGGCCCTGACCGAGGCGGTCTTCGAGCTGCTGCCCAAGGTCACCCACGTGGCCCTGTGGATGCGCTCCGACACCGACGAGGAACGCTTCACCGTCGCCATGGTGCGCGAGCGCGGCCGCGCCGCCGCGTCGGCGCCCACGGCCGACGGACCGCTGCGTGCCAGCCGCACCGTCCTGCGCCGCGTGCTGGCCGAGCGCGCCGCCGTGCACGTCGCCGACGCCGCCTCCGAGATGGGCGCGGCCGAGTCGATCATCGCCGGGCGCATCAAGTCGACCCTGGCCGCGCCGCTCTGGCATGGCGAGAAGATCCGCGGCGTCATCCAGGTCGACAACCGCGCCTCGGCGGGCATGTTCCAGCCGCGCGACCTCGACCTGCTCATGGTGCTGGGCGCGCAGGCGTCGCTGGCGCTCGACAACGCGCTGCTGGTGCAGCGCCTGCGCTTCGCCGAGGAGCGGCTGCGCGGTGAGAACAAGTACCTCAAGGAGAAGGCGGGCCCGCGCCGCTTCTCCGACATCATCGGCGAGTCGAACGCCATGCGCGCGACCCTGGCGCAGCTGGAGAAGGTCATCGATACCCGCGCCACCGTGTGCATCGAGGGCGAGACCGGCACGGGCAAGGAGCTCATCGCCTCGGCGGTGCACTACCAGGGCCGCCGGCGCGAGAAGCTGTTCGTGGCGCAGAACTGTGCCGCGCTGCCCGAGACCCTGCTCGAGTCGGAGCTGTTCGGGCACAAGAAGGGCTCGTTCACCGGCGCCGACCACGACAAGAAGGGCCTCTTCGAGCTGGCCGACGGCGGCACGCTCTTCCTCGACGAGGTGGGCGAGATGACCCTGGGCCTGCAGGCCAAGCTCCTGCGCGCGCTGCAGGAAGGCACCGTCCGGCCCGTGGGCGGCGCGACCGAGAAGCAGGTCGACGTGCGCATCATCTGTGCGACCAACCGCAACCTGGCGGCGGAGGTGCAGAAGGGGTCGTTCCGCCAGGACCTCTTCTACCGCCTGATGGTCTTCCCCATCCGTCTGCCGCCCCTGCGCGAGCGCCGCGACGACGTGCCGCTCCTGGGCGAGCACTTCCTCAGGAAGTACACCCAGGAGTACCGCAAGCCGGTGCAGGGCTTCGCCCAGGCCACGCTCGACGCCATGTGCGCCTACGCCTGGCCGGGCAACATCCGCGAGCTGGAGAACGAGGTGCAGCGCCTGGTCATCCAGAGCGACTCCGACGTGTTCATCGAGCCCGAGCACCTGTCGCCGCAGATCCGCAAGGTCGAGGGCACCCTGGCGCGCATCGCGCCCAAGAAGGGCACGCTCAAGGACATGATGGACCAGGTCGAGCGCTGGCTGCTCAGCGAGGCGCTGCGCGAGCACCAGAACAACAAGACCCGCACCGCGGAGACCCTGGGCATCACGCGTGAGGGTTTGCACAAGAAGCTGTCGAAGTTCGGCATGAGTTGAGCCGTGCCGGCGTAGGAAGGCCGATGATCTCGGATCGAGCCCTGTGGCCGTTGCTTGTCGTCGGGCTGGTGGCGTGCGCGCACGGCGCGGCCGGACCGCCGCCCGAGCACCGGCGGGCGGCGCTGCAGGTGCAATCCGCGCCGCCCGCGCCGGCGCCTCCGCCGCGCCTCCGGCTGCATGTGTCGGCGCTGCAGCTGCCGTCGGAGACGTGGGTGCCGCTCGGCTTCTTCGAGCCCGGCCGCAGCGACGGCCCGACCATTGCCCCCGGCGTGGCGTGGCGGGGCGGGCCGGTGGGCCCGGCCCCGCCCGCGGGGCCGCCCCGCCCTTGGCCCCGGGGGGGGGGGGGCGGGGCGAGCCGGTGGCCACGACGCTCTCCGAGCACGACTGGTCGGTGCTGGGCGAGCAGCTGCGGCGCGAGCAGATCCCAGGGTTGTCCCTGGTCGGCGTGGAAGGCGTGGACGCGGCGGCGTTCGAACGCCTGGGCGCGCAGCCGCAGCTGCTCTGGCTCGAGCTGGACAGCACGCGCCTGGTCGACGAGGACGTGGCGGCGCTGGGGCCCGAACGCTTCCCCGGCCTGGCGGCGCTGCACCTGGCCGACACGTTCGTCGGCGATCCCGGCCTGGCCGCGCTCATGCGCCTGCCCGCGCTGGTCAACCTGGACCTCGCCGGCACCCAGGTCAGCGACGAGGGCGTGCTCGCGCTGGTGGCCGCGCGCCCCGGGCTGGTGCGGCTGTACCTCGGCCGCACCGCTGTGGGCGATCGCGCCGCCGCGGCGCTGGGCGGCCTCGTCGCGCTCGAGCTGCTGCACCTCGACGAGACCCGCGTCGGCGACAGGGGCGTGGCCCGGCTGGCCGGCGCGACCGCGCTGCACGAGCTGGTCCTGTACAAGACCGGCGTGGGTGATCGTGGCGTCGCGGCGCTGGCCGGGCTCGCCGGCATCTCGGTGCTCGATCTGGGCGAGACGCGTGTGACCGGAGCCGTGGCCAGGACGCTGGCGCGCTGGCCGGGCCTGGTCGCGCTCGACCTGTCGAGCACGCGCATCGACGACCGCGTGGCCGGTGCGCTCGCCGCCATGACCGGGCTGCGCACGCTCGGCCTGGGCGGCACGCCCGTGGGCGACGCGACGGTGAGCAAGCTGCCGCTCGGCATCGAGACGCTCGGTCTGTCGGGCACGCGGGTGACCATGCTGGGCCTGGCGCGTGTGGGCCAGATGCTCGGCCTGCGCACGCTCGGCCTGGAAGGCGTGCCCATCGGCGACGAGGCCCTGATCGTGCTCGCGCCGCTTGCGCACCTGCAGACGCTCAACCTGTCGGGCACGCGCGTGAGCGACGCCGGTCTGGTCGCGCTCGCGGGCATGAGCGAGCTGGAGGAGCTGGCGCTGTCGCGCACCTTCGTCGGCGACGCCGGGCTCGCGCACGTGGGCCGGCTGACCACGCTGCGCTCGCTGTGGCTGGACAAGAGCGGCGTCACCGACGCGGGCATGGCCCAGCTGGCGCCGCTCGCGCAGCTCGAGTCGCTCGATCTGACCCTGACCATGGTGGGCGACGCCGGCCTGGCCGCGCTGGGTCGCCACGACGCGCTGCGCACGCTCTCGCTGGGCGGCACGCGCGTGAGCGACGCCGGCCTGGTCGCGCTGGAGAGCTTCCCCGGCCTCACCGGGCTCAACCTCTCGGGCACCCACATCAGCGACGCCGCGCTCGTGGGCGTGGCGCGCCTGCGCGGGCTGCGCCTGCTGCGTCTCGACTCGACCGAGATCACCGCGCAGGGCCTGCTGGCCTTCGCGCCCGCCGCCGAGCTCGACACGCTGGGTCTCGAGTTCACCGAGATCGGCGACGAATGGCTGGTCGCGGCGCGCCTGCCCCACCTGCGCACGCTCGACCTGACCCGCACCTTCGTCACCGACGCGGGCGTGGCCGCGCTCGCCCTCGCCGCGCCCGCGCTCGCCGAGCTCGAGCTGGACGGCACCAAGATCACCGACGCGTCGGCGGCGCCGCTGGCACGCCTGCCGCTCCTGCGCAGGCTGGACGTGCGCTACACGAGGGTGACGAGCGCGGCTGCCGAGACGTTACGCAAGCGGCGCGGGCTGCGCGTGGTCACGGTCGACTGAGCCTACGACAAGGCGGCTATTCGGCCGACCACACCAGGCGCGTCCGTCCCAGCGCGCTGGCCAGCTCGAGCGTCATGCGCTTCGACGAGCCGCCCAGGATCGGCTGGCCGTCGGCAGCCACGCGCGGGAAGGTGACCACGTACGGCTTGTAGAAGGGGCCGAGATCGGGGAACCACTGCTCGACCTCGGCGCGCACGCGCTTGTCGGCCACGATCTTGGTCGGCAGCACCTCGCGGCCGTCGTCGCCGACCAGGGCGATGCGCCACATGCTGCGCGGGTACTTGCCCAGGTCGTTCCAGTCGTTGCGGTTGGTCGCGATGAGGACCTCGAACTCGATCACGTCGCTGCCCGCGGTCTTCTCGCTGGCGGCGAGCGCGGTCCGCTCGCCCTCCGGCATGTCGAGGCGGCGCGCCCGCTCGGCCACGTAGGCGGCGCGGAAGTCGGCCGACAGTGCGGTCGCCGACACGGTCAGCACGTGGTCGAGGCCGTTGTGGATGACGCCCTTGCGCGTCCAGCGCGCCAGCGCACCGTCGTAGTCGCGCGGCGCGTCGGGCCAGGTGTTGGACAGCTCCACCGAGGGCGGCCCGCTGGCGCACCCGACCGCGAGGGTCACCACGGCCGCGAGCAAGAGGGTCCTCAACATGTTGCCTTTGATGCTGCCATGGATACGAGGCGGCATCAGCCCATGAAGTCTTGCTTGGTGAAGAGCGCCGTGACCGGCGCTTCTTTTTCCACCGCCGCACGCCCGCCCTCTTCTTGCCGGTCGACCAGCACCAGCACGTGCACGACCTTCAGATCGTGCAGGCGGGCCCGTTCGATGGCCTTGATCGTCGACGCGCCGGTGGTGATCACGTCCTCGACGATGACCACGGGCATGCCCTTGCGCAGGAGCTTCTCGCCCTCGATCCACTTCTGCGTGCCGTGGCCCTTGGGCTCCTTGCGCACGTAGAAGGCGGCGCGCGGCCGCCCGGCGATGAAGCTGAGCGTGGACACCGCGCTGGCCAGCGGGTCGGCACCCATGGTCAGGCCGCCCACCGCCTCGGCCTCGGGCGCGAGCTTCTCGAGCAGCGCCAGGAACAGCTGTCCGACCAGGAAGTGACCCTCGGCGCTGAGCACGGTCTGCTTGGAGTCGACGTAGAAATCGGAGCTCTTGCCCGACGAGAGCGTGACCGGTCGGCGCTCGAACGAGAGCGTGCGGACGAGCTCGAGCAGGCGGGCGCGCTGGGTGTCGAACGAGCTGTGCGGGAGCGTCATCCTTCCTCCGACCTGGGCGTGGGAATGCTGGGCCGGCGCATGGGCCGGCTGAGCCTGAGCGTGGGGCGCATCTCGACCGGCAGGAACTCGGCCGGGGGCACGCGCTGGTCGATCCGACCCTCGACCGAGGCGCCCGCGGCCAGCTCGACCACGCTGCCGCGCAGGTCACCGACGACGCGCGCACCGGCGAGCACTTCGATGCGCTCGGCGGCGAAAACGTTCCCGATGATGGCGCCCTCGATGCGCACGTGCAGGCCGCGCACCTCGGCGGTGACGGCGCCGCCCGCGCGCACCGTGACGGTGCCGCCAGCGCGTACCTTGCCGTCGACGCGGCCGGCGACGATCAGGTCGCCGGCGAGGTCGATGGGGCCGCTCACCCGGGCGCCCGCGGCGATGAAGGTGGGGACGATGTCGGTACGTTCGTCGGTCATGGTGGTCTCGAAAACGAGGCACGCTATCACGAATCGCCGGCTTCTGTGCCCTTGCCGCCGACGGTCCACGGCCCTACATTCCGGTTTCGACTGATGGCCGCCGACGACCCTCGTATCCACCGTCCCATCGCCGGCGCTCACGAGCTGGCTCAGGAGTTCCGTGACGCCTCCAAGCCGCGTGCGGCCTGGCGCGTGGGAGGCGAGCACGAGAAGATCGGCATCATCGTCGATCCCGCCGCGGGCAAGCCGGGGGCGGCCGTGCCCTACGCGGGCGAGCGCGCCAGCATCTCGGCCATGTTCAGGGATCTCCTCGGCCACGGCTGGACGCCCCTGCACGAGGGCGAGCAGATCATCGCGCTCAGCCGCGACCACGCCAGCATCACGCTCGAGCCGGGCGGCCAGTTCGAGCTGTCGGGTGCGCCCCACGGCAGCTTGCTGGCGCTGCGCAGCGAGTTCGATCGTCACCGCGACGAGGTGCTCGCGGTCGCCGCGGCGCAGGGCGCGGCCTTCCTCGCGGTCGGCTTCCGCCCGCTCGGCACGCTCGACGACGTGCCCTGGGTGCCCAAGGGTCGCTACGCCATCATGCGCGAGTACCTGCCCACGCGCGGCAGCCGCGGCCTGGAGATGATGAAGCGCACCGCCACGGTGCAGGCCAACCTCGACTGGTCGAGCGAGGTCGACGCGCACCACAAGTTCGTCGCCGCCATGAGCGTGACCTCGCTGGTCACGGCCATCTACGCCAACTCGCCGGTCGTCGACGGGCGCGACACCGGCTGGCAGAGCTGGCGCGCGTCCATCTGGCTCGACACCGACCCGGATCGCTGCGGCATCCCTGCCTTCTCGTTCGCGTCCACGAGCGAGGACTTCTTCCGCAACTACACCGAGTGGGCCCTCGACGTGCCCATGTTCTTCGTGTTCAGGAAGGCCTGGGGCGGCTACCGCGCCGCCGCCGGCATGACCTTCCGCGCCTTCTTGAAGGACGGCTTCCAGGGCGAGCGCGCCACCCTGGCCGACTGGCAGCTGCACCTGTCGACGCTCTTCCCCGAGACGCGCATCAAGGGCTACCTGGAGGTGCGCGGCGCCGACGCGGGCGCGCAGCCGACGGTGCTGGCGCTGCCGGCCCTGTGGAAGGGCCTGCTCTACGACGACGCGGCCATGGCGGCGGCGACCGCGCTGACCGCGCACCTCGACCTGGCCGAGCGCCTGGCCCTGCGCGCCCAGGTGCCACGCACCGGGCTGGCCACGCCGCTGCGTGCGCCCGGCGGCGGCAGCGTCAAGGTGCTCGAGCTGGCACGCGCGCTGGTGGCGGCGGCGCGCGACGGGCTCACGCGCGTGGCGCCCGACGAGCTGCCGCTGCTCGCGCCGCTCGACGAGATCGTCGAGACCGGACGCGCGCCGGCCGAGCGCGTGCGACGGGAGCTCTCCGCGCTGCTTGACGGGAAGAGCGCTCAAATTCGTGCCGAGGCGTTGCGCGTGATCGGCGAGTCGCAACTGCTCAGCGCCGGCCCAGTCCTCGTCCTGCGAATTCAGGATCCGAGCTTCCACGCGTTGCCGATTGCGGAACGCAAGCAATGACTC
>OBEQ012952200.1_pt1 | contig 33524 bp, 30 predicted proteins | sample 1670901 | NCBI WGS metagenome assembly OBEQ01 (sample SAMEA104232315, study PRJEB22302) | groundwater metagenome | biome: forest; feature: aquifer; material: groundwater | place: USA | collected 2011-08-07 | depth 5.4 m | reverse complement strand
GGGCGTCGTCGGCATGTTGGATGAGTTGGGCGTGCGCGAGCCTGTGACGCTCGTGGGCCTGTCGATGGGCGGCTATGTGGCGTTCGAAATCCTGCGGCAGGGGCCGGGGCGGGGGGGCGCGCCGGGGTTGTTCTCGACGGGAGCCACGGCGGATTCTCCGCAGCAGCGCGATGGCCGCTTCCAATTGATCGATCGGATCCGCCGGGACGGGTGGGGCGCGGTGGGCCCGACGCTGCCGGCCAAGCTCCTCGGGCGCTCGACGCTCGAGCACAAGGAAGACCTCGTGCGATTGGTGAGCGCGCTCGTGCAGCAAGCGGACCCCGAGGGGGTGTGCGACGCGCTGCGCGCGATGGCCGAGCGCGGCGATTCGACGCCGCTGTTGACGTCGATCCGCTGCCCGACGCTCGTGGTCGCGGGCGCTGAGGACGCGACGATCCCTGTCACGGACATGGAGACGATGGCCAAGGCGATCCCGAAGGCTTCGCTGGCCGTGATCCAACAGGCGGGCCACTTGGTGAATCTCGAACAGCCGGCGCCATTCCACGACATCGTCGAGCAGTGGCTCGGGCTGCTTCGATGATGACGCGGTGGCGGCGAAGAATCGGCGACTCGCTCAGGGGTCGGCGGCTCGACGTGCTCGCGACGGTCGTCTTGATCGCCGCTTGGCAGTCGGGATGCGCCGCGCCGACGGAAAACCTGGATGCGCGGGAGTTCGCCGCGCCGCGCTCGGCCGCGTGGCAGGCCACGGTGGCGGCGCTGCAAGAGATGGGCTACCGGCTGGCACACACTGAAGAGGGGCCCGGCGTGCTGATCGGTGAGCGGTCGTACCTGGAGCCGTCGGTGCTGAGCCTGACCGCGAATGCGGACCGCTCGGTGCACGCGCGATGGTGGGGCATGGACGCGACGATTATGGTCGGAGTTGAGGCGCGCGGCAATGACCGCACGCGCGTGAGCGCCCAGACGCGTTTGATCGGCCGCACGAACCCGTCGCTGCCGACCGCGCAACATGCGGCACCGGCGATCATGCCATTGAATTCCAACGGCACGATCGAGCGCGACCTGCTCGATCACATCGAGGCGCGCCTTGCGCCGACGAGCGCCTCCTCGCCGGCGCCGCGGTGACATTCTCGTGACCACGCTTTCGCCGTCGCGCGCGGTCACGCAGTTCGACTCGGCCAGCTCGATGCTCTACGCGCTCGCGGAATGCCTGCACGGACGACCCTTCGCCGGCAAGGGCATGACGGACCACTTGCCGCCGGCGACCGGTTCCGTGCTGAATATGTTGCCTCCCAGGCTCCGGCAATGGTTGTACCAGTGGGGCGGGTGGTGGGCCGCGATGAAGCCCGAGGAGCTCTCGCGGATCGACGGCGAAGCGATCTCGCGATGGGTCATCGAGCAATATTCCTCCCGCGCGTATCCCGCCGTCATGATCGGCTCGGCCAACGGCGCGATGACGCATCTCGCCGCCGCCCTCGGTGTCCCGTGGCTGCCGCAGACGGTCTTGATGACCGTGCGGCGCATGATGGATGCGGACGAGCTGGCCGCCGACGCCGAGTGGGGTCGCCAACACATCCGCCCGTGGCTCGACACGAATCTACAGTGGCGCGCCAATCAAATGCACGATCCGCTGCAGGACCGGCTGATGGTCTCGAAGCTCGCCTACTTCCGGATGAAACGCATCGGACTCGGGCAGGCGTACACCGATTTTCTCACGCGCTGTGTGCCGGCCGGCGGCACGCTGATCACCGTCGAGTGCCGGCTGTCGTGGCCCGCTGCCGCGGTCGGCGAGCGGCACACGTTCCAAGTCGGCGGGCTCGGCGCGCTCACCGGCGAGGAATATTTGGCGGGCGGGTCGACCGTCGAGCAATTCCTCGCGACGCACCACTCGCGCCGTCATCGATGGGAAGCGCCCGGCCCGACCACGCCGATGCCCGAGGCCGAATGGGGTTTTTCGCCGGAGCTGCTCGACGATCTCCGGCGGCTCGCGCACGAGCGCGGCTGGCGGCTGCGCCGGCTGATCTTCACCAACCCGCAAGACTCGAGCCCGCTCATCGCTGAGTTGTATCGCTGGTGGTATCGCGCGCGCGGCATTGATGCGCAGCGGCTGCTGGTGGAATGCTTCGCGCTGCTCGAGCCATGGTGGGCGATGCGCACGCGCTCGGTGCCGTTTTGGATGGCGTTCAACGGCGAACATTCGGCGGAGCCGCTTGAGCGATACGTGCGCGGTGCGCAGCCGTTCGACGAAATCCTACTAATGCTGCTGTCCAACGGCGTGGAATCGATCGACTTCGCGCCCCGGCAGCGATGGGAACAGATTCTCCGTTTGGCCAAGCGCCGCGGTGTGTTCGCGGGCGTCAATCCGGATCAATTTCCCCACGACATGCGCTCGTTCTTCAAATATTACGACGACCTCGATCGATTGGTCGAGCAGCGATGGGACCCGCCCGCGGCGCTGACGCTGCAAGAGTTCGATCGATTCATGGCCGCCCAACCCGGCTCGCCGGGAGTGGAATGGCGCGACGATAGGGAGGCTGGCAGGCCGGCGTCCGCGTGATGCCGCCGCGCTGGCCAGCGGGCGGCCGATGCGCTATGATCTGTAGCGCGATGATCGCTCGCATGCCGTTTACGATCCGCAGAACCCTTCCACACGCCCGATCGTCTCCACGTCTGACAGGCGGTCGCGCGTGAACCGCCTCGACATTCACGGCGCGCGCGGCAGTTATCCGATCTACGACGACCGCTACCGGCGCTACGGCGGGAACACGTCGTGCTACAGCATCGAAACCGAGCAAGGCGTGCTCATCATCGATGCGGGCACGGGCCTGACGCTGCTGGGCGAGTCGCTCGCCGCCCGCCCGACGCTGCCGCCGATGACGATCCTGCTCACACACGTCCACCTCGACCACATCATCGGTTTGCCGTCGTTCAAGCCGTTGCTGCGGACCGACGGGCAGATCACCATCATGATCGAACCGACCTGTTCGGCCGATTGGCGCGGTGCGTTGATGACGCTGATGGCGAAGCCCATGTGGCCCGTCGATCTGCTGCGCGTCGGCGCGCACGTGCGGCTGGAGGAATTTTCGCGCGACACGTTCCACTGCTACGGGCTGACCATCACGCGCTGCCCGGTGTCGCATCCGCAGGGCGGTGTTAGCTACCGCATCGCCACGTCGGGCCGCACGTTCGTGATCGCGACGGACCGCGAGCACGGCGACCCATCGCAAGATCGCGCCTTCGTGGAATTCGCCAAAGATGCGGATGTCCTGTTACACGACGCGCAATACACGCCGGAGGAGTTGCCGCATCGAGCGGGGTGGGGCCACAGCACATGGGAGCAGAGCGCGCGGGTGGCCGCCGACATCGGTGCCGGCTCGCTCGTCCTCGTCTCGCACGATCCGAGTCGAAAAGACGACGAGATCGATCAGCTCCTCGAGCAAGCGCGCCGACTCTTCCCGCAGACCACGGCCGGCATGGAAGGCATGAGCTTGTCGATCGGCGGCCTCGAGCCCGAACCCGATCCGCTGCCCAACCCCGATGCGCCGCTCGCGATCCGCTATCATTTCACCTTCGACGGCGGGCAAAAGAAAACGTTCGCGGCGGAGTACGATCTCAAAACGCTCGAGCTCATCCAACCCGTGCGCGCCGCATATCCGGATTGGACGCGGCTGGAATATCACAAGTGCCCCAATTGTCCGTTGAAGGAAGCCGACTACCCGCGCTGCCCGGCGGCCACGAGCCTCATCGACGTCGTCGATTTCTTCAATCAGTCGCTGTCGTTCGAGAAGGTCGACGTGGAAGTCGAGACGAAAGACCGGCGGTTCCACAAGCGCTGCTCGCTGCAAGAGGGGATCGGCTCGCTCATCGGGATCTACATGCCCATGAGCGGATGCCCGGTCATGGCGAAATTCAAGCCGATGGCGCGCTTTCATCTGCCGTTCTCGTCGACGGAGGAGACGTTCTTCCGCGTGCTGTCGATGTACTTGCTCGCGCAATATTTGCTGGCGCGGCGGCAACGGACGCCCGATTGGGAAGCGAAGGACCTGGTGCAGCTGTATCGCGAGACCTTGACTGTCGACACGCATTTCTTCAAGCGTCTGCAGCGCATCGTCGCTGAGGACGCGGGGCTCAACGCCATCATTCGCCTGCATTCGATGGCCAACACCATTGAGTTCAGCCTCGACCAGGGCATGACCGAGGAGCTCGAGCGGCTCTTCCAGGCATACCTCGACGGCACCGGCACGCCGCCGGTGAGCTCGTCCGCGTAGGCGCCGGGCATCCTCGTGGCTGCGACCGCGGCAACGCATTCGATCGGGAGCCCGCCGCACGGCTGGTCGGCGATCGCAGCACCGCTGGCGGTCCTGCTCGTCGCGGCCGGCGTGCGCGTCGTCGACCCGCCGTTTCTCGAGGATGCGCGCTTGCGCGTCTTCGACGCCTTCGAGCGCGCCGCGCCCCGTGAACCCGCCGATGTCCCCGTGCGCGTCGTCGACATCGACGATGCCTCGCTTACCAAGGTCGGTCAGTGGCCATGGCCGCGCACGCGCATCGCCGAGCTGGTGCGCGCGCTGGCGCGGCAAGGTGCCGGCCCCATCGCCTTCGACGTCCTCTTCGCGGAGCCGGACCGCACCTCGCCATCCAATATCTTCACCCTCTGGCCCGACCGCCCCGAACTCGCACCGGTGCGCGAGCTCGCCGCGCGGCTGCCCGACCACGACGCGCTGCTCGCCCAAGCATTCCTCGACGCGCCCGTGGTCGCCGGCTTTGCGTTGACGCGGACGCCGACACCGAACGCGCGTCCGCCGCGACAGATCGCGGGCTTCGCGCAAGCGGGCGATGACCCGCGGCAATTTGTCGCCGCGCTCGACGGCGCGGTCGTCGACCTGCCCGAGCTCGAGCAAGCCGCGCGCGGCAACGGGCACATGACGATCCTCGCGGAGCGCGACGGCATCACGCGCCGCGTGCCGTTGGTGCTGCGCCACGGCGACGCGCTCTATCCGTCGCTGGTGGCGGAAGCGCTGCGCGTCGCGCAAGGCGCGTCGAGCTACGTCGTGAAGTCCTCGGGCGGCAGCGGCGAGCGCGGGGCCGGCTCACACACGGGCATCGTGAGCGTCAAGATCGGCCGGCTCGTGGTGCCGACGGATGCGATGGGCCGCGTGTGGCTCTACCCGACCGCGGATATGAGCGACCACATCGTGCCGGCGTGGCGCGTGCTCGACGGATCGCTGCCGCCGGATGCGCTCGCCGGCTGCATCGTCTTCGTCGGGTCGAGTGCCACTGGGCTGCGAGACATCCGCGCGACCGCCGTGGACCCGGCCGCATCCGGGGTCACGATCCACGCGCAATTGGCCGAGCAAATCTTGACGGGCACGTTCTTGCAGCGGCCCGATTGGGCCGACGGCGCCGAGCTGATCTATCTCGTGTTGCTGGGCGGGCTGCTGATCGTGCTGCTGCCGCGAGCCGGGGCCGTGGCCTGCGCGGCGATCGGCATCGGCGGTGTGGCGCTGGCATGCGGGCTGTCGTGGCACGCGTTCCGCCGCGCGCACTGGCTGCTCGATCCGGTCATGCCCTCGCTCGCGTCGCTGGCGATCTATCTCGTCGGCTCGTTCGTCAACTTCCGCGCGGTGGAGGCGCAGCGGCGCCGCGTGCGCGACGCCTTCGGCCGCTACCTCTCGCCCGTACTCGTCGAGCGGCTCGCGCGCCAACCTGGGCGGCTGGAGCTGGGCGGCGAATCGAAGCCGATGACGATCCTCTTCGCCGATATCCGCGGCTTCACGCGCATCGCGGAGCGGCTCGACGCCCAAGGGCTCACGCGGTTCATGAACCGGTTCTTTACGCCGATGAGCGAGGTGATCCTCGATCGGCAGGGGACGATCGACAAGTACATCGGCGACTGCATCATGGCGTTCTGGAACGCGCCCCTCGACGACGCGCAGCACGCTCGCCACGCGTGCGAAGCGGCGCTGGCGTTGCGCGAACGGCTGCGGCGATGGAACGACGATCGCGCAGCCGGCGACGAACCCGACGCCTCAACAACGGTGGCCGTCGGTGTGGGGATCAATACGGGCACGTGCTCGGTGGGCAATTTCGGATCGGACCAACGGTTCGACTATTCCGTCCTCGGCGACGCGGTGAACCTGGCCTCGCGCTTGCAGGAGCTGACGAAATTCTACGGCGTGGACATCATCGTCGGCGAGTCGACCGCCGAGGTCAGCGGCATGGCGCTGTTGGAGCTGGATGTGATCGTCGTGCGCGGGCGCACACAACCCATCAGGATCTTCGCGCTGCTGACCGCGGAGGAGACCGCGCCGATTGCCGCGTTGCGGGAATATCACCGACAGATGTTGGCCGCGTACCGCAGCCGGCAATGGGACCGCGCCGAGGACTGCTTGCGGCAATGCGAAGCCGCGAAGCCGCGCGATGTGAGCGTGGAGAGCGTCTATCGCCTCTATCGGGAACGCATCGCGGCGTGCCGACAGTCACCACCGGACGCCGACTGGCAGGGCGTGTTCATGCCGGTCGTGTGACCGCGGTCCGTGCTTACGGGCCGGCGCCGGGTTGGCGCGCGATGTGGTCGATCACCCCGGTGCCCTGTTTGCCTGCCCCGTTGTCGTATGTCGCATCGGCTTTCATTTCCGTCGCGACGACCCCGCCGCCGTTCTGAATCGTAAATGTAGCACTCAGCGGCGTGCCGGACACCGTGAACACCGCCGGCCCGCCGCCGGTTGGCCACGATTGCGCCGCGACGGGCAGCGTCGCATCAATCTGAGGCGTGCCGGTCAAGCCGTTCTGCACGCGTACCTTTGACGTCCCGCCGCCGATTGTGCGCGAGCCGAAATTCACGTCGAGAGAAACGGCCATCGGTCCGAATTTATCCACCGGGGCAGTCTGATGAAACGCATTGGGGGCACTGGCCCTGAAATGGAAGACGCCGGTCTGGATTGACCGCAGCTGATCCAATGTCGTAATGAGGTTGGTGATCTGCGTTGTTTGCAGGATGGCACTCTGCGCAGCCGGGGTCGTCGTGGCCTGGACGGGCGGCGTCGGCACAAACAGCGGGGCCGGCACGAGACCAATATCCGACGGTGGCCGGAGCATCCCGGGCGAAGGCGCGATGCCAAGAGGGGGCATTGTCACGGGCGAAGGCGCGATGCCGGGAGGGGGAATTATCCCGGGCGGAGGCATCATGCCTCGCTCGGGCATCATCCCGGGCGGCATTGTTCCGGGCGGAGGCATCATGCCTCGCTCGGGCATCATGCCGGGTGATGGCATCGAGCCGTGCGGTGGCATCATCCCGGGTCGCGGTTCACCACCCGGCTGCCCGGGTTGGTAGGAACCTTGCGGTGCGGGCGTGCCGCGATTTTCAGCGGTCTGGTCGCCGGTCGGTGCCCCGCGCTGCATCTGCGCGTCTGGTGGTGAGCCGGGAGGCGGGCCCAACGTGAGCGGACCGAGCGCTTCGTTCATTTGATTCATTTGCTGCGGCGGCACGAACGCCGGTGGGGTGGGCGGGGCGTTCATGCTGTCGATGACCGTGCCGAAACCCGGGCGCGAGATCGTGACCGCGCGGCCGGCCTGCGCTCCAGGGTTGTCGACGACGATGCTGCCCGGCCCGACAAGCGCGATGGTGGAGCGCTGGCCCTCGATATGCCCGACGACCAGCGTGCCGCGCACGCCGATGGTGCCCGCCGGCAGCTTCACCTTCATCCGCGTCGGATCCTTGTGCGCGATTTTCCCGGTCACAAACCGAAACGCCCCGCGCAAGATCTCCGCGCTCACTTTGCCGGCGTCCGTCGACGGGTCGTACACGAACTCATCGATCGTGATCGCGCTGTTGGGGCCGATCGTGAAGATCGTTTCATCCAGCAGCATGATTTGCAGCCGGCCTGAGGCATCCGTTGTCACCACTTCGCCGAGGAACACCGGTTGGCCGCTCTGTGCCACGTGCCCGACCGCACCGGGCTTGCCGATGCTGACACGGTTCTGCACGGCCGCGACCACGCCCACTTGGTTCGGCGCGGGAGCAACCGGCGCGGCCACGATCGCCGGCGTTTCCGCGGAGGCGGATATCGGCCCAACGACACAGCACATTCCGGCGATGCAAGGAGTGAGGAGCTTGACCGCGAGTGATTTCATTTCACCGAACCTCCGCCTGCGTGGCGTTGCGTCGTTAGAACTCAATCTTCTTCGTCACCATCAGCCCGTACTTCGAGTTCGAGTAGGTGTAGTTCGTGATGGTCGAGAGGGAGCGCAATTGCTCGAAGGTGGCTGTCGCCGTGAGATTGTTGGTGATCGGATCGGCAAGCTCGAATGGGATCAGCAGCGACACCGGCAGGCCATACGTGATCCGGTAGCGGAACAGCTCGTCGTGGCGCGTCCGCGTGCTGATCGTCGTGTCCGCGCCTTTGTAGCCGTCGAGCTCGAACTCCAGCGCGTTGATGATGAACTGGCTCTTGGGCAAAATCCACGTGTGGCTGCCGGCGAATGTCAGGCCGTCATACGTGTAATAGACCGTCTTCGCGTCTTTGCGGTCGTAGGCGATGGAGCCGCCGACCAGCATCGTGGGCACGAGCGCGTAATTCGCCCCACCCTCGACGGTGACGCGCGAGCCTTTGCGCTCGAAGGCCGCGGTGTTCTCCGAAATTCCGCTGAAGTCTTCGCGCAGCCAATCGGTTTTGCCTTCGACCTCGAGCCTCGACGTCAGTGTACGGTTGAGTTTGACGCGGCCGCCTTGCGTGCGCAGATAGGTTTCGTTGGAGAGCTTCACGTGCTCGACGACGGCCAGCGGGGTCAGCAGCACCCTTGGCGTCTTGAGCGCCGCGCCGCCCTCGAACGAGAAGGCCTGCAGATCCAAGTCGTTCACGCGCGTCTGCTCGCCGTCGAAATACGTGAACGATCCAAGCAGTTGATGGCCGGCTTGCATGCCGAGGTCGTGGACGACGTCGAACCGTTGAATCAGTAGGAACGAGGTGTCGTGTCGGCGGCGCGAGGGGCCTTCGACCGGCGTCATCACGTCGGCGATCAACACGTTCTTCGACGACGGGGCCGCGTTGCGGTTCCGATCGTAGCCCCAGCCGATCGTGGTCGTCGACGTGAACACAGTTCGCCGTCGTCGGTGAGCGATCTGCGCGAGCGCCTCCTCGACTTGTTGGCGCACGTCGGCGGGCATCGGCTCGTGGCGGATGGCGGCGAGCTCGCGCTCGGCTTCTTGCAAACTGTCGAGGCGGAACAGGACGAGGCCGTAGAAGAGCCGCACTTGCGCGAGGTCCGGGTGGACCATGAGGATGCGTTCGAGCGTGGCCGAGGCGGCGAGCAAATCGCCGCGGGCGACCTGCGACTTGGCGTAGCGGAGGTTGAGGTCGACGTTGTCGGGGTCGGCGAGGACTTGCTCGTAGGTGACCGTGCCTTCGAGGAAGGGCGCTTGCTGCTGCGCGACTTCGGAGGCTTGCTGGGCGGCTTGCTGCGAGCGCGTCTCGCGGCTGGGAACCGCGCTGCGCTGCTCGTCCTGCGCGGACGCGCGCCCGCTCATCACACAGACACTGGCGACACCGACGAGTAACGCGCGGCGCGTGTCGATCAGCTAGCGCCTCGCGAGGACAGCGAAGCCGCGGCGGCCGGAACGGTCATGGCGTTTATGGTACTGATGCAGCCAAAAACGTCAAGCACAGAACCGAGTCGGCTCCCAGACGGCGCGGCGGGCGAAGATCAATCGCCTTTCTTGTGGCCTTTCTTCTTGTGGAATTTTTTTACGGTGCGCGCCGCCACTTCTTTTGCGCGGCCCTTGTAGCGACCGGATTTCTCGGCTTGCTCTTTGATGTGTTCGTACATCCGCTGTTCTTTCGAGCCGACTCCGGAGACATGCTTGTTACCAGGCATCTGGCCCTCCTGTCTTGGCGTTCCTCGTCGACGGAATCGCACAGTTCACAGCGAACACCGTTTCCTCGTCAGGGGCGGAGAACTCCGCCGCCGTCCAAATAGGCGCGGCGGCGAACGATTGCTCCAGAGGCCAAGAACGCGATGATTAGGGCGCCGGTCTGCAGGGGTGCAAGGCCCGCGGCCGTCAGTTCGCCGGTCGGGTCATGCCGCGCAGTCGGCCCGACCAGGATTGTGGCACCTCGCAGTCCTAGTCGCGGATAGGCGTCGAGCAACTCACAGCCCGATGCAGCGTGCCAGGCGTCCCAACAGCATCATCGCAAAGCCACGTTCGGAGCATCGCTCGCCGCCACCCCAATCGTTCGGCCGTGCCATCGTTCGGCGCGGGCGACGATGATTGTCTGCAGCTGGCAATAACAACGATGGAGACGCGTGTCCCGGGGGTCGACACCCGGGGAGTGCAATGCTGAAACCAGAGTATCGGCCCGCGATGACGGCTTGGTGACGTTTGGATGACGACATCGTCATGCCGTCGACGGAGAAACAGTGGAAAAACACACGGCCCCCGGAGCAGCGCCCCAGGGGCCGTGGAATGGTACGGTTGATGGCTTACAGGACGTTCGTGCCGCCGTCAGGCAGCGGCATATCAACCGCGGTGATCGGGAAGGTGACCAAGTGCAACGCGCCGCCGAGCGTGTCGGCGATCGTGTTGCGAATGCCACGCCCCATGCCGACGATGAACTTCCCGCCGTCGCGCATGGTGTCACGCGGCTCGTTGTAGAGCTCCATGAACCCGAGTAGCGTGTTCTTGCCGCCGAAGATCAGCTTCTGCTTGGCCTGCTGCATGTAGCCGTCTTCGTAGGTCCATTCGCTCGGCAGGGCGTGCTTGTCCAGCGCCAGCGTGCACTTGGCGCCGGCCTGGTTGGCCCGGGCAGTGTGGCAAAAGGCGCACGAGATCACCAACGTCCCGATAACCAGACCGACGAGTCGAGTGCCCTTCATGCTTCCTCCTCCGTGTTCGCGGTTGCCCGCGTTCCGCCGCCTGGTTGCGCGACGATGCTGTCCGCACCCACTTCCCGCATCGCGCCGCGCTTGACGGCCTCATGGTTCCAACGAAAATGCCCTTGCCGCGGCGGGCGACAAGGGCTGGGCATGCGCGTGCCGTTCGGGAACCCAGCTGCCTTGCCGTCACCGGCGAAGGTCTGTGGCTTTGCCTGCTCAGCTGATTTCGCGAGCAGTCCCGCCGATCTTATCGGCCGGCGGGAGTCTCCGGGTTTCCCCGGATTTGCCGTTTCGCGTCCGCGGTCTTTTCGATTGTTGGGTACGTTGCCAGGAGTATACCATACGGATCAGCGTCGGTGACAAGAGGCGCGAGAGGTTGAGCCTTCGGCGCGGCAGACCGGCAACGACGGCGGTTCGGTACGCCTTCCGGGCGAAGGATTTGCCGCAGCCTCTTCCCAGTGGTCTGCCGACTGAACCGGCCGCACCCGCGCCAGCCATTGCGGCGGCTCAACGCGCAGCCTAGACTAGCTGCAGAGACAATCGTCCATGTATCGATGAGCAGCCGGCCGGCAAACGCACGCGTTTCGATTGGCCACACGACGGCATCGTCCATTGTGTGGCCGCCGGCGTGGGCCGCGCGCGGCCACGGCGCGCGCCTGGTGCAAGCGGCGCTCGCGACGGTCATTATCGGGTGCGTCGCCGCATTCATCCGCTGGGGCGATTTCTCACCTCGCGTCGAGCCGGATTTTTTCTTTTCCTCCCACGATCCGGCGGCCCGCGACGAGCGGGCCATCGCCAGCGAATTTCCGCAATCCACGCAGCTCATCCTGAATGTGCGCGGCGTCGTGCGGTCGAGTGTCTACCAGGCGCGCGTGAAAGCGCTCAGCGACGCCTTGCACGAGGTGCCCGGCGTGTTGCGCGTCCAGTCGCTCAGCCGCGGGCCCGATGGGCTCGAAGACGCATTGCGCAGCCCGCTCTGGCAGCGCCTGTTGCTGCCGGACCCGCAGGGGATGAGCTCGCAGGTGTTCATCTTCACGCAGCACGATGCGTCGTCGCAGCTGATCTCAGCCATCGTCGATGCGCGCGACCAGTTCCAGCGCGATGACTTCGACATCCGCATCTCCGGCGTGCCCTACGTCGTCGAGCTGATCCGCCGTAACTTGCAGCGGGACCTGCGGCGCTTCAGCCTGGCCGCGCTGCTGATCTTCGGCGCGATGGTGCTGCTCATTTTTCGATCGTGGCGCGTCCTCGCCGGGATGCTGCTGACCTGCTCGGCGGCGTGCGTGGCGACGCTGAGCCTGACGCAGTGGCTGCGCATTCCGATCGGCGTGCTGACCGCGAACCTCGTGACGATCGTCTTCGTGCTCACCCTGTCGCCGTCGGTGTTCTTGACCTTCAACGGGCGTCGATTGATTCGCGAAGGCGTCATGCAGCCGGGTGATGGGTCGGCCGCGGCGGTGCGCGAGACGATCGGGCCGGCGTTTTGGAGCATGACCACGACGCTGCTGGGTTTCGTGAGCTTGCTGTTGGTGCCGGCCGAGCCGCTGCGCCAGCTCGGCGTGGCCGGGTCGATCGGGGCGGTCGTCGCGGCGACGATGGCCTTCGGTGTGTATCCGTGGTTTCTCTCGCCGTGGCCAGCCGCCGTCTGGGCAACGCCGGCGAAGCGCGCGCGGCGCAACGATCCGGGGCCGGCGTGGTGGGCGAAGCCTCGCGCGCTCATCGCGGCGGCGGTGATCATCGTCGCCGTCGGGCTCGGCACCGGGATCCCGCGATTGGTGACGGACCCGAGCCTGCTGGCGTATTTCAAGCCGGGCAGCGAGCTGCGCATCGGGCTCGAGGACGTCGACCGGGCCGGCGGCAGCAGCCCGCTGAGCCTGGTGTTGCGCGACCTCGACGACCAGCCGCTCAACAGCGAAGCCGCGATCGAGCGGTTGTGGGCGCTGCACCTCAGGCTCGAGGACGATCCGGCGGTCGGGCAGGTGGTCTCGTTGCCGCTGATTATGATGGAGGCGCGCCGCAAGCCGCTCGCGTCGCTGCTGCCGTTCGAGTGGCTGATCAAAATCCTCGAGCAGCCGTTCGCGGATAAGCTCGCGAAGTATTTCGTCAGCGAGGACCGCCGGCAGGTGTTCTTCCTGCTGCGGATGAAAGAGCAAGGCCGCACCGAGCCGCGGCTGGCCGTCGTCGACCGCCTCGAGCGCCTCACGCGCGGCTACGGGTTCGAACCCGCGATGGTGGGCGGCGTCTACGTGTTGCAAGGCAAGCTGGCCACGCTCGTCGTCTCGAGTTTGGTCAGCGGGATCGCGATGCTCCTCGGCCTGTTTGCGGTGATGGCGTGGGGGCTGGGGCGATCGATCCGCATCGCCGCGGCGATGGTCGTGAGCCTGTCACTGATTCCGCTGGCGATGCTGGGCCTGGCCGGCTGGCTGGGCGTTCCGCTCGACGTCATCGCAGCACCCGCGTCGAATCTCGCGTTGGGCATCGGCGTCGACGCCATGCTCTACTTGGTCATCCGCGTGCGGCGCTTGCGCACCGGCAAGATCGGCCCATGGGACGCGTGGGCGCAAGCCCGCCGCGAATTCGCGGTCCCGATCGCCTGCTCCGCACTGATCCTCTGCACCGGTTTCGGCATCTTCGGCCTCTCAAGCTTTCCCCCGACGCAGCGATTCGGCCTCTCCGTCGTCGTCGGCTCCTTCGTGTCCGCGCTGGTTGCGATTTTTGTGCTGCCGGTGCTCGCGGGCTGGACGCCCACCCGGTTCAAGCAATCGGCTGCCTAGCGGCAGCATCGCGCCGCGACGTATCCGCGGTCGACGAATGTCTGTCCGTCACGCATCTTTTTTCCACGACGGCATTCCGTCGCTATCGACCCTGGACGTGACCAGTGACTCTTGCTAGCATGCCACCATGACGTCGATGCTCAGCACGGCGCTCCAGCCGGAAATCCTGGAGCTTATCCAGCAGCGGAAATTTTCCGAGCTGCGTGAAGCGCTGCTTGAGCTGCAACCCTCCGATATCGCCGGTATCCTTGCCGACATCACGCCGCACGACCGCGCGGTAATCTTTCGTCTGCTGCCCACCGCGATCGCGACCGATATCTTCGAGCGCATGGAGCCGCAGGACCAACTGAGCTTGTTGCGAAGCCTTGGCCAGCAAGACGTGGCCAAGATTCTCAACGAGATGACTCCCGACGACCGCACAGCACTCCTCGAAGATTTGCCGCAGCCCATCGCCAGCCGCTTGCTGCAGGAACTCTCGCCGGAAGAATATCGCATCGCGGCACAGCTGCTGACGTATCCGCCCGATTCCGTCGGCCGCCGCATGACGCCGGAGTTCGTGAGCATCCGCGCGGATTGGACGGTCGCGCAGGTCTTGGAGCACGTGCGCGCCGTCGGCAAGGACCGCGAAACGTTCGATGTGCTGTACGTGACCGACGAGCAGGGGCACCTCATCGACGACATCCGGCTGCGCGAAATCGTGTTGGCCAAACCCGAGACAAAAGTCTCCGCGCTGTCGGACCAGCAGGTGCCGTCGCTGAGCGCCTACGACGACCAGGAGCAGGCCGTGCGGCTGTTCCAAGCGACCGGCCGCGTGACCGTGCCCGTCGTCGATCGACACAACATCCTCGTCGGAATCGTGACGGGCGATGACCTGCTCCGCATCGCGCAAAAGGAATCGACCGAAGACCTCGTGAAGCTCGGTGCCACCGAATCGCTCGGCGGGCCGTATTTGCAGGTCGGCCTGATGCACATGGTCCGCCGCCGCGCGGGCTGGCTGTGCGCGCTGTTCCTCGGCGAGATGCTCACCGCGACCGCGATGGCATTCTATGAAAAAGAAATCGCCGCCGCGGTTGTGCTGGCACTGTTCATTCCGCTGGTCATCAGCAGCGGCGGCAACTCCGGCTCGCAGGCGACCACGCTGATCATCCGCGCGATGGCGCTGGGGCATTTGCGGCTGCGCGATTGGTGGCATGTCATGCGACGCGAGATCCTCGCCGGCCTCATGCTCGGCTCGATCCTCGGCTCGATCGCGTTTTTCCGCATCGTCCTGTGGCCGCGTCGCGTCGCCGTGTACGGCGAGCATTACGTCATGATCGGGATCACCGTGGGCACGGCGCTCGTCGGCGTCGTCACCTTCGGCACCGTGATGGGCTCGCTGCTGCCGTTCATCCTTCGCCGTCTCGGGTTCGACCCCGCCGTTTCTTCCGCCCCATTCGTCGCGACCCTCGTTGACGTCACGGGGCTGATCATCTACTTCACGGTCGCGTCTCTGATCTTGCGCGGCATTTTGTTGTAGCCGCTCCGCTCATCGACCATTTGTTGGAATCGATACATGCGATTGAACACATTCGGCGCACATCGTAGCCGGATCGGCATTCGACGACCGGTCGCGGTATTCTTGGCGACCTGGTACGCGATCGCCGGCACGCTGCTCTGCGCGCTCCCAATTGAAGCCACCGTTCCGTCGAGCGATCACTCGACGTGCGCCACTCGGCAATGTGGATGCGACCTCGCGGCGCAACGCGAAGGTCGTTGCTGTTGCCACGGCGCGCACCACGGATCTCACGACGGCGCGAGCCACTCGTCGCATCATCCCATCGGCCGCTACTTCGCCGCGATGCAATGCGCCGGCAGCCACAACCTACCACCGGGCACGCTCGTCCACCGCCTCGATCCGCATCTACCCATCGTCGCGGTCGCGCTGATGCCCATTGACCGCGACCCGTGGCGCGAGCATGCTCCGCGCGTCATCGCGCACTGCTTCGCCGACCCGCCCGACAAAGTCCCCATCGCCACTCCTTCCTAACGAATCGTCATCGCGCCGCCGGCGGATCGCGTGGTCCGACGGTGCCGGCGCCCGACATTCATCAGAAGGGGGAATGATGTTCGCTCGACAGTTCTCACTGTGGCTTGCCGTCTGCACACTCGCCGCGGCTCAGACCGCATCCGCGTGCGACACGTGCGGCTGTTCCATCAACTCCAGAGGCTCGGCATCGAACCAATCATCCGGGGCGATGGTCACTACGCCGACGGCCTCGAGCCTCGGCCGCGGGCACGGCTCCATCGGGTTTCTCTTCGAGCATCAGCGCTACAATAAAATCCCCGCGCTCGACGCGCACATGTTGCACCACCAAGGCCACGACGTGCACGGCAAGAATCACGAAGAGATCTACACGACCAGCCTCGGCTACGGCGTCACGGACCGGCTCGATCTGTTTCTCACGGCACCGATCGTGTCGCGGTCGTCGATTCAAATCGAAGACCATGACGCGTTGGGCCGCGATGAGCGGGCGTCCGGGTTCGGCGACATGCAGCTCCTCGGCAAATACCGCTTCTGGGACGATGGCGCGCAGGCGGCCGCGGTGCTCGGGATGAAAATGCCGACGGGCGAGACGTCCGATCTCAACAAGTCCGACGAAAAATTCGGTCCCGAGCTGCAGCCGGGGACGGGCGGATGGGATCTGGTGACGGGCCTGGCCCTCTCGCGCGCGATCGGCGATCGATGGTCGTTTGCGACGGGGTGGGGGTATACCTATCGCGGCGAAGGCGCGCAGGACTGGAAGGCGGGCGATGTGTTTCGATACAACGCGGGCGTGTCGTACTTGCTCGGCGCGCCGGGCCGATGGCCCAACGCGAGCGTCTCGCTCGAGCTGCACACGGAGTGGGCGCTGCGAGACCACAGCCGCGAAGAAAAGCATGCGCAGGACAGCGGCGGGACGACGGTGTTGCTGAGCCCGGGCGTTTCAGCGAACGTCACGCCGTCGCTGACGCTGTTCGCGTCGCTGCCCGTACCGATCTATCAGAACCTCGGCGGACAGCACGAGGAGCTCGTCTACGAAGTGCTCAGCGGAGCGGCGTGGCGGTTCTAAACGAAAATGGGGAGCGGCGCGCCAGGCGCTTGCTCCCCGTCCCGGGGTCGGGCTACATCCACCGGGCTTGCGTCTCGTGTTCCCGCCGACGCTCCTGCGTGTGGCCGGCAAGCTCCACCGGCTTGCCGTCGACGTGGTCTTTCGGGCCGGCGATCATTTCAAACTCATCATCCGTGAGATCGCCCAGCCAGTCGCGCGCGTTGCTCCGCGGGGCCTTGGACTGTCCTTTCACCTTCAGATGATTCATCGAAACCTCCGGGGTTGTGTGCGGAAATGCAATGGCCTCGAGCCTGAGTTGCACCGGGTGTCCGACGGGGTGGCATCCGGAATCTCGATGGAGTGGCCGCCTACGTACTCGCGAGCGACAGGGGCAACATCATGGCGACGAGCAAGACGGCAACAACGGGAACCATTGACACGGGCGGGGCATGGTCGTCCTCGTGGCTAACGCGAAACGGTGGGTGTGCAATTGCAGCGCATACACCAGGTCCTTCGAAGAAGGACAACACCGAATCCGAGGAGACCCGGCCTTCGGTGTCGTCGGCTGCGTCTGAATGGCTAGTCGGCGTTCGTCGTCGCGAGAACCGGTCGAACAATATGGATGGCCTGAGCCAGTTGTTGGTCGCCCGAGGGCATCGGACTCACCACGACATCTTGACCGACCTTCAAGGCCTTCGGCTCGACGGGCCGGCCATGATCCCGGCCACGAATCAGATTCGCGTCCGTTGCGGTACCGATTGCCGGGCTCTGCGAGGCTGATTGCGCGGAGGCGATCGACGGCGCGAACAGCAAGATCGAGCCGGCCGTGATGCCGAGGAATGCGGCAGTGCGTATTCGGATCATGATCACCTCCAAATTGGAGGCATGCGACTCCCGTCGATACGTTCTCCAATTTCTAATCTAGGCTTTGCCAGATGACCAGTTGGTGAATTTTTGATGACAAGCTCGTCATCGTCTTGCATGGAAAGTCGCTATCATCGCCACTTGAAACTCGCTATGATAAGTCACCATGAGCACACACCTGCGCAGTGAAACGGTCGGACGTCAGTGGTTGGCGCGCGTTGCGGGGATCGTCGCGCTGGTCGGTCTGGTTGCCGCGCCCGCGCGCGCCGAGAACTTCGTGCTCCACGGCGACGACTGCATGTTCGGCTCGATTACCGTCGAGGACCCCGACCGCGTGGTCGTCAAGATCGTCGGCCGCATGCCGGACTGTTTGACCGAAGGCGGCGGATCCGTCAACTTGGCGAAGCCGACCGACCCGCCCGTCACATTCACCCGCCGCGAGCTGTTCATTTACGGCCGCACGATGCCGACGACGCCTGACCATATTGATGTACCGCCGCTGGCCTCGCCCTTTGACGGGCTGGTGCCGCCGCGCACCGGCGACGGCAACGCCGCCGACGAATACATGGAAGCGATCCGCTCCATCTCCGCGCGATTGGACCTGCTCGGCGTGACGTCGTCGTCGGATTATAAAAAGGCCCTGCCGTTGACCAAGGAAGAGATCAACCATGTGCTGGCGGGCAGCCGCCGCAAGATGTGCGCGTTCGCGCCGACCTATTTTCCGTATGATGCCGCGGGCAACGAGCCCGAGCTGCCGATCGTGAGCGTGCACGCGATCGCGCGCGGCCTGGCCGAGCACGGCCACGATTTGCAGTCCGATGGCCAGGGCGCGCAGGCCGAGGGCATTTATCAGAGCTTGATCGTGTTCGGCTGGCACTTGGCCCAGGAGCCGCGCTCGGTGATTCAGCACATGCTTGGATTGGCCAGCGAAGTGCTGGGCTGCCAGGCGATGGAAAAGTGGGAAGAGACGGGCGGCACGCAGCGTCCGCAAGCGTACGCCCGCTGTCGCGAGGCGATCCAGAATCGGACGAAGACGATCAACGAGAAACGCGCCACGATCGAAACGGATGCGGCGTTCGCGCGGTACACCGCCGAGCACGACCAGGACGCGATGTGGCGCCGCTACGCCGTGCGCTTTGTGTACATGCACGTCGATCCGAGCGCGATGAGCGAGACAGAGCAGTTGCTGCAGCGAATCGCGAAGAATGACGGCGACGAGAGCGTGCGCAAGGCCGCGGAGCTGTACCTCAGGCGATTGCCCAATTCGCCCTTCGTGAAAATCGCGCAAGCGGCGGAGGCCGCGCGCGCCGCTGCGCACTAGCGCGTGACGATTTCTCCCGCCCGCGCCGTCCGTCGCTGATCAAGGTTCACGCGTCGTCACCCGCCCGAGTCGGGGATATCGGCGATGTGCCCGTCCTTCGGTTTCGTCTGCCGTTGCCGGCCTTGGCGCAGCTCGATGTCTGCCAAGTCTTCTTCCAGAGCGAGCGGTTCGTCCTGCACGGTGAGCTGCTTGTCCGCCGGTAGCAGCTCGTCATCCTCGACGCTGCCGCCCATTTCCGGATCGAGCAGCTCCTCGCGCGTCTCCAGCGCTCGCTCAAGACGCCGCTCCTGCTGCTCAACCGGCTCGCTGGGCACCGGGCTCGCGAGACACGCGCAGTCCAATCCCTTGGCGCACGGCTCGCAACAGTAGCGTTGCTTGTCGCGTTGGTAGCCGCGGCCGTGATTCGCGGTCCATTGCCATTGTTCCAACCCGCATCGCGCGCATCGTGATTCCATCTGCTGTGCTCCCCTGTGTTCGCGACGTCTCGTTGCGCCGGCACGACTAGCGTCCACCGCCATCTTCGTTGTTGCGAAATGCCGCTCGGTCGCCCAACACGGTCCAAATCGACGGCGACCATGCCGAGGTGCTGTCGCTTCCCTTGGCTCGACGGCTGCCGATGCCGCCCACCGTCGGCAAGAGGCGGTTGGCCAGCGCCAGCAGCCGGATCGTCAGCCCGGGAAACACGCCGTGGAATTTGCGCGCGAGCATCGCCGGTAGCGTCAAGACCACTTCACCGTCGCCGCACCGCAACGCCCAGACGATGCGCTGCGCGGCTCGCGTGGCCGAGATCGTCAGCAGCGGCAGCGAATCCGAAATGCTGAACCATGCGTACTCGTCGCGGTGGCGGCTCTTGAACGTCGCGTTCCGCGCGCTGCCCGTGCGCATCAGTCCGGGGTAGACCGTCGTGACCGTCACGCCGTCTTTCATCAGCTCGGCCCGCAAGCCTTGCGACAGACCGGCCAGCGCGAACTTGCCGGCGGAGTAGGGGATCAGGTGCGGCAGGCTCATGATTCCACCGATCGAACAAATGTTGACGATCCGGCCATGGCGATGGGTTCGCATGTCCGGCAGGACTTCCCGGATCGTGTACAGCGCCGCCCAGAAATGCGTGCGCATCGATTCGTCGTAGTCTTCGAGCGTCATCGTGTCGACGGGGCCGACTTGGATGACGCCGGCGTTGTTGATCAGGGCATCAACAGCGCCCCAGCGTTGGCGCACGACGCCGGCGAGCTCGCGGACGTCGTCGGGGTTCGTGACGTCGCAGCGGCACGCCAAAATGTCGCGGCTCACGTGGCGCAGCTCGCGCAACGCACGGGCCAGTTCACGCTCATCGCGCGCGCAGATCGCGACCCGCGTGCCGGCGCGCAGGCACGTGCGGGCGAGCACCAAACCCAACCCGCGCGAGCCGCCCGTGATCAGCACCACGCGGCCGCGCAGATCGTCCGCGTGCAGCCAGCGCACGAGGAAGCGCGCGGCGGTGACGATGACCACCACGAAACACACAGCACCCAGCAGCGACATGGCGGCCTCCAGACCTTTACCTTAGAGCGTTCAACATGACGGCACGATGACGCCGCGATGAAAAAATCTTCACGGTGCGAAGCATGCGCTCAGGCATGACATCGCTGTCGCGGAGCATGTCGAGGAGTTCGGTTCCCAGGTGCCGATGAAGCGGGCGGGCCAACCCGAGGAGATCGCGGACTGCTACGTGTTCCTCGCATCGGATGATTCGTCCGACATGACGGGGCAGGTGCTGCAGCCGAATGGCGGAGAAATCGTCACCGCGTAATGCGTGCGGCAAATCAACGGAGCGGTTCCCGTGTGACCGGAACCGCTCCGTTCGTTTTCAGATTCGCGCTCGCCGACCGCGAATACATACCAACAAAGCCTGCAATCAAAATCAAAGCGTTCGCTTCTAATCGCGCACGCGAGTCGCTTTAGTTGCGGCTCCTCAGCGCGTGCCAGTTGATCTCGGACAAGCCTTCAAGTTCAGGGTCAACCTGCTGCGGAGTGCAGATGCAACCGAGCTGCTGCGCGCAGTCGCGGCAACAGTACGCTTCGCCATCCCGCAGGTGTCCTTTGCCATCCAAGGCCGACCACTGGGACTGTTCGATGTCACAGCCTGGGCAACGAAACATCCGTCGCGTGCCTCCCTCGTTGTTCAGTGCTCGAGCGATAAGCGTTCATCAAACAAATCGTTTACGCCTGATCGCGGGTCGTGCGCGGGCCGCCTCCGGCCCGCCGTGCCGCTTCTCCCACCCCTCACTGTATCGGCAAAAAATGACGGCAACATGACGGCTGCATGACAGGTTTGTCACGCATAGGTGTCGGCGCGCTCGCGTTTGCTTTCAATTGTGACGAAGCCGTCATCTAAATTTCATGTGCGTGTCATCTTCCGATGGGTACCCTGATGCGACATTGTCCGGTCGGGCCGGAGGGTGTGGGGCACGGCGGCCGCCGTCGGAGACGAGGAGCGAGGTGAGCATGAGCAAGATGTTCAGTGAAGAGGCCAACGCGGGCCGATGGCGGAGAGAGACGGAGGAGCGCGACCGGCGTCGACAAGAAGAGCTTCAGGCCGCGCAGCATGCCGAATCGATCGCCAAGGCGCGGTTCTTCGACCAGGCGACCGCGCACATCGAACGGCTGCAGGCTGAGCTGCGCGAGGTGCGCACCGATTTGCAGCGCATGCAGGAGATGCTGCGGGTCCGCGATGTGCAGGACGAAGCCGCCGCTCGTGCGGCAGTGGAGTCCCGGGCGGCGCGACCGATCCGCTGGGGCGCGACCGCCCTCATCTTGCTGGTGGTGGTCGGCGTGCCGGTGGCCGCGATGAACTGGCAATGGATCAGTGAGCATATGTCGATGCCAATGAGCACGGTGCATTCCGGCAGCATGCATATCGGCGCGATGGGCCGGCCCGGCACTGACGCGCCCCGGTCGCTGGCGAGCGAATCATCCGTCGCCGCGCCCAAGGCCGATGACGGCTGGCGAGCGAGCCTGGAGAACACATCCGGCGCGACGGCAGCACTCGCGGCGGTTGCGCCTCGTCACGAGTCCAGCGTTGCGTCCGTTATTCCGCACATCAACCAACCGCGCATCGCAACGGGGCCCGGTGTCGCGACACAGACCTTCCAATTTGTGTTCCTGCGCGAGGACCCATTGAAATCCGGCGAGCTGCTCAGACCTGATCCGATTTGGCGCACAACGTTGACTGGAAAGGCCGCAGTGTCGTCCGTCGCCTCTTCCATCGATGCCACGTCGACGGGATCGAAGCGCGCGACCCCGCCCGCGGCGCCGGTCGCGTCCAAGTCGCTCGAGCCGGCATCCGAGCGTGTGAGTTCGGCCACGCATGCGGATGCCGCAAGCCCTCAGGCCGCGCCGACATCTACGGGTGTTTCAGGGAAGCACACCGTTGCCGCCGATAGCGTCGCGTCGCCGTCCGCCGCCTTGAGCACGATGGCGCCAATCACGCCGACCGCCACGGCCACGAAACCATCAGTCGCCGCCGTGTCGAACGCGACCGCATCATCGGCAGCGCATCTGGCGAGCCCACGTCTCGCCACCGACGCGAAGCCCGCGGCCGCGGCCGCCCTGTCCGAGGCATCGCGCAACCCAGCGAGCGCGTCGGTCACGCAGAAAGACGTCTCGTCCCCGGCGCTGGTCGACGACGTTGACGGCTCGATTCACATTTAGCGGGCACACAAGCCGGTGATCAGCGGTCGTCGACATGAACGGTGAACCCCAGCAACTCAAGCGGCCGCGCATCCCGCTCTTGCTTTTGGCGCTGTGCAGTCTTGGCGCGGCGGCGTGCGGTGGTCGCCGATTCGTCTACCGTGTTGCCTCGTTGCCCGCGATCGTCAATCCCGGCGGCGGCGATTGGGGCGTCGACATCCAAGTCGATTTCTCCCGGGTGCTGCTTGTGCGGCTCGCCAACCAAGGGACTGAGCCGATCAAGGTGCTGTGGGACGAGTGCGCCTACATTGACATCGATGACAGGTCCCATCGAGTCTTGACAACGGACGGCTCACGCTTGTCGCAGCAGCCTCCCTCGATAATTGCCCCCGGCACGCACCTTCAAGAAATCCTGCGCCCGGTGCCGATGCCCGGCGACAGCGGCGTAGACCCCCTGCTGCCGGCCAAGCGGCCTGTGACGCTCATCACGCTCGACTACTTGGGCGACGCGACGATGACCCCGGCCCGCCGGCGAGCACTCGTGGGCAAACAGCTGGGATTGCTGCTCGTGCTGGAGCGCGACGGCGAGCGGAAGACGGTGCGGACGCGATACGCCATCACGACCGTGAAATCGTAGCCGGTGCTACCGCATGACGAGCCTGTCATACAAATGTCATGTTTCGGTCATGCACCGATGCGACAATCAGGTATGGAGATGCGCAGGAGTCGAGTACAGCTCACCACAATCCGTCCGCAGCGCTCACGCATCCGAGTGCCGGACAACAAGCGAGGGTGACATGGGCAAGGGAATGATTCTTTGGCTGCTGGGCGTGCCACTGAGCCTCGTGTTGATTCTGAAGCTCGTCGGGCTCATCTAGCGCAGCACGAATTCAAGGGGGCGTATGGGCTGAGCGGGCTGACGCCCGGCTGGTTCCCGATGCCTCTCTCGGCGGGCGTGCCAATTGCTGGCCGCCCGCCGTTTTGTCGAAAAAACAGCCGCTCTCACACAAGCGCGGTGAAAGCGGCTGCAAAGCGATTAGGCTTTTTGGTAGGGCTTAGTAGACGAGCGAATTGTCCTTCACTTCAGGGTCAAAAGTTCGAGCTGCAAAATAGCTCGACCTTCGAGAAGGCTCGGACCGTCAGCCGCCAGCAGTCTTGCGTCAATGTGACTTCCTTACGGTGTCGCATCGACACTCTGGTATGGCCGACCTCCAGCTTCGGCAACAAGTTGGTCTGTTGGGCCGATGCAACCACGTGGCCCGTTTGCCCGACCCAATCGCCATGGTTCGGATCTTCATCGAATAAGACGTGATCGGGCGTGAACCATTGCGAACCGGGGCCGTACACGCCAAGCTCTGGGCAGTTGACGTACAGGGAAGGCTGGTCGATGCACTCGGCCAAACACCATCTTGGCGCCAAGAGCGCGCAACAGGAAATCATGAACCACCGCAGGAGATTTGACATCAAATAATATCGTTATCATTACCATACTCACGCGTGGATGACAACCTGATGACATTCCGATGACAAAGTCTTCATATCGCATCGCCGGTGACCTATCTTGGGCAGCGTCGAGAAATATGCCTTTCGGCCCTTGTGGCTACTGCAATGGATCGGCAGAATCCCCGGCAGCGGATCGCGTGGCGAGGCGGATAGTCGACCTGCGTGCGTGATCCCAAGGAACTCTTTGACGCTCGCGTTGATGGCGGCTCTTAGCTACGTGTGGCGCGCCGTTTCCCCGGCAGCTCTCGCGTGATGACCGGCGAGCGCTCCGGCCCGAACGCAGCGTCGCTTGTTAGAGCAGTCCCATCGTTTGTCGACTCGCCTTCGCATCACCGACCTTGGTCGCCATGCCGGCACAGGATTTGCGCAAGTACGTGCGCGGCCGCGCGGGTTTTGTATAATAGCGGCAACCCGGCAGCCGACGCGCAAGGGATGCGCATCCCGCTGGGGATACGAACAAGGAGAAGGCATGATAGTGGGCGAAGGATCGGGAAGCGGGTTTGGCGGTGGGTTCGTCGGCGGCTACGGGCGGCCTCCTCGCGAGATGCACAAGACGCAGTGCGCGGAGTGCAAGCGCGAGTGCGAGGTGCCCTTCAAGCCGAGCGGGGTCCGCCCGGTCTATTGCCGCGATTGCTTCTCCAAGCGACGCGAAGGCGTACGCTAACGCGGTTGTTGGCGCGGGCGTAGCCCGTCGCCCTGACGATCTGCCGGCTCGCGCGGAGCGATCTGCGTGGAGCCGAGGTTTTCTCTTTTCGAAGGCTTCGACAGCATCCGATGATCCAACTCAAGAACCTCCAACTGCCTGATGTCGTGCAGTCGCCGATGGCCAACTGCACGGACCTGCCGTTTCGGCTGGTCGCGCGCGAGCAAGGCATGCGCTTCGCGTATCTCGAGATGGTCTCCGCCGAGGCGCTGCTGCGCGAGAATTCCGAGACGCTGGAGATGATGCGCACGACGGCCGAGGATTCGCCCGTGGGCGCGCAGCTCGTCGGCTGCGACGCGGCCGTGATGGGCGAGGCGGCGGCGCGCGTGGAAGCGATGGGCTTCGCGCTGGTCGATATGACCCTCGGCTGCCCGGTGCCGAAGGTCGTGGGCAAGGGCGGCGGCTCGTCGCTGTTGCGCGAGCCGGACACGGCGCGCGAAATTTTCAGCCGCGTCGTGCGCTCCGTGCGGCGCGTGCCGGTGACCGTCAAGATGCGGTTGGGCTACAGCGACCCGACCGGCGCCGAGGCGGTCGCGATCGCGCGCATCGCCGAGGAGTGCGGTGTTGACGCGATCGCGGTGCACGGCCGCACGCGCGACCAAGGCTACTCCGGCTGCGCGAACTATGAGGCGATCGGCCGCGTGAAGCAAGCCGTGTCGATTCCGATCTTCGGCAACGGCGACGTGGTCGACATCGACAGCGCGAAGCGTTTGCGCGCGACCTCGGGCTGCGACGGTGTCATGCTCGGCCGCGGCGCGCTCGGCAACCCGTGGATCTACAGCGCCATCAGCGCCTCGCTCGACGGCGGGCCGCTGCCGACGGAGCCGACGGTCATGGAGCGCAAGGCCGTCTTGCTGCGCCACATCGAGCTGCTGACCCACTACGCCGGCGAAGAGCGCAGCGTCGGTCCGCTGCGCCGAGTCGCGTGTTGGTATTTCAAGGACCTGCCCGGTGTCAGACAATTCCGCGATGCGATCAACCGCGCGCAGTCCATCGTCGAGATGCGCGACCTCATCGAAGGGTTCGTCCCCGACGAGCGAACAGCGGACCTGTCGCGTGGCGATGCGGCGACGCGAGCAGGCGTCTAGACAGCGGGGCAGTAGGCCGATTCGCTTGCGACGCATCGCGAGCGCGCTGCTGATTGCCTCGGCCGGTTGCGCACCCCTGTTCCGCCGCGGCCTCGCCTTGCCGGCCGGTGCTTCCGCGCTGCGCGTGGAGCGCACCGATGACCCCGCGTACCTTCGCTCCGTCGATCCCGCCGTCTCGATCGTCCCGTTGCTCACCGTCGGTGAGTCCGTCGCGCGAACGAGCCAGCCGCAACACCTCTATCGCATGGTCGGCGTGCCCGATGGCCTGGGCGCGGCGCGGTCTCGGGACGGCACCGTCGCGGTCTGGATGAATCACGAGCTGGATTCGGATGCCGTCACGCATCCGATCGTCGACGGAGAGCCGGTGCACGGCGCGTTCGTGTCCGAGTGGCGGATCGATCCCGAGCGGCTCACCATTCGGTCGGGAGACTTGGCGTACTCGTCGATCCGCGTCGCCGGATCGAAAGCGGCCGCGCAGGGCAAATTGGCGCACCTCTGCTCCGGCTTTCTGGCCGGCCCCGAAGTCGGCTTCGATCGGCCGATGTTTTTGGCCGGCGAGGAAGCCAGCGGGGCATCGACGTTCGATCATCATGGCGGGTCGGCGGTGGCCATTGCCGGCGACGTGGCCTACGTGCTGCCCGGGTTCGGCCACTTCCGCAAAGAAAACCTTATCGTCCTGCCCGGCACGGGCGAGCTTACGGTCGCGATCGGGTTGAACGATCAACCGGGCGCCGAAGCCAGCTACCTCTACTTATTCATCGGACACAAGCATCCCCACGCGGCCGACGCGCTGGCGCGCAACGGTCTGCTCGACGAGCAAGCCTATGTGCTGACGGCCCCGTTCACCAGCCGACGCCGCGAGTCTCGCTTCTCAAAATCCGACGGCGCGTGGCCGGTGGAGTGGCATCCTCTCGATCGTATGGAGCAGATGACCGATCAGCAGCTGCGTGCGGCAAGCCGGCTCGCGGGCGGGCTGCGGTTCGCGCGCATCGAGGACGGCGCGGCGGACCCGCAGCGACCGGGTGTGGTGTACTTCGTCTCGACCGGCGAGTCGTTCGGAAATTGGCGCGGCCGTGTCTATCAGCTGATGGTGAATCCGCGCACACCATTGGCCAGCGGCGCGTTGCAGCTGTTGCTCGACGGCGACGCGGGCGATCCGATCATCAGCCCGGACAATATCGACGTCGACCGCAATGGTGTGCTGCTGATCCAAGAAGATCCGACCGGCGGATTCCGCGGGCACATGGGCCGCGAGGCGTCGATCTGGGCGTATCGTCCGGCGGACGCGCGGTTGATTCGCGTCGCGGAGATCGATCAGGGCGCCGTGCCGAGCCGCTTGCGGGGCGCCCGAGGCCAATGGGAAAGCAGCGGCGCGATCGATGTGTCCGAGTTCTTCGGCCCCGGCAGTTGGCTGGTCGATGTGCAAGCGCATTCGGTCAACAGCGCCGGCGCCTCCAGCTTGCAACACCTCGACGGCGACGCCCGAGTCGACGAGGGTGGGCAGTTGCTGCTCTTGCGCGCGCCGGTATTCGGCGCGGCGGCCGGGTCGCAATGACGCTGTTCGCGTCGGCGACGGCGCAGACGTGGCCGTTGCCGATCCGGTAGGCAACGAACCGGGAGGACTCGCGTACAATGAAGAGGATGAGCCGCGGCATGTGGATCATGGTGACGCTTGGCGTTGCAGCCGCTCCGGTGCGGGTTGGGGCGGCCGATGCGCCCGCGACGATCGAGGGCGCGAAGAGTGACAACGTGGTCCCGATCTTCAACAGCCAAACAGGCCAGGTGGAGCTGATGGAAAAAATCTCGAAGAGCGACGACGAGTGGAAGAAATTGCTGACGCCGGAACAGTACGACGTCGCGCGCAAGAAGGGCACGGAGCGCGCGTTCAGCGGCAAATACTGGGACAATCACGAGCGCGGCGTGTACAAATGCATTTGCTGCGGCACGCCGCTGTACAGCTCGGACACGAAGTTCGAGTCGGGCACGGGGTGGCCGAGCTTCTGGGCACCCGTCGCCAAGGAAAATATTCGCGAGATCGTCGACAAGAGCTTGTTCATGCGGCGCACCGAGTTGGTGTGCGCGCGCTGCGATGCGCATCTCGGCCACGTGTTCGACGACGGCCCCGCGCCGACGCACCAGCGGCACTGTATCAATTCCGCCTCGTTGGCCTTCGAGCCGGCCGCTCGCTGATGCCGCGAGCGCCGATCGTCGGCTGACGTCGGCCCGCTTCGCATGCCGCTGCCGAGCCGCTACGCCGATCGCACGCTGATCGCGTACGCGGCCCATGCGGACGATGCGATCGCCAGCTGGTCGCGGCTGCGCCCATCGACGCTGCTGCGCGAGTTCGCCCGGCAGTTGCCGCGCGGCGCGGCGGTGCTCGACTACGGGTGCGGCATCGGCACCGACATGGCCTGGCTGCGTCGGCGGGGGTTCGCGGTCGAGGGCATCGACGGCACGGCGGCGTTCGTGCGCGAGGCGCAGCGGCGCAATCCGGGTTGCCGCGTGCAGCAGGCTCGCTTTGAAACCGTCTCGCTGCCGACGAGCGTCTTCGACGGCATCTGGTGCCAGGCCGCGCTGATCCACGTGCCGCCGCCACTCTTCCGCGATCAATTGGCCAAGCTTCGACGCGCGCTCAAGCCCGGCGGCTTGCTCGCCGTCACGCTCGCGTGGGGCCGCACGCGGGCATTCACCAACGATTGGATCCCCGGCCGCTACTTCGCGGGGTACTCGAAATCCGAGGCTGCGCGTCTCTTCCGCGGCTGGCGCATCAAGCGGCTCGCCGTCGTGAACCACGACGGTCGGCAAGGCCGGTGGATTCACGTGTTGGTGAGCGCGAACCCGGCGGGCCGCGATTCAGTTTGACGCCGGCTTGCGTCCAACCGTATCATGACGCTGAGATCCACCTCTCAATATGGCGCACATCTTCGACGATAACTCGCTCTCGATCGGCAACACGCCGTTGGTCCGCCTCACGCGGATCGTCCCGAAATCCGCGACCGTGCTCGCGAAGCTCGAGGGCCGCAACCCCGCGTATTCCGTCAAGTGCCGCATCGGCGCGTCGATGGTGTGGGACGCGGAGAAGCGCGGCGTACTCAAGCCCGGCAAGGAGATCCTTGAACCGACCAGCGGCAACACCGGCATCGCGCTGGCGTTCGTCGCCGCGGCGCGAGGCTATCCGCTGACGCTGACGATGCCCGAGACCATGACCATCGAGCGGCGAAAAATTCTGCGCGCGTTCGGCGCGAAAGTCATTCTCACCGATCCGACAAAAGGTATGAAGGGTGCGATCGAAAAGGCCGCGCAACTGCAGCAGGAGTCGCCGGACCGCTACGTCGTTCTGCAACAGTTCGACAATCCCGCGACCCCCGCGATCCACGAGAGTACGACAGGCCCGGAAATTTGGCGCGACACCGACGGGCGCGTCGACGTGCTGATCTCGGGGGTGGGGACCGGCGGCACGATCACCGGCGTCTCGCGCTACATTAAACAGCAGATGAAGAAGCCGCTCATCTCGGTCGCGGTCGAGCCGACGCACAGCCCCGTGATCACGCAAACGCGCGCGGGCCAACCGGTGCAACCGGGGCCGCACAAGATCCAAGGCATCGGAGCCGGCTTCGTGCCGAAGAATCTCGACCTATCGCTCGTCGATCGCGTCGAGCAAGTGACGAACGACGAAGCGATCGAGTTTGCGCGACGCCTGACGCGCGAGGAAGGGATCTTGTCGGGAATTTCGTGCGGGGCGGCGGCCGCTGTGGCCGCGCGGCTCGCGGCGCAGGCGGAATTCGCGGGCAAGACGTTTGTCGTGATCCTGCCGGACTCGGGCGAGCGCTATCTCTCGAGCGCGCTCTTCGAGGGCCTCTTCGACCCGGTCACCGGACTCTAAGCGCGCGCTTGCAGCCTCGCCTGCAGCCGCCGGCGCTGCTCGTGCAATTCCGCCGGCACATCTTTGCCGAGCTTCGCGAACCATTCCGCTTGCGCGGCGAGTTCGTGTTGCCACCCTTCGCGATCGATCGCTTGCGCTTGCTCGAATCGTTCGCGCCCCATGTCGAGCCCGTCGAGGTCGATGTCCTCCGGCCTTGGCATCCACCCCAGCGGCGTCTCAACGGCGCTTGCGCGGCCGTGGCAACGCTCGGCGATCCATCGCAGCAGCCGCATGTTCTCGCCGAACCCCGGCCACAGAAAGTTTCCCCGCTCGTCGCTGCGGAACCAATTGACGAAGAAAATCCTCGGCGGCGGATTCAGTTGCTTGCCCATCGCGAGCCAGTGCGCGAAATACGCGCCCATGTTGTAGCCGCAGAAGGGCAGCATGGCCATCGGGTCGCGGCGGACCACGCCGACTTCGCCGGTCGCGGCGGCGGTCGTCTCCGAGCCGAGCGTCGCACCGAGGTACACGCCGTGCGCCCAATCGAACGCTTCGACGATGAGGGGGATCGTCTGCCGCCGCCGCCCGCCGAAGATGATCGCGGAGACCGGCGCGCCGGCCGGGTCGTTCGCCAGCGGACTGAGTGCCGGGTTTTGCGACAGCGGCGCGGTGAACCGGCTGTTGGGGTGCGCGGCCTTGCGGCCCGACGACGGCGTCCACGGCTGGCCCATCCAATCGACGCAGCTCGATGGGGGCGGGTCGTCGTGGCCTTCCCACCACACGGTCCCGTCGTCGCGGAGTGCCACATTCGTGAAGATCGTGTTGCGCGAGATGACGGCCATCGCGTTCGGGTTCGTGTGCCGGCTCGTGCCCGGCACGACGCCGAAGTAGCCGGCTTCAGGGTTCACTGCGCGTAACACGCCATTTGCGACGTGCATCCACGCGATGTCGTCGCCCAGCGTCGTGACACGCCAGCCCGCGCGCCGGTCGCGCTCAGGCGGAGAGAGCATCGCAAGGTTCGTCTTGCCGCATGCGCTCGGGAACGCCCCGGTGATGTGCGTTGTTTCGCCATTTGGGTTCGTCACTCCCATGATCAGCATGTGCTCGGCCATCCACCCTTCGCGCCAACCCAAGTAGCTGGCCACGCGCAAGGCCATGCATTTCTTCCCGAGCAACGCGTTGCCGCCGTAGCCCGACCCGAAGCTCCAGATCGCGTTGTCTTGCGGGAAGTGGCAGATGTAGCGGCGCTCCGGGTTGTAGTCACCGACGCTGTGCAAGCAGCGCGTGAACCGATCGCCGCTGCCCAGCTCCGCCCACACGAGGCTGCCCATGCGCGTCATGACGCGCATGTTGAGCACCACGTAGAGTGAGTCGGTCAGCTCCACGCCGACCCTTGCGAGCGGCGACCCGGGCGGGCCCATGAGGAACGGCACGACGTAGAGCGTGCGGCCGCGCATCGATCCGTCGAAGAGCCGTCGCAGCATTTCATAGGCTTGCTCGGGCGCCATCCAATTGTTCGTCGGACCGGCGAGCTCGTTCGTCGGCGTGCAGATGAACGTGCAGTGCTCGGTCCGCGCGGTATCATTCGGATGGCTCCGATGCAAATGGCAGCCGGGAAGACGTTGTTGGTTCAGCCCGATGAGCACGCCCCGCGCCGTCGCGTCGTCGGTGTGTCGCCGCGCCTCTTCGGCCGAGCCGTCGCACCAATAGACGGCATCGGGCCGGCACAGCGCCGCGTATTCGTCGACCCACGCGCGGACCGCCGGATTGTTCGGCACCTGCCCGGTCTGCGGAATATGGCCGGTTCGCGTGCCGGGTGTCTGAGATGGGGTCATCGTGCTCCTCGGGTTTCCTTATCAGTATACCGCGCCGAACGCGGTCTCGACCCTGCGCATGACGAGCTTGTCATTGAGAAGTCATTCGGCCGTCATCTGGTCGCCCTAGACTGTTGGGTGGGGAAGTGAGAACGGGGTACCCGTGACAGGAGGGCGAGATGGATATCAAAAAACGAGCATGGTGCGTCGTCGCGTTGCTGGCGGTGTTGCTGCCTTGGGGAGCTCGACCGGCCGCTGCGGCGATCAATGAAGACACGCACGTGCGGATCGATCAGCCGGCGTCCAATGACTCCATCGGCGATCGAGTCGGCGATTGGTTTGCCACGCTCGGCAAATCACAGGACGACAAGCAGCGGATCCTGACGCAGCGACGGCTCGAGCGGTCGGCGCATCGCGTGGGCGAATCGTTGAAGAGTGCCGCCAACAACGCCGCGGATGCCGTGAATCGAGGCGTGCGCAAGTTGGGCGACGAGTCCGAGCGCGTCGGCGAGCGGATCGGTCGCGATGCGGACAAGGCATACTGATCTGCGCAATCGGCGCGGTATTCCGCCGCGCGTGCCGATCGTCCGGTGATTTGTTCCCGGCGTCTTTCGATCGCTTGTGAGCGTGCTACAATGGAGGTGTCGCGATGCCGTATCCGCGGCAACCCTCCAACATGGTACGCGTTCAAGCGTTGCATCCGTTCGATGAGTACGTGCAGCAGCCCGACGCGCACTGGCGCCTGGCCGAAGCCGCCCTGCTGTTCGCCGCCGACCGCTATCCGCGCCTCGTGGTGACTTCGTACCTGGCCGAGCTCGATCGGTTCGCGCGGCGCGTGGACCATCTTGGCGCGCGGACGCCCGCCGACCAAGTCCGCGCATTGCGCCAGGTGCTCGTCGAGGAGGAGCGCTTCTTCGGCAACACCACGTGGTACTACGACCCCCGCAACAGCTATCTCAACGAAGTGCTGGAGCGCCGGCTCGGCATTCCCATTTCGCTTTCCGTTGTCTGGATCGATATCTGTCAGCAGCTCGACTGGCCCTTTGTCGGCATCGGCCTGCCCGGGCATTTCATCGTCGGTCATCGAGATGCCGAGCGTCGCCTCTGGGTCGATCCGTTCGGCGGCGGCCGGATCTTGCTGCGCGGCGATTGCGAGTCGTTGGCCGCGGCGGCGTGCGGCGACGCGAAGCCGCTCCCGGACGGCGCCTTTGTTCCCATCTCGCCGCGAGCGATCTTGGTGCGTATGCTGAACAATTTGCGCGTGATGTACGTTCGGCAGGAGGCGTGGCACTACGCCATCGGCGTGCTGCGCCGCTTGTGCGCGCTTGAACCGAGCCGAGCCGATTTTCAAGAGCATCTCCAGCTCGCCGTCAATCGCCTCGCGCATTTCAACTAACCCCTCGGTCCGCATCCTCTCGAAACCGCTCTCCGAAAGTGCTAAGATAGCCGCGCGTTGATCGTCGATTCGCATGTCCGACTCACGTGTTCGTCTTCATTTCACAATCATCCGCGATCGTCCAGCCTGCTTGTCACCGCGTGCGCTGGTTGATCCGATTTGAATCGGGTGGCTCAGCTGGCGAATCCTCGTAAGACACGCAACGATTCCACCGGCGCGCCGTCGTGCGCGGATCAATGTGTCGCTGACGTTGCGGAGACGCTGCCCGGCCGCGGGCCGGCACCTCAGCCCGGCGTATGGTTGCCGCTGTCGCGGCGCATGTTCGTGGTCGCCGCGACAACCCGCGGCAGCCACGGGCCGCGAGCGGTGCCGTACACGCTGCGCATCAGCGCACGTGCTCGCTACCCGCACATGACCATCGGCCCCGAGACCGGCTTGGTCGTCACCGTGCCGGCAGGGGCGAGCGACGAATCGCGCGAGCGGTTCATGCGCCGGCATCAGCGTTGGATCGCCGGGCAAGTTGATCGGCTCGCGCGTATCGCGTCGACGGTGCCCCAGCGATGGCCGTCCGGCGCGACCCGGCCCGCCCCCCGCGG
>OBEQ013067175.1_pt1 | contig 33568 bp, 32 predicted proteins | sample 1670901 | NCBI WGS metagenome assembly OBEQ01 (sample SAMEA104232315, study PRJEB22302) | groundwater metagenome | biome: forest; feature: aquifer; material: groundwater | place: USA | collected 2011-08-07 | depth 5.4 m | reverse complement strand
TTGCGGTGGGGTGTTTGGTGCACCGACCCTCGTCTCCCGTTGTTTGTAAACGAGCCCAGAGTCACGGGCCACGAGCGACGAGTCACGAAAATTACGAGGGAAAGAATGAAAATACTCGGTGGTAAACTCAAAGGCCGCAACTTCTACATGCCCGCCGGTATTCGTCCAACCCAGAATCTGGTCAGGAAGGCCGTCTTTGATGTCTTGGGCGACATGAGGGGTTTGGAATTCTTAGAATTGTTTGCCGGAAGCGGTGGGGTTTCCTTCGAGGCCATTTCTCTCGGGGTAAAATCCGCCACCTTGATTGAAAGAGATGCGCATTGTATGGAGGTGATCCAGCAAAATATAAAGCTCCTTAAAATAGCCTCGCCAGAGAGTTCCCCGGGTTTGGTTCAACTGATCACCGGCGATGTCTTTCCTGCCATCAAACAGCTGGCGTTAAAGAAAAGAAAGTTCGATGTGGTCTTCGTGGATCCTCCTTTTGGGTACGCTTTGGGAAAAAAAATCTTGAAAGCCCTGGGGGCCTATGATATATTACAGCCCAATTGTTTTATCGTTATCCAGGGCGAGAAAAATGAGATTCTACCTTCCGCGGAGGGTAGATTTCTTCTTGTTAGGGAAAAAAAATACGGTGCTTCACAGCTTTCATTTTACGAAGGAAGATCCATTTGAGCCAACGAGCTATATATCCTGGAAGTTTCGATCCCGTCACCAACGGTCATATCGATTTAATCAAGCGGGCGACCCACATCTTCGGGGAAGTTATCGTGGCTGTGGCCGTCAATTCTCACAAAAAATCCCTTTTTTCAATTGACGAACGCTTGGACATGCTGCGTGAATCTACCAAAGGTCTTAAGAAGATTCAGGTGGAATCCTTTGATGGTTTGGTCATTGATTATGCGCAAAAAAAGAAGATTAATGTTTTGCTCCGGGGCCTGCGGATGATTTCCGATTTCGAATACGAATTGCAGATGGCTTTAACCAACCGTCGGCTTAATGAAACCATTGAAACTGTTTTTTTGATGCCTTCGGAAGGATATTCCTTTCTCTCTTCAACTCTTTTAAAAGAAGCGGCATCGCTGGGTGCGAATCTTTCTTCGTTTGTTCCGAAATTTGTCGAGAAAAGATTAAAAGAACGGCTTATTGGAAAGGAAAAGCTCAATAATGCCTCGTCGTATAAAATGTGCCGCCAACCCGGCATTAAAAATAAAAATGCAGATCGTTATCCGGGATATTACCTATAAAGGCCTAAAGCTTTGTGAGCGGGTGGAGCCCGCTAGGATTGGTCTTGTGCCAGAAGATTTAAAATGTCTTGCTCCTTTGACCATCACCGCGAAAGTTGAGAGGGTAGAAAATACCATTTTAGCGCATACCCGGGTGGAAGGGCGGTATTCTTTTTTATGTTCTCGCTGCTTGGAAGCAGTTGAAACGGATCGATGCCAGGAATTCGAATTTGATTACGCCATTGAAAAAGGGATGGAATCGATTGATTTAGGAGAAGACCTTCGGCAGGAACTCATCTTGTCTTGCCCCCCGAAAATTTTATGTGCTGAACACTGTAAAGGCATTTGTTTGCAATGCGGGGTGAATTTGAATAAAGAAAAGTGTAAGTGCAAAGATTGAATGAGACTACAGACCAAAGACCATAGACTAAAGACCTTATACGGGTCTATAGCCTATGGTCTTTGGTCCTAAAAGATCAAGGAGAAATAACCATGGCCTTACCCAAAAGACAACATTCGAAACAACGCAGCCGTAAACGCCGCACGCACTGGAAGTTGAAAGTTCCTGCTTTTAGTGCCTGTCCCAATTGTCAGAAGCCCATTCTTTCTCACCGTGTTTGTCCTTTCTGCGGGTATTACAAAGGTCAAGCAGTTTTGACCATTAAACCGAAAAAAGAGAAACGAAAACGATCGTAAATTTTAGGATGAGCAATAGGTCACAGGTCCACGATAAATTTTGAGTTTGTTTATTTGGTTTTGTGATTTGTTTGTGATTTGTCATTTGTGTATTGTAAATTTGCGCTACGTCATGCTCCGTGTGACTCTTGCTATTAAGGAGAAGGATGTTGAAGATTGTCGTTGATGCTATGGGCGGCGATTATGCCCCGCAGGCGGTTGTTGCTGGTGTGGTTGCGGCCGTCAAAGATTTTAGAAACGAGATTGCTTTGATCGGCCCCCAAGAACGCGTTCAAGAGGAACTAAAGCAATACGACTATCCTAAAAATCTCATTGAAATCATTCATGCTCCAGAGGTGATTGACATGCATGAACCTGCCACTATCAGCATCCGAAAAAAGAAAAATTCTTCCATTGCCCTCGGTGTTAATTTATTGAAAACTTCCGGTTATGCCGCTTTCGTCAGTGCCGGAAATACCGGGGCCGTTGTCTGTGCTTCCACTGTTAATTTAGGAATGCTCCCCGGCGTCGAACGTCCGGGGATCGGTTTGGTGATTCCTACCATTAATAAATTCGCATTCTTGATCGACGTCGGAGCCAACACCGATCCGAAAGCGCAGCATCTTTTTCAATATGCCTTGATGGCCAACTGTTATGCGCGGGAAGTTTTGGGGGTGGTCAATCCGAGAATCGGCCTTTTAAATATCGGCGAAGAAGAATGCAAAGGCACCGATTTTCAAAAAGAAACTCATAAGCTCATGGGGGAGAGATTGCAGAACTTCATCGGGAATATCGAACCCAACGAAATCTTTTCGGGCAAATGCGATTGCATCATCTGCGATGGATTCGTCGGAAATGTTTTGATCAAAGTCTCGGAAGGTTTGATGGAATCGGCCTCGACTCTGATGCGCCGGGAAATCAAGAAGAGCCCTATTGCTATGATCGGAGCTCTTTTTATTAAATCTCGTTTGAACCGTATCAAAAAATATGCGGATTATTCTGAATACGGCGGTGCCCCGCTGCTGGGGGTCAATGGTATTGTCATGATCAGCCACGGGCGTTCCAGTCCCAAAGCGATCAAAAATGCCATCAGAGCCGCGCAGCACGAAGTCGATCACAAAATTATAGCCACGATGATTAAAGAGGTAGCGTAGTAAGTAAAAAATTTACAAAAGTTACGCCAGACGTTAGACGAGGGACGTTAGACGTCTTACGTCTCACGTATAAATTTATAACAAATCTCCATGAAAAATGTTGGTATCATTTCCGTCGGACATTACTTACCCGAAAAGCGGCTCACCAATTTTGATCTCGAAAAGATGGTGAAAACATCCGATGAGTGGATCACCAGCCGTACCGGTATTAAGGAACGCCGGGTGGCCGCTCAGGGACAAAAGACCAGTCATCTGGCGACTTTAGCCGCTCAAGAAGCTTTAAAGAACGCTCATCTGAAAGCGGATAGCGTTGATCTGATCATCGTCGCTACCGTCAGCCCCGACAGCAATTTCCCTTCCACCGCCTGCCTGGTGCAAAAAGCACTAGGCGCTCATAACGCCGCCTGTTTTGATTTAGGTGCCGCCTGTGCGGGTTTTCTTTATGCCTTGACGACGGGCAAGCAATTCATCCAAAGCGGTTTATACAAACATGTTTTGGTGATTGCCGCCGAGCGAATCACTTCTCTCATTGATTGGAAAGACCGAAACACCTGTGTGCTTTTTGGCGACGGCGCCGGGGCGTGTATTTTGTCGTTGGTAGAGGGCGATCGCGGCATTATTGCTGATTATCTGCATAGCCAGGGAGAATTTGGTAGTCTGATGGAAGTGGTCGTCGATGACAGCCGCCCGCCTTTAAGTCAGCAGGATAGGTTTACGAAAATTCCGTATGTGGTGATGCAGGGCAAGGAATTGTTTAAGATTGCGGTCAACTCCATGGCCGATGCCCTTGAGCTGGCTGCCGAGAGGGCACATATTAAAGTTTCTGATATTGACTGTGTGGTTCCCCATCAAGCCAACGACCGGATCATCACCGCTGTTGCCAAAAAATTAGAAATCCCGAAGGAAAAGATTTTTGTCAATATCCACCGCTACGGAAATATGTCCGCGGCCTCCATCGCCGTTGCCCTGTATGAAGCGGTGCATGAGAAACGGATTAAGAAAGGTGATACCGTGGCACTCGTTGCCTTCGGAGCGGGGCTGGTGAGTGCGGCGAGTATTGTCGTCTGGTAATCGTGACTCGTCGCTCGTGGTTCGTGATTCGTTGGTGATTTGGGGTTCGTGATTAGGAATTTGATGTTCGTCAGTTCTTCAGGAGATTTAAAATAAAAGTAAAAAGTTATAAAAATTTGGATGTCTGGAAAAAAGGATTGGATATTGTTGATGTTGTTTATGCATTAACAAAGGATTTTCCTGATCAAGAACGATACGGATTAGTCGTTCAAATGTGTAAATCTGCTGTTAGTGTTCCCTCAAATATTGCCGAAGGTTTTATGCGGCAGTATACAAAAGAATATATTCAATTTCTTTATGTGTCGTTAGGTTCATGTGCAGAACTGGAAACGCAATTAATTAGTGTCCACTGAAAAAGTTATTGATGATGGACACTTACGCTAAATTTCGCGAAATTTTTCGCGAAAATACGCTAAACAATTTGATTTTTGGCGTTATTTCGCGTAGTTCCCATCACCGCAGTCACTTTTTCAGTGGGAACTAATTATTTCCTATAGGAGAAATTATATCTCTCAAGTTCCATTAGAATATCTGCAAGAGAATTTGGATCATGAAAGCAGGATGTTAATGAATTTAATTAAGAGTTTAAAATACTGAATTTAATAAAGATCACGAGTCACGAAAACCGAACCACGAAAAATAATGACAACGAATTTTTTTGCACTAATCTTTCCCGGCCAGGGCGCCCAAAAAGTTGGGATGGGAAAAGAATTCTATGATTCTTCGGCCGAAGCCCGTCGGGTTTTCGCTGAGGCCGATCAGATTTTGCAAAACGATCTCAGCCGCGTCATCTTTGAAGGACCGCCGGAAAAGTTGACCGCAACCGCCTTTTGCCAGCCCGGGATTTTAACCGTCAGTATCGCCGCGTTAAGAGCCTTCCAGTCCCATCCGAAATTTCAAAATATTCCAGTGCGTTACACGGCAGGTTTAAGTTTGGGCGAATACTCGGCGCTGGTGGCCGCCAACGCGTTGAGTTTTTCCGACGCCTTGCGTTTGGTTGAGCGGCGTGCTTTTTTTATGGAAGAGGCGACAAAACTTTCTCCTGGAACCATGGCCGCGATCATCGGATTCAACGTGAATCGTTTAAAAGAGATTTGTCTAAAAACGGGCGCAGAGATCGCCAACTACAATTCCCCACAACAGCTGGTCATAACCGGCCATCGCCAGAAAGTCGAGGCGGCCGGCCGTATTATTAAGGAAGAAGGCGCCCAGAGCGTGATTCCTTTGGAGGTCAGCGGCGCCTTTCATTCTTCTTTAATGCAGCCGGCTTCTGAAAAATTTGAGAAAGAATTAAAAAATGTTTTGATTGCATCCGGCCAAGAAATTCCCGTTGTCAGTAATGTCAGTGCCCGGGCGCAAACGTCGGCCACCGAAATCCGTCAGAATTTGGCGAAGCAGATTGTCTCCTCGGTCCGTTGGGAAGAATCGGTCCGGTATATCGCCGGAGGAGGCGTCACGAATTTTATTGAAATCGGCCCCGGAAAAGTTTTAAAAGGGCTTCTCCGAGGGATCAACCCCGATTTAAAAGTCTTCAATATCGAAGGCCCAGCGGATATTGCGAGCCTGCCATAAAAGATTTTTTCCGAGTATTTTCAGAAAATTTCAAGAAATCTGTCCCGGGGCTTATTTGTACTGCGTTTCTTTGGTTTCTCGCCGGCGCAAAACCGGCGATGTAAGCATTTTACCCTGGCCGGATATCTTTGAGGCTATCGGGATTAAGTAAAGCCTATTCGTTATAGATGTATCATAGCGCAGCAAAGCCGCAACCAAAATAACCAATCACCAAGGAACAAGATACAAACAATATTCAAACTTCAATATCCAATTCCCAAAGCGATTAAAAATTGGTGATTGAAATTTTTTTGCCCGCCCCGGCTAGCGGAAACGGCGGGCCGGGGGTTTTTGTATCTTGGTCATTGGATATTTGTACCCAAAAAACTTTGCTAAAAAAACGAAATGTTATGAGTTTATACTATAATTATCACTTAAGCGCATTGGATTATCCGGTGATCAGGTGATTTGAGACTAGGGGATGGGGAGATCGAAGATATCAGGGACGTCCCTGATATCCGGTTTCTCCAATCTCCTAGTCCCTTGATACCCTGGATCACCAGATCACCGACGAGTACCTTTCTTAAGTGATAGCCTATGACAAGTTTATACTGTAGATGTATCGAAGTATTCCTTGACGGTTTTTGACTTTACGGTGTACACTGATACGAGTAGTGAATTTTGGGAAGATGTATACCCCGTTCTCCTGAAGTAAAATATTGCAGATTTTTTGAAACGAGGGATATATGCTGACGCACAACGATTTAAAACAAATCCTTCCTCAAGCCTACCCATTTCTTATGATCGACCGCGTTGAGGAATATATCGAAGGAAAAAGCCTGATTGCCATCAAAAATATCACCGCCGACGAATGGTTTTTTCAGAATCACGAAGATCCATTGAACACAACTCAACATTTCCCGGAAACCCTCTTGATCGAAGCCGCCGCCCAGGCGGCTTTGGTTTTTTTAGCTCGGTATTCTCTCAAACGATATTTCTTAGAATAGGAAGAATTTGTCATGTTAGAACAGAATAAAAAAAATAAGCGGATTGTTGTTACTGGTTTAGGAGCCATTTCTTCCATTGGACTTGGTTGGCAAGAATTCTGGAAAAACCTTGTCGCTGGAAAATCTGGGATTACTCAAGTCTCTTCTTTTGATACCTCTGCATACGACCATCATTACGCCGGTGAAATTAAAAACTTCAAGCCAGAACAATTTATCAACCGAAAAAAAATGTATCGGTTAGGAAGATCCTCTCAAATGGCCATTGCCGCCAGTAAACTTGCTTTAGAAGATGCCGGAATAAAATTAAATGAGGAAATAAGATATAACACAGCCGTCTGTATGGGAACAACCACTGGTGAGATTGGTCTTTTGGAAAAATTTAATGACCATCCCATTAATTTAGATAAAAAGAAATTTCAGGATAACTTTGTTTCTGTGTTTCCCTCGAATACTGTGAGTGCCAGCATTGCTTTAGAATTTAAATTGCGCGGCCCGAATTACGTTTTCGGAACAGCTTGTTCTTCCGGTAATTTCGCGATAGCCAGAGCTTACGATTTAATTAGAAATTCAAAAGCTGATTATGCTTTTGCCGGGGGAGCAGATAGTCTTTCTAGAATTATATTTACCGGTTTTAGTCGATTATCCGCTGTTGCATTGGAAAAATGTCAACCATTCGACAAGAATCGAAAAGGGATGATTCCTGGAGAGGGAGCAGCTGTTTTATTTTTAGAATCGTTGGAGAGTGCGTTAGAACGCCGAGCTAAAATTTATGCTGAAATTTTAGGTTATGGTTTGTCCTGCGATGCTTATCATATGACGAATCCGGAAGTTCAGGGGATTGCCAAGGCAATAAAAAAAACGATTGAGAATTCTGGAGTAACTAATGATGAGGTCGATTATATCAGCGCTCATGGGACGGGAACTCTTGAAAACGATAAAGCAGAATGCCAGGCGATAAAAATTGTTTTTGGAAAGAAATCTTCCCATATACCAGTTAGTTCCATTAAATCTATGCTCGGTCATTCCATGGGTGCTGCCGCAGCTTTTGAAACCATTGCCTGCTGTTTGGTGATTGATAAAAACGAAATTCCGCCAACCATCAACTTCGAAGAAAAAGATCCGGATTGTGATATTGACTGCGTTCCTAATAAAGGTAGGAAGCACCGAGTGAAAATTGTATTAAATAACTCTCAAGCATTTGGGGGGAATAATGCCTGCTTGGTCTTGTCAAAAAACTAAACTTCATACAGCATCGGGAGGTAAAAAATACATGGGCAGCAATAAAAATCAGCTCACTATTATTAAAGATTTAGAAATTTATTTAAATAACCTGAATATTGTTGCTAAAGATAAATTGATTAAGCCGTTTTTAAATGCTTTTCAAAATTATCTTGTTTCCTGCGGCCGATTGATTAATTCTATAGAGCAGCCGGGACATATTTATGATTTACATCTTCAAAAAAAGCTGATTTATGAAACTGATAAATTTCTCAAGGTTGCCGATAAATTGGAAGAAAAGCTTCCAACGGATTCAAAAATAAAAATTAGAGATTTTTTTAGAATAATTGTAGGCCGATATTTATTCCAATCGCACATATTAAAACGTTTTTACGACAAACCGCGCGGTTATGCGGGGGACTATCTTATGTTCGAAATGATGTATGACGCAAAACCGTTGTCAAAAGGGATCGGAGTTTACTTTGACTATTATGTTTTTTATCATCCCATAGTCGTTTCTGTGGTTAATAGAAAAGAGAAAATGAAGAGAACCTTAAAGAATATAATAAGCCGTGATTTGAAGGATCATTCGCTGGTAAGAATTCTGAATGTCGGCTGCGGCGGCGCAAGAGAACTTAAAGAGTTATTAGACGAAAATATCTTTTCTCAGTCCATCGATTTTACCTTAATGGATCAAGATGAGGAAGGGCTGAAATACGCAGAGTCCAGATTCCGTGTCTTTAAGAAAAAGAATATAACGTTTAATTTTATTCAGAAGAACGCTTTGGAAATGATGGGATTTACCCAGCGCCGTTTGAATAAAAATTATTATGATGTAATTTATACGTTGGGAATAGTCGATTATTTTCTGGATAATGCTTTTGCTCGTTTTATTGAATATTGTTTTGACTTGCTTAAACCAAATGGAAGGTTAATTATCGCAATTTGCAGTGATCGGGATATGGCATGTTATACGGCCTTAAGATGGTTATCTGAATGGAATTTTTATTATCGAGATGCGGGTTTAACCAAAAAATTAATTAAAGAGACAATCGGCAACCCAAAGGTAGAAATTACTTGGGAAGAGAAGAAGCAAATCTTTTTTATTGTTATTAAAAAAATAAGGTATTCCTAGCTTCAAACCACAATAAATCCCTTCATTTATGTATTTTAATCTATATTCAATCCCCCCTTTTATAACCGCAATAATTATTCTTTGGCTAGGTATTGTAATTTACATACGAAATAAAAATAGCCGAGTTAACCAGTCTTTTTTCTTAATGGCTTTTTCAACAGTTGTTTGGTTATTTTTCGCCGGAGTCAGCTATAGTTGCAATCGAAAAGAATTGGCAGACGTTTTTGTGAGAATAACTAATATAGGCGTCACTTTTATTTCTATAACAATGTTCCATTTTATTACAGCTTTTTTAAATATAACTAAATTAAAAAAACTAGTCATATTTCTTTATGGATACGGTTTGATCTGTAGCAGCCTGATATTATTTACTGATTTTTTGATCAAAGATTCTCAACAATATTTTTGGGGGTTTTATTCTTTAGCTGGTAAATTGCACCCCGTATTTCTTATCATTTTTATCTTTCAAATAAGCTTATGTATTTTTTTATTAATTAGTCATTACTTAAAATTGCGTGAAGACACAATTAGAAAACAACAAATCAAATATGTTTTAATCGGTATTTTTATATTTGATTTCTCATCGATAGATTTTATTCCGAACTATGGTATCTCATTCTATCCTTTTGGGTATGTGACAACCGCTTTATTCGTTCTTATTTTCGCGTATAGTATAGTTAAATATCGTTTATTAGAGATCAATCTTTTTATAACGAGAACAGGTCTTTTTGTCGTTATTTATTCTTTGATACTTGGTCTTCCTTTTATCCTTGCCTTTGGTTGGCAGAAGAAAATAATGGTTCTACTGGGAGAGAATTGGTGGTTGGTCCCATTGGTCAGTTCAACGGTTTTGGCAACCACCGGGCCGTTTATATATTTGTATATTCAACGACGCGCCGAAGATCAGATGATGCACGAACAACGCAAATATCAAATGACTCTGCGTCAGGCATCGTCGGGGATGGGGAAGATCAAGGATTTAAAACAGCTGTTGAATTTGATTGTGCATATTGTTATCCGGGCAATTCATCTCGAACATTCTTCGATCTATTTGTACAATTCCTTTAATAAAAATTATGTTTTAGGGGCTTACCGTCGGAAAAAAGAGGGCTTAAGGACGATTGGTTTTATTGAGGGAGAGTCTCCCTTGGTTGACTATCTTATGAAATTTAAAGAAGCCCTGGTTTATGAAGAGATCAAACAAAAAAGTCAGGATTTTGGGGATCGGCATTTGGCGCAGGTGGAATTGGTGATGAGGGATCTGGAGGCAGCGGTTGTTGTGCCCAGTTTTATCGAGGAGCGGTTGATCGCTATTATTATGCTGGGAAAAAAACGTTCGGAGAAACTTTTTAGCGAAAGCGATCTCGCGGTTTTTACGATTGTTGCCAATCAAGCGGCCTTGGCCATTGAAAACGCACAGTTTTACGAAGACATGAAAAAAACCCATGAGCAGCTTTTCCGGGCAGAAAAGATGGCCACAATCGGCACCTTGGCGGATGGGTTGTCCCACCAGATCAACAACCGTTTGCATGCTCTAGGATTTATCGCCGGCGATGCCTTGGATTCGATCAAACTCAAAAGTAATATCGCCGTCCCTCCAGAAATTCAGCAGCTTCTTTCTGATATTGTCTTTGCTTTAGAACGGGTGCAAGATAATGTCAAACAAGGCGGAGAGATCGTCGAGGGGCTTTTAAAATATACCCGAAAAGGTGAACAGGGAATGGGAGAGGTCGATTTTGATAAACTCACCCAGTCTTCTTTAGAAATGGCCCAGTACAAAGTGAAGGTCAATCAACTGGTCATCGTCCGGGATTACCCGCCGGATCTGCCCAAGATCAAAGGCAACTTCACTCAACTGCAAGAAGTTTTTTTTAACCTAATCGATAACGCCAATGATGCCATGATGCAGCGCAAAACCGAGAAAAAAGAACCCGGCTATATACCGAAATTGCAAATCACCGCCTCACCCAACGGAGATCATCTGAACATCAATGTGGTCGATAACGGCATCGGTGTTAAAAAAGAAGACCGCGATAAACTTTTCACCCCGTTTTTTACCACCAAACTCTCCAGCAAAAAAGGAACAGGCTTAGGCCTTTACGTTATTCAAAAAATCATCGAAGACAACCACGGCGGCAAGGTGAGATTCTTTTCGGAATATATGAAGGAGACGAGGTTTGTTATTCAATTACCCATAGCGGTTTAAAGATATCAAAGAGTTGATGTGGGATAAGGATGGGAGGTGTGTTGTGAGTCGAGGTTTTGGGGTGAGGGTGAGTTAAGAAGAAAAAAAATTAAGAACTGAATGCGAGGAAATTTTGAGAGAGAAAGTAAGAAGTTTTCAAGACTTGGATGTTTATCAGCGTCTTTATTCGGCAATGCTGGGTGTTATGAAAGAAATAACTCCTAAGTTACCTCCGGAAGAAAAGTATGACCTCGCCGGTCAAATGAGACGTGCTTGCAAATCCCCTGCAAGTCTTATTGCTGAAGGATATGCAAAGAAAAATTATAAGAAAGATTGGCAAAAATATATTAACGAAGCAATTGGAGAATGTAATGAGATGATTGTGCATCTAAGTTGTTGCCGTGATCTTTATGCGGATAGAGTCAATCTCGACACAATTAATAAATTAATTGATGAATATAATATAAGTGGAAAACAGTTGTTTAGACTTGGTGAGAGTTGGAGTAATGAGCGGTCAAAGAAGGATGAGTTATGAATTCTTAAGTTGAGGATGAGTCTGATGGGTAAGTTAAAAACTCACCCCCACAACACACATCCCGACCCACAACCCACAACACACCCTCATCCCTTGTATACGATGAGGCGGGAGCGATGCTGAATTTTTTAATGAATAGGTGGCAAACATTTTAATCTCGATATCTTTACTTCTCTACATCTTGCTTCTTGCCTCTACTCCAGAGATTATCAACATATCATTTGAATCTTCTCACAGCATAGTATAAGCTAAAGACGTTTTTCATCTCTGAATCCTCTTTTAAAAAATCACATCCGAAGATTTCATAACTTTATACCTTAACCAGGAGATGCCCATGCCGAAATTACTGATCGTCGACGATGAGGTGGATATCCGGGAATTTGCCAAAAATTTTTTCAAGAAACGAAACATTGAAGTGTTCACCTCCAGCGGAGGTCGGGAGGCGCTCAAAATCATCGAAGCTCAAAAACCGGATTTAGTTTTATTAGACATCCGCATGGAAGAAATGACCGGGGTAGAAGTTCTTAAGAATCTTCGCCAGCAAAATAATGCGATCAAGGTGGTGATGGTCACCGGCGTTGAAGATGAAGAAACCGTCAACGAAGCCTTCAGCCTCGGCATCAAAGGCTACATCCACAAGCCCTTAATCCTCGAGGAGCTGGAGAAGGTGGTGTTGAGTGAGTTGTAATTAAATCAAAGGGTTACCTGGTGATCAAGGTAATCCGGGACTGGGAGATTGGGCAATCCGGAAATCCGGGGGTAAAGAATAAGTCAAGAAATTGTTCTGTTCCTGATCTCCAAATAACCAGATTCCCTAGTCCCAAATATCCGGATGAACGGATGAACAAATCGTTTAGTGATCTATTTGCATGAAATCCTCCCCCAAAATTGATTACAAAAAAGAACTCGAAACCGCCAGCAAGGGCATGATTTTGATCCATGACCCGAAGGTCTTGATCAAACTGATCGTTCGAATGATTGTGCGAAAGGTTTGTATAAAACATGCCGGCATGATTCTTTATGAGCCCCATAAAAATACCTACGTCTTAACGATTTCTCGAGGAGAAACCGGCTTAAAGGTTCCGGCTGGTTTTGCCCGTTTCCATAAAACGAATCCTCTCCTCGAAGTTTTTTTAAAAAGAGAATATCAGTCTTTACCATTCCATCACCGTGCTTTGGTTTTGGAAGATTTAAACAAAATGCTCTGGCAGGAAAGCCTGATCAGCGCCGGCAACGGCCTGCGGCAGTTTTTGCATCGGGTCAGCGAGCAGATGCAGATGTTTAATGCGGTGGCCTGTGTCCCGGCGTATTATCAGGAACATCTCTTGGCGGTTTTGCTTTTAGGGGGAAAGATCGACGAGGATCGGTTTGATCAGGAGGAACTGGCTTTCTTCTCGGCGCTGGCGTCCGATGTCGCCATGGCGATCAAAAATGCACAGCTGTTTGCCGATTTAAAAAAAGAATCAGACCGTAACCGGGACCTGTTTCTTCGCACCACTCTGGTGTTGGCCTCGGCCATTGAGGCCAAAGATAAATATACCCGCGGTCATACTGAGCGGGTCACCAATTATTCTTTGGCGATTGCCAAACAGATGGCTGCCAATGGTTCTGCGGTCTTTCCGGAAAAATTTATGGAAAATTTATATATCTCCGGGCTTTTGCATGACATCGGAAAGATTGCGGTCCCCGAGGCTATTTTAGGAAAGACCGATAAATTGAACGACGATGAATGTAAAATTATGCGCACCCACACCCTGCGCGGGGTGGAGATGCTAAAGCCGTTGGCGGAATTTGAAGAAAGTATGCTGGGGGTTAAATATCATCACGAACGTTACGATGGCAAAGGTTACCCCGAAGGATTAAAGGGCGAGGAAATCCCGATCATTGCCGCGATCATTTCCGTTGCCGATACCTTTGATGCCATGACCTCCGACCGTCCTTATCGAAAAGGCCTGGATAAAGTGATGGCGATTCAGGAGATCAAAAAGAATATAGGAATTCAATTCAATCCCATTCCCGTTCGGGCACTCGTCGAATTATGGGAAGGGGGAGGGATTTGATAGATTTGGAGCACAGATAAATAAGGTTTCCGATTATCCGGAAATCCGGGACTAGGGGATCGGAATATCCGGACATCAGGGACTTTTAGCCTGACCTTTTCTCGAAGTTTTTTCCTGCTTGTCATGAATGTAATTGATATAGCTGTTTAATCCCGCAATAACTCGTTCATATCTATTCATCCAATTATCGGCTTTTGTTCTATTCAAATATTTTTTCCCAACGAGAGCTTCTATATGGTTTTGTGTTTCTGCTGATTCTTTGCGTGATGTGTACATTGATTTTATTTTTTCATTGAAATAGTATGCCATATATCCCTCGGCAATATTATCTGGAACAGACGAGGAAGAACGTTCAATTTGATCACGTTTCCTGAATTGTTCTTCCCTGGGCAAAGTTTTGCAAAATTCATGTATCTCGATCATGAGTTGATGGGCTTCTTTCCATATCCATAGATCTCGAAATGTTGGCATGTTTTTTTCTCCTAGTTGTATTTGTAAAGTGGAAATAATGTCCCGGATCCCCTGATATCCTGATCCTCTAGTCCCTGATCCCTGGGTTACCGGATGTCCTAGCAATACATTCATTCTTCAAAGGTAGTTCGACGATAAACGCCGCCCCCTCACCACGTCGACTCTCGACGCTAATCCCGCCCCCATGCTGCGCCATAATCCCATGCGTAACGGAAAGTCCGAGTCCGGTGCCGGAGTCTTTTTTGGTGAAGAAAGGATCGAAGATGTGAGGAAGATCATCGGGGGCGATGCCGTGGCCGGTGTCTTTGATAATGATCTGCAAAATTTTAGGAGTTGATTTAGAGTTTAGGGTTAAGGGGTTAGGGGTTAGGTCAAAGGAGGTGCGGATTGTTAAAGTGCCGCCGTTGGGCATGGCGTCGATTGAGTTTAAGAATAAATTTAAGAAAGCCTGTTTCAGCTGATGGGGATCGACTTCGAGGGTGATCGGTTGTTCTGTAAAGAATTCCTGGATGACGTTGATTTTATTTTTGATGAATTGGCTGCTCAGAAGATTGAGCGTGTCGATTAAAAGGCCGTGGATGTTTGTTTTCTCCAGTTGCAAAGGAGCGGGCCGGGCAAAGTCCAGCAGGTCATTGACGAGATGATCGATCCGGTCGACCTCGTGTCCTAAGATCGAAGCAAATTTTTTAAGAAATTCTTTATCGTCGAGTTTTTGGGGCAGCGCTTCGCTGAATGTTTTAAGAGGAGTCAAAGGATTTTTAATCTCATGCGCCATCCCGCTGGCGAGCGTTGCAACAGCTTTGAGTTTTTCGGTTTTGGCGACTTCTTGACGGAGGAGTTCGTTTTGCTGAGCGATCTCGACTTGGGTTCCTTTGAAAAAGATGCGATCGATTATATATTGGATTTTATTTCTAAGAGGAACAAGAATAATTCCTAATAGGAAAGCTGTGAGCACACTAATCAATATTGAATGATAGCCAATGAATCCTTGTAAAAATTTTTCAGAAAGTAAAACGATCAATAAATAAGTGAGGGAAAGAAGTCCTATAAGGATTGAATAAACAAGACTTCTTCTGAGAATCACTTCAATCTCTAGAAATTGATATTTTAAGATTGCGTAACTTACAGTTAAGGAATGAACAGTAACCGTAAAATTTCCGTAGGGATAAACAAAATATTTATAATGAGGTAAATAATTGGTTATTCCTCCGAGGAATCCTATCAATGTTGCTAAAAAGAGGAACAGAATTTGTTTTTTTTGCTCGGGATAAGCATGTCTATAAAATTGGAGCAGTTGCCAATGACTGAAACTAAATATTGCTAACAATATCGCAAATGATATTGAAAGAAAGGTGCTTGCTTCAGAAAAGTAAAATGAATTGAAAACTAATTTAGGATTTATAAAAACCTGATTATTTAAGACTTTAAAAAGAAAGTAGAAGGCTTGAATGTATATAAAAGCTAGATAAAGTTTTAATTTTTTGTTTGTGAGAATCAATATTACATGTTGAAAAAAGACAGGTATTAAAATCACGCCAGCATATGCAAAATTCCAGATTGCCATTGCCGAATTTCTTTCTTTGTTTGTTGCAATTAAGAAGCAACCAACTCCCCACCAAAGTATTGAAAAAATATGGAGTGCATATATCCGGGATATTTTTGTTTTTACTTTTAGAATAAGGAATAAAAATAGTGGAAGATCAGTGAGTACTATGAGAAGTCCAGAGATAGCGTAAGGATTTAGATCTATCATATAAGTGGTAATTCAATAATGAAAATAACCCCTTTGATGGGGCTATTCATGACTTTGATGGACCCTTTGTGTTCTTTAATGATTCCTTGCGTAATCGATAACCCCAACCCCGTCCCGTTTGTTTTTTTGCTAAAAAATGGTTCGAAGATATTCGGCAGATCTTTGAGGGAGATTCCGCAGCCGGTGTCTTCGATAATGATTGTAAAATTTTTAGGGTTTAGGGGTAAGGGTTTAGGGGGTAGGTCAAGGGAAGTTGTAATTGTTAAGGTTCCGCCATCGGGCATGGCGTCGATGGCGTTCATGAGAATATTAAGTAGGGCTTGTTTGAGTTGGTTGGCATCGATGTTAAGTATGGTTGAAGAAGCGTTGTAGTTTTTGATCAATTGGATTTTGTGCTGAAGGAGTTTGTTGTGTAAGAGATCAACGGTGTCATCGAGCAATTGATGAATATTGGTTGGTTCGAGTTTGAGCGGAGCGGGTTTGGCGAAGTCTAAAAGTTGATGGACCAAACTATCAATACGGTTGACTTCTGTTCCGACGATTCTAGAGAAATTTTCCAGAAACACCGGATCATTTTTCTTTTGTTGCAGATGATCGGTAAAGGTTTTAATGGCAGTGATAGGATTTTTAATCTCATGGGCCAGGCCACTGGCGAGGGTGGCCACGGCTTTCATCTTTTCAGCGTGGGCGAGTTCTTTACGGAGGAGTTGGTTTTGTTCGGCTATTTCAACAGGTGTGCCTTTGAAAAAGAATTTATCAACAAAATATTGAATTTTATTCCTTAATGGAATGGAAATTATTGCAATCAAAACCGCAGAGGTCATAGAACCGAAGACAGTTTTATATCCTAAAAAATTTTGAAATGATTTCTCAAAGATGATAACAGATAGTAAATAGATGATTGAAATACACGATACTAAAAGAGAATAAATCACCCCTTTTTTTAAAACAATTGAAATATCAAGCAGTTGGTGTTTTAAAATTGAGTAGGCGATGATAATCACCCATAAGAGTATAAAAATTGCACCTGGAGGGTAAAATTCGATATTAAATTTTGGAAGAAAATCAACACTGGCTAAATGCGCAATAAACAATCCTGTTAGCATATACTTTGCCTGTGTCTGCTTTTTTATATCCAACTGTTTCGATTGGATTCTTTTAAATAAGAGATAAATACCTCTTAATGAAAAAACGAGAAAGATAATAATTGTGTAAATATAAAATGGACCAGCTTTTCCATAAAATCCGAAGAAATATTTATGAGCTCCAGAAATTAGATAGTTGGTTTTGTAGAGGAGGATTACCAGGAAAGCATTGATAGTATGGGCTAAATAAACAAATCTTCGTTCCTTTTTTAAAGCTAGAAAGGAAACGATCATGTGATAGCTGTTGCCGGAGATTAAGACGACAGCAGCACATGCAGTTTTGATAATGAGGATGGCTTTACTTGCATCGGTAACACTGTAATTTATTGCATAGGAAAAAAGCCAAATGAAAATAACCGTTGACCATACCAAAAATATTCGATGCGTTTCGGAACGTTTATTTTTTAAAAAAACTAAGATTCCAAGAAAAAGAGTAACAGCACTTGTCGTGAACGGAAGTATAGAATATGGCGAAAGCTGTATGAAAGTGGGCATAAAATGTTATGAGATTATCGACTTCACCGTCGCCAAAATCTCTTCGGACTTAAACGGCTTGACGATGTATCCGCAGGCGCCGAGGCGGATGGCTTCGGCGGCGGTCTCAACGGATCTGTAACCGGTGATCACGATGATCTTTTGCTGTGGATATTTTTCTTTGATCTCTTTGATGATATCGAGGCCGTTACGCTGGGGCATTTTGATATCCATCAGGACCAATCCAACATCTTTAGAGTTTTTTAAACATTCCAGACACTGCGTTCCGTCTTGGCTGATAATCAGATCGTAATGATCGGCTAGAATCAGTTTGAGCGACTCGCGGATGCCTTCTTCGTCATCGCAGATGAGAATTCGTTTGGTCATTTTGTTCCTCCATCTTTTATGGTACTTTGTTAATTTGGTTATTGTTTTCGTTTAATCGCGAAAATACGCGAAAACTTACGCGAAAGAACGCGAAAACGAAAATATGCTAAACTTTATTACGGGCGGTATCGTATACACGACGAATCAATTCAACCTTCTTCGGACGACCGAAATTTACCAAATATCCTACCTTGTATTTAGAACCTTTCAGATAATGCCAGAACTGTTTGATATCGTCCAACGTGAGCATTGGCTTACATTTTATTTCTACAATAATGGAATCATCAACGATAATATCTGGAATGTAAACGCCGACTTTTTTGCCTAAATAATAAATATTAATTTGCTTTTGGCTGCACAGATTGATATTGGATTGTTTAAACTCTTCGATAAGGGCGTTATGATAAATTTTTTCTTTGAATGCGTTTCCAAAAGCCTTATACACGTTGAAGAAAGCGCCTTGGATTTTATAGGACAGTTCTTTATATAATAAAGTACTCATTAGCGTATTTTCGCGTAAGTTTTCGCGTCCTTTTCGCGATTACAAAACGACCGGTGTAGCCACGCAAATCACCCGCGCCGCCCTCTTTCCCGTATTCACCAATTTATGTTCCAGCGATGCATCGAAATAAAGGGTATTGCTCCTGGAAAGGGCATAGGTCTCGCCGGCGATTGTGGCGGCAATTTTTCCTTCCAGAATAAAAATGAATTTCTCTGTGCCCGGCGGATTTTGTTCCGCATGCGTTTCGCCGGCAGGTTCAATTTTTAAAAGGATCGGCATCATTTTCTTCGAAAGGACCTTGGCGGTTAAAATTTCATAAGACGATTTTTTACTATGGACGAATACATCATTGGAGGATTTTGCGGTTTGCAGATCGACTTTTTTCCCTTCCTTAATAAGATCGCTGTAAAGTTGGGGAAGGGACACCCCTAAGGCCTGGGCGATTTTTATATGGCTTTCCAGCGTGCCGGTCATTTTTAGATTTTCCATCCGGCTTAAGGTCGCCAATTGCACTCCACTTTGTTGGGAGACTTCGGTGAGGGACATTTTACGTGCCTCACGCAGTTCTTTAATCTTTTTTCCGATCAACATAGGGGACTCCTTGGTTCTGGAATATATATTAGGGAAGGGGCAGCCCGCGTCCCGCAGTAAAAATCATGCAAGTTAAGTTTAACATATCTTGATGAATAGTCAAAAAATAATTATTGACTAATTAGAAAAATTTTCGAAAAATTTTTTATTTAATTTTTTAAAATATTGTAATATTTTGATAATGAATGGGTTATATTTATATAAATATTGATTAAATATCAATTAATGTTGACAAATAGTAAATAGCATGCTATGTTTAATCATCATAGGACGACCTACGCGTTGGCTCATGAAGCGAACTAAAGAAACCAGCCCCGCCTTTTCGAAATATGGAAGGCGGGGCGGTTCTCGTGAGCGGAATGGGGTCCTGCATCACTTAAGAAAAGGAGATCTGCAACATGTGTGAACACAACAATCAGTCTCATCAAGACTCCAAACCCATCCATCATTCATCCCCAGATACTTTTTTCTCCGGACAAAATATGGTTGCTATTTATACCGTTTTATCCATTCTCGTTAAGATGAAAAACTCACTCGGTTTAGAGGCAACATTGGAGTACATTGACAAATACCTGAGCACCATCGAAAAACATAATCCCAAAATCAAGCATGCGGCTTCCCTCGCGATTAAACTCATCAGTGTAGAAAAAATATACAATGAAGCCGTTCATTGCGAAAAAAAATAATTTTCTACTCATCATTGCCATCCTCATCTTAAGCTCCATGAGCCTTGGTTTTCGAAAAGAAATCCAACCAACCTGGCAAAAGATATCTAGCTCTATCAATGGAGCCGATATCACCAGCATATTGCTAGTTCCAACTGAAAATTCTCCGGTTATCTTAGTGGGAACACAACAGGGGGTTTACCGGTCTGTTGATGAGGGAAAAATCTTTCAGCCGGTGCTGCAGCCTCCCTCGAGCAGAAAAAGAATAAACTACCTCTATATTATTGAGCTTCCTGCTATTAAACAGAACTCCCCATCTCTCTGTCCGCCGATTTGCGATTCAACTGGCAGGCGGGCTGATAGCATCGATGAAACCAACGGGAGATTAGGAGTTGGGAAGGAAAAGCTCACTTTTTGGGTTTTTGCCGCCACCAATTCCGGGCTGTTTATGAGTCGAGATCGAGGGCTGCGGTGGGAGCAAATATTCTCTTCCGAAAATCCTCTTTCGCAGCAATGTCTTGCGGTTGTCACCGATCGCGATACGGTTTATTTGGGAACGGCGGATGGGTTATTTTATAAAAAGATAGACGGCGGTGTTGCTACGTGGCAGAAAAAAATTGATTTTTTAGAGTCCGGTTCAACATCGACAGATAAAGTGATTACTTGTTTAGCTAAGGACAACCAATATATCTACCTGGCCACCCATCACGAAGTCTTTCGGATGGATCGCACTGAAAAAAGTATTCAAAAAATCTTTTCGTTAATGAATCGAGAAAAAGAACTGGAAGCTGCTGAAAATCCGGCCGAATCTACCGAGCCGTCTTATGCGCATCAGATCAAACAAATTAAAATCGCCGCAGGCACTGTTCCCGAAGTTTATTTAGTGACCACCAAAGGTATTTTTAAAAGCCCGGATCAGGGAGCAACTTGGACAAATTTAAGTTCGGATGAATTGCCCGCAGAGGCCATAACGTCTTTAGCGGTTTTATCAGGTCAACAAGTGTGTGTGGGAACCCACAAAGGAGTTTTTCAGTATCATGATGAGCGATGGTTTCCCCTTTATCAAGGAATGGAAACAAACCGTGTTAATTTCTTGACGCTAGACGATCATGACCGTATTTATGCGGCCACGGATAAAGGGATTTTTTTTATGGATGAAGAGCAAGCGCTGGCGAAAATTATTGATCTTCCTGCTCCCGCCGATGGGGCAATTGCTGTCCGAGATTATGCGCAGTTACAAAAATATTTCCAGCAGGAACCTTCGGTCACCCAAGTTCACGGAATGGCCATTCAGTACGCTGAGGTTTATCCGCAGAAGATTTCCCGTTGGAGAAATGCGGCCCAAAAACGCGCGCTGCTGCCGAAGTTATCAATGGGGCTCAATCGAGGAGCAACGGAACTTTTTCACTGGGACGCGGGCCCCAACCCCGATATCTTAAGTAAAGGTCGAGATTATCTGGATTGGAATGTTGCGCTTTCTTGGGATTTTGGTGATCTTATTTGGAATCCGGATCAAACCTCGATTGATTCCCGTTCCAAACTGATGGTGGAATTGCGGGAAGATATTCTGGATCAAATCACGAGAATTTATTTTGAGCGCCGGCGTCTGCAAATGGAATTTTTGTCTTCAGAAAAAATCGAACCGCAAATACGGGTAGAAAAAGAAATGCGTATTGCGGAATTAACTGCTCTTATTGATGCCCTAACCGGCGGCGAATTCAGTCGCCGAATTAACGAAAACTAAAAACATATCCTTATTTTATCGGTCGGATAAGGACAAACAACAAGGAGGATCAACATGACCCCAAAAATCATTATGTCTATTTTATTCCTGATGCTTGTGTCGCTGAGCTCTTTTGCTTTTGCTGATACGAACGTCCCAAACACCAAGAATGTTCAGAGTCTTCAAGAAGTTTATGCAACGAAAAACGGTAAGAAGTATCACAAAGCAGAGTGTCCGTTCATTCAGGGCAAGAATGCCGAAAAAATTTCTAAGAAAGAGGCCTTAGAAAAAAAATTAACTCCCTGCCCGAAGTGTTTTAAAGAAGATCTTCCCGAGCAACCGAAGAAAAGTAATCAGTAATCTCAACCCAGAAGGAGCATTTATGTCTGAACTTGAATTAAAACAAAAAGGAGGAAGCCTTTATCTGAAGGTCGACCGAATCCATAAATTACCGGATAATGGATCGATGAAGGCCTTCGTTGACTTAAATATTAATGAAGTACTGGTGATTAAGGGGTTAAGAGTGATTCAAGGGCAAAGGGGACTTTTTGTCTCGATGCCGCAAGAGCAGGGAAAGGATAAACGCTGGTATGACAGCATCCGCTGTCTCTCCCCCGAGATCCGTGATCTCATTAATGAAAAAGTTTTGTCAGCGTATAGAGAGCAAGCGTAATTAACCCAAAAATTTCAGTTTCTCTATAAAGTTAACACAAAAAGCGTCAACTGAAATTTTTGGGTTTAAGAGAAAGATAAGGGACGTTCTTGTCTCTTTGGAGCGATAGATGGGCGTTTTTAAAAAGGGGATAAAAACGCGAGAGACGAAAAAGGGGAAAAACGGGGAAGCCAAAGGACGTCCCTTTTCCTTTCTGAAAATATCATTTGGACACAGCAAATTTGTCGTGGGGGGTTTACTACTGCACTGTAACATAAATTATTGATACAAATCAGCGGGTCCTGTCACTTCGGACTCTTCCCGTGCTCGTGTCCTGCGCGCGGGAAGAGAACTCCCTCAGTGCCACCCGCTGGTACAGAAATTAATGTTACAGCGTACTACTGCCTCGTAACAGAAATCTCTGTATTATTTTTACCGATGTTACTCAGCATTGTGCTGAGTAACCGGTGCAAAAATTTATGTTACGAGGCACTCATAGATGATCACTTAAGAAAGATACTCGTTGGTGATCTGGTGATCCAGGGTATCAAGGGACTAGGAGATTGGAGAATCCGGATATCTGGGACGTCCCTGATATCCTCGATCTCCCAATCCCCTAGTCTCAAATCACCTGATCACCGGATAATCCAATGCGCTTAAGTGATAACTTATGACGAAGTACTACTACCTCCGGATTGAGAATTTACATGTCTGCCCGCAGAGCAAGATTTTTTAGAAATAACAGCTGTTGCCATATCACTACAAGAAGAACGCCAGAACAGAGGCTGTTCGAATCCGACGAGGATTATCGGTTCTATATGGATCTTCTGAAGAAATATAAATACCGGTTTAGGATTAAGATCTATGGTTTTTGTCTGATGCCTGATTATGTGCATATCGTCCTTCAATGTGAGAAGGTCAGACATTTGTCGACTTTTATGCAAATCATTAATCAAGTGTATGCATTTTATTTCAATACGAAATATAAAAGAAAGGGAAGGCTTTATCGAGAGCGGTTTAGAAGCATTCTTTTACCAGAAGAACAAGAGGTGCTGGCTTGTCTGAAGGAAATTGAGTTTAGTCCGGTGCATTTACAGATTGCGGATTCCCCTGCGAATTATCCGTGGAGCAGCTGTTATATGCGAATTGCCGGGGATGCAAAGGAAATTCTAGATTCGTTAACTTTATTGGGGAATGTTCTTGGTCCTGAGCAAAATTCGGTCTTTAGATCGAAGAGGCGAAGGATTGATTCTACTGTTGTTCCGGTCTTGAGCCACGGTCAAGACTTGTACCAGACGGTACCCAGGGAAACTGCCCCGATCCACCCTCCGGTATAGCGGGGCAGTAAATAGTAGTTAACAAGAACATTCCCTTAATTTTTATAACCTAAACACCCGAGCGCCCGGTGAAGTTCTGCTCGAGGATGTGAACTCGGGCTTTTTCTTGCCGCGATAAAACTGCGTCAAGAAAAAGCCCAGCTATTGACTTTCCTTCGAAAGTCAATAAGAAAGGAAACCACATGCGTATTCATCTTCATCGGGCAAAACCATTTTGTTTATTGACCTTCTCTCGCCTAAACAGAATGTTAAATCTCCCTGTCCGCCGATTAACAAGAAAGACAGGCGGGCAGATGTCGTCGGAAGTAGCGGCTGGAGATTTAACATTAGTAAAGAAAAGGTCAATAAAGAAATTCCTGATTTATGTTTTTTTATTTTTGGGGTATTTTATTCAGCTTTCTTCCGTGGAAGCCTCTTACGTAGCTTCATTATCTCAAAAATTAGCTGTAGACTCTAATACCGGCGCTGCTTCTACTTCGATTCCGATCGTCATTCCCACTGGCCGGACCGGAATGCAGCCTAATCTTTCCCTAATATACAATTCGAACAGCCCGAATGATATGCTAGGAGTTGGCTGGCTGATGGACTTAGGCGGGATTCAGCGTTCTACCAAGAACGGCGCCCCGCATTATGATAATACCGATACTTTCATTTTCACCCAGGGCGGTTCGCGGCAAGAATTAGTCGATGGGAGCGGAAACGGGACGGCGTTTGTCCTAAAAGTCGATGACGGATCCGCTTTAAAATTTCAGTTTATAAATAGCAGTTACTGGCAGGTTACCGACAAGAAAGGTACTAAATACATTTTTGGTCAGGATGTACAGGCTAGGGTAGCTACCACCGACTCAACGGCTAAAGTCTTTAAATGGATGCTTCAGTCCGTTGCCGATGTGCACGGCAACACGATGGATGTTTGGTATTCCCAACATGACGGCCTATATTATCCGCTGGAGGTGGATTATACCGGAAGTTCTACTCAAAGTACGTCCCCGTTTATTAAGGTACATTTCGATTATGAAGCCCGCCCCGACGTGATAGCCAATTATGCCCCCGGTCTTCCCATTATCCTCACTCAGCGGCTTTCCTCGATAACCTCGACGGCTCATTATGATAATTTCAATTCCTACAAGCTTACCTATACTCAAGCACCAGGCACCAATGAGTCTTTATTGACCAGTGTTACCCAATACGGCAGCGACGGGATCTCCGCTCTGCCCACGATCAAATTCACCTATAGCACTACCGCTGTTCCAACCTTCGGCGCTTCCTACAATGTGAATAGCACAAACAGTTCTAGTGTCAGCCTTGGACAAGGTACAGCTTATTTCATGGATATGAATGGAGATGGGTTGGTGGATCTCGTAGATGCCTATTACAATAGATATTTACCCAATGATGGTAGTGGGAACTTCAATCCAGTGCCTATAAACTTGGTCAATGTTCCACCTTCAGGCATGCCAGGGGGTCCTTATAATCATCCTGGTCAATTTGCAGACTTGAATGGGGATGGATTAGTGGATATCATCGTTGGTACCCTGGTTAATGCTTATACCCGGCAATATTCCGTCTACATCAATAACGGCGTCAACGGCTATAACGCGCCGATTACTATTAGCAACTTGACCACGACCAATCCGATTCAATTTGCCGATATGAATGGCGACGGCCTGCCTGATGTGATAGAAACTGTTACCGGTAGTAGTAAATACAACTATGCGACATTCAATGTCTATACCAACAAAGGCAATGGCGATTTCAATACTCCGGTTACCTCTACCATCACGTATAAGACTTCGACCAATGCTTATATGAGTGCAAGTGCGGTGAGGTTTGTGGATGTTAATGGCGACGGGATGGCGGATGCGATTTACCCCGGGTCTACGACACTTCCCGTGGTAGCCTGGCTTAACAATGGAAGTGGTACTCTCATTCCTAATCAGCAAGGATTGGCAGGCATACCTGGCACCGGTTTCTATCCCAACGGCCAATTGGTATTTGCCGATATGAATGGCGACGGACTCGTTGATATTGTGAAGAATGCTCCGGACCAGTACACCGGCTATCAGAATGCAGTCTTGTGTAATAACGGTCAATTCAGCTTTATCCCCTGCAACTCTACCGTAGGCTACGGCGCCATCAACGCCCCCGGCGTCCAAATCCTCGACATCAATGGCGACGGGTATCCGGATTTCGTCTATACCCCGGCTAGCGATCCCTGGACGGCCTGGATAAATGATAAGCAGGGAGGGGTAAGGCCGGCGGTTACCCTGAGCCAGCATCATGCTACCTTGACCCTCAATGATCCGAATATGACGATAACGGATATCAACGGTGATGGTTTACCGGATATGTTATTGGCTTCCACGGCAGAACCCTATAAGGCCTGGATCCAGCAACCAGACGATGCGCGTTCGCCGAAAGTGAATGTCCTGGTGAAGATTGACAATTCCATCGGTGGGACAACGGAGATTCAGTATGGGGTTACGAACATTGGTTCATTACAGCCTACCTATTATAACGGCTCCTTTACTCCGGCCTATATTAATACGGTGCAGTCGGTGACCGCCAAGTCGGCCCAGGGAGACCGCTACACGACGAGCTATGTCTACAAGAAAGGCATGTGGAATTTTCCTAATCGCGAATTCCGCGGATTCGGCTACGTCAAGATCGTCGACGCCGACGGAAACTATACCGAGACCAATTATCTGCAGGACGACATTTATAAGGGGCACATCAAAGATCAATCCACCTTTGATGCCGCCGGCAATCTGTACGGTAAGGTAGTCAACACCTGGAATTCTAAGGTCAGTGCCAATACCTTCGTCTACCTACAGCGGGTAGACAATTTCATCTACGACGGCAATGCAACCGGAAAGCGGACTGCGGAAGAATATGTTTACAGCCAGACTCCCTTAGGGATTGGCAATGTGAATATTTGGCAGATGACTAAGTTAACCCAATATGGCGAGGTGGATCTCAATTCCGGCGCGGATATTGGATCGGATACGCGCACGGTAGAAACCACCTATGGCAATAATCCAACTTATAATCTCTACGAGCTCCCACAGACTATAGTGGTTCGGGACAATTCAGGTAATATCGTTCGTCAGAGCTGGTACTACTATGACGGGGCAACCGATCCGAACATGATCCCTAATAATTGGGGACGATTGACCGCCAAGAAGGAATGGGCTGGCCCAACTGCCACAGTGCATCCTGTGACACAATATGGTTATGATCCCTATGGCAATCTGGTCTCGACTACAGATCCTAACGGCAACGTTACGACCATTACTTATGATTTAATGTTCAGCATATTTCCGGTCTCGGTAGCCAATGCACTTGGTCAGGTAACCCAAAGCGAGTATTACGGCGTCAATGTCCCCATCGATATGGGCGATGGGTATAAAGGTTTATGGGGTCAGCTTAAATCCACCACCGATGCGAATAACAACCAAGCCAAAAATTCTTATGATGTTTTCGGGCGTCCGGTATTTTCCGTCGGGCCATTGGACAGCGTCAGTTTTCCGACGACGATGTCGGTTTATGCATTGAATCCTCAGTACACCAAAATAACCTCTCAACAGCGCATCACCTCCGGCCAGGCCGGCACGATAGATGCGTATCAATTTTCCGATGGGTTAGGACGGGTGATTCAGACGAAATCTCCCAGCGCGACGTCCGGTCAATATGTCGTCAATAGCCAAACCACTTATACCAGCCGGGGGCTTCCCAGCCGTAAATATGTCCCGTTCTTTTCTATCAATCCTGTCGATACGATCGAGTCTGTTGACTTGACTCGTCCGTCCACTCAATTATTGTATGATGCGATGGGCCGGCTTATTAAGGCGATCAACCCCGACGGTACTTACAGTACATACATCTATGATGATTGGACGTCAACCACGATCGATGAAAACGGTCATCAGCAGAAATCGTATTACGATGCGTACGGGCGTTTGATTAAAAAAGAGGAATACTCCGGTGCCGATGGCCGCAGTCCGAATTATCCCAGTTCTTTGTTTACGCTCTATGCCACGACCCAATATTCCTATGATTCCGAAGGGAATTTGATCAAGACCAGCGATGATAAAGGAAATACGACGACGATGACCTACGATACCCTGGGTCGAAAAATCGCGATGAGCGATCCGGACATGGGGAATTGGCAGTACTCTTATGATTTGAATGGTAATCTCGTGTATCAGATCGACGCGAAGGGACAAAGAATCGATTTTACTTACGATGCCTTAAACCGGCTGACGAATAAACGCGACGCCGTCGGGATGAATGTCAATTACAGTTATGATGCCTTAACGGTTGCGAATTCCAAAGGACGGTTGACGCAGGCACAATATACGAATGGCAATACCCAATTCTCTTATGACCAGGTGGGACGCGAAATTAAATCCGTCAAGACGATCAATCCGGTTTCTTATGCTGTGCAGCGGACGTATAACGATCTTGGCGGGTTGACTTCGATGCAATATCCCAATACGACTAATCTTTCCTACACCTTTAATAGTGCCGGACAGATTCAGACGATTAAAGACCTGACCACCAGCAGTAATTATGTGAATAGCGTCAGTTACAACGAAGCCGGTCAACCTACTCAAACTGTTTTTGGAAACAGTGATACCACGATCAACACTTACGATCCCAAAACATTCCGTTTAACAAATATCCAGACAACGGATAAGACCGGCGCCTCGCTGCAAAACTTAAGTTATACCTACGATTCCGTCGGAAACATCTTATCGATCAACGACGCCAAGTATACCGGAAGTCAAACGTTCCAGTATGATCATTTGAACCGTTTAACACAGGCTACCAGTAGCAAGTACGGGACAAAAACTTTCTCTTATGATACAATCGGTAATCTCATTTTAAAAGACGGCCTCACCTATACCTATGGGTTAAGCGGCAAGATTCCGCACGCCGTGACCAGTCTCTCCGACGGCACAGCGTTTACCTATGATGCCAACGGGAACATGGCGAAAAAATCCAAATCCGGTGTGACGACCACTTACACCTATGATACCGAGAACCATCTCAAAACCGTGGTCCAGGGTTGGCTCACGATCGATCAATTCGAATATGACGGCGACGGAGGCCGGACGAAGAAGATTGCTCAGAATGGGCCGGCGATGACCACAACGAGATATATAGGGAAGCTCTATGAAGAGACGGGAAACTTGCAAATTAAACATATCTTTCTCGGCGGGCAGGAAGTGGCCTCGGTCACAAAAAATACTTCCACTCTGGTCAATACCGTTATCTATTATCATCCGGATCATCTCGGCGGAACCAATGTCACCACCAATAGCGCCGGACAAATCCGAGAACTCTGTGAATACCTTCCCTTCGGCGGATTTTCTCGTCATGACAAATACGGCAGTAGTGAAGAGGTGGCGTGGTTTTATTTTACCGGGAAAAAGTTAGACGAAGAGGCCGGCCTGTATTACTTCGGTGCCAGGTATTATGATCCGGGGTTGGGGCGGTTTATTACGCCGGATACTATTGTTCAAAACCCCGGCAATCCTCAGACTTTAAACCGGTACACATACTGCAATAATAATCCAGTTAACCTTATTGATCCGACGGGACATAAGTGGTCCTGGACGAAATTTTGGCATAGCGCTGTGGGGGCAGTTCTTGGGGTTGTAGCAGCGGTGGTGCTTGGACCTGGCGGCCTAGCCTTGGTTGGATCAACAATGGCTTGGGCAATTGGAGGTGCTGTCGGAGGAGCACTTACAGGTGGCCTCAATGATGGTTGGCGAGGAGCACTAATGGGTGGAGTAATAGGAGGTGCTCTGGGTGGATTGGGAGGATGGGCAGGCGGACTAAACAATGCTTTAGGTGATGGCATCTTGACTGGTATGTTTGTTGGTGGAGTAGCAATAACAACAGCAACGGATAGTTGGGATAGTTTTGCCGGAGGATTAGTTGGCGGTGTTGCAGGATCGGTAAGCGCAAGAGCGGTTGTCAATTCCGCCACATTTAAAGCCTTTAAATCATCATTGAACGGAAGACAACAAACAGTAAGGGTAACTCAACAACTCAAGGTAGATCAAACACCGAGAGCTACTAAAATATATAAGCGAGGAGAATTCGGCCAAGAATTACAAGGAGCACAGTACAACGGTAAATTTTATCCTGCTCAAATTGCTAAAGGTGGGGAACCAGCGTTTAGAGCTTTTGATAATAAAAATGCTTTTATGAAAGGACAATCATGGACACCACTTGATCCTAGAAATGTTGAGAATTTTGGGGATATTATGGGATTACCTCCAGAAAATAGCGCAGGAATGCTTGTTGGTGGACGTTTAAGACCAGGGGCACGATATGTTGAATTGCCAGCTTCCCCTGTTGGCTCAAATCAGGGCGGAGGAGTAGAGTGGCTTTTGGATAATCCGCAATGGGATGTTACTGTCGAACTAATTAAAACATGGGATTTTAGAGGCCAATAAAAGAGAACCCAATGAATTTTACTAGAAAATTAATTTTAGATAACGTTAGAAGGATCTTTTATCCTCGATCTGGAAATCTTGTTAAAGAAGTTTTAGATGTAAATTTACTAAGATTCCGGAATGGAGAAACTGTAAAATTAATTGGGATAGAGCCAGCACAAGTGGATAAGGATTTGGCAAAAGCTTTTATTAAAAAATTGACTAGTGGTCATGTAATAACATTGCATATGGATAAAGAAAAATATGACAGTGACAAGAATATACTGGCGTATGTTTTTATCAAAGAGGATAACGCTTTAAAGGTAAAAGAAGCTATAAAAATTACAGGAAAAGAAAACAAAATATCATATATAGAGTTTCTTCCCGAGGACTATCAATTCCCAGAAGGTTATTGGGATATAGATCGTTTTGGCAATAGGTCTATTAATCCTTCTTTTGCAGCAAAAGAAAAACCGCAGGGGGATTTATTTGTATTTTTAAATGCTACCTTACTGAATTATCGTTTTGCAAATTTTGTGAGTATGCCTCCGAATACTCAATATGACAGTTATTTCAAGACGTGCTTCCGAGAAGCATAAAGAAACAATAGGTGACAGTCACCAGAAAAGGGACAGGGAGGGGAGAGGTGGGCAACAAAAAGGAAATGGCACCCCATTCAATTTTTCTCCTGCTGTCTAGAAAAACAAAAGAGCGAAGATAAGATGAAAATTTCTCTTTTCTTTTTCTAAACAGCAGTTTTTAAAAAAGTCGAGCCTGTGCTAAAAGCAGCACAGGCTCGCGCTTTACCCTTCATGATAAAAAAGACTTTATGGGTAAAGCGCCTGGCGTCGCCCTTAAAAATCATACAGGACGCCATGACTTTTTTTTCTGATCTTTGACAAATGAAAACTCTGCGATTTCAACGATCAGCCCCTCGTCGCCTCATCGGAGATGGAAAGCAGTAACGGCTCCTCGGGGCGATTTGCCCTTTTCTGTAAGGTATGTTTTGTTTTAAAGCCATTTCAAAACCGAAGAATAAACACTTAAGATTTTTGAAATGGCTTAAGGAGGAAGGGCTTAATCGGCGCAACCAATGTCACAACCAACAGCGCTGGACAAATCCGAGAACTCTGTGAATATCTCCCCTTCGGCGGATTTTCTCGTCATGAAAAATACGGTTCGAGTGAAGAGGTGGCGTGGTTTTATTTTACGGGGAAAAAGTTAGACGAAGAGGCCGGCCTGTATTACTTCGGTGCTAGATATTATGATCCATCACTGGGGCGCTTCATTACTGCGGACAGTTTAGTCCAAAATCCTGGCAATCCTCAGACCTTAAATCGATATTCATATTGCGGAAATAATCCTGTTAATATGATTGATCCGACAGGTCACTTCTTTTGGGCAGCGATTGTAGCAGTCGTTAAAGCAGTGACAGCGGCTGCTACCGCAGCGGCTTCATATGTTGCGGCTAACGCAGCTGTCATAGCAACAGGAGCTGCTGTTGGTGGAGCTGTTGGAGGCATTTCTTCAGCCGCTATGGGTGGTAATTTTTGGCAGGGTGCACTAAGTGGAGCAATAGGTGGGGCAATTTTTGCAGGACTAGCACCTGGGTTAAATATTCTGTCTGACGGTCTTGCCAGAGGAATAACGCTTGGAGGAGCAGCAGGACCCTTGAGTCCAGGGGTAGCTATGGCAAGTAATTTTACTGCTGGCTTTTTAGGAGGTGCTGCAGCAGGAGCAGCTGTAGCAGGGATCAATGGTGTAAATGTTGGCGATGGAGCTTTGATAGGCGGTGCAGCAGCAGGAGCTTTTTCAGTAATTAGAGATACTGCTAAAATTATGCGTGCTAGAATGCTTGAACAATCCAAAAGAGGACCTTTGAATGGAGGAAATGGTAAAAGTGTAGGTATGTTCGGCGATGGTGAAAAGTTAGGGGGAAGTCGATGGGATCCTGCTAGAGCAAATGCGGATCCAAGTCCTTTGGGTGGGTATCAAGGTCAGCAAGGCAGGATAGGCTTCAAATATTTTGGTTTTAATTATTCGCCGGGATCAATTCCAGATCGTATTGTTGAAACTTGGGCAGGACCCCATGACTTCTTAAATAGTTGGGCTTATGACAACTCAACAGGATATATTCGAAGTCTGAATGGGTTTGAGCGAACAATAAGTGGCGTTACAAACATATTAAATGTAGCGATTGCAACTCCTATAGCTGTACCATCAGCTGTGCCACCGATTACATATCCAGGGCCAGGGGTTATTTATGGTCAATCAAAACCTGATAGTAATTAAATTAGTTTGGAGATTGAAGCTATGAATAGTTCCTTGTTATTTCTTGTTTTCGTTATCATGTTTTGTGGTTGTGTGGGTCTAAAATTTGAAAATAATAGAGACCGCTTTGTGAATATCAGAAATGAACATATTGGAAGTAAGAAAGAAAATATTATTCATCCAGGATATTTAAAAGTGCTATTTAATGAAACCTTGGATAAATATATTGGTTCAGATGATAATGGTTGTAAATGGGCTTATTTTGTTAATAAGAAGACAGGAATAATTGAATCATGGGAATATATAAGTTCACCTGATAAATGCCAAACAGGTCTGAACTGGTTTGGACCGTGGTAATTTTGCAAGGAAAAGGAGGTGCCAGGCACAAAACGGTGACAGGTAAGTATCAGAGATGAGACGAAGGGTAAGGGAGAAAGGAATGGATGGGAAGGATAGCACGGGAAGCACTTTTTTATAATGGATGCTTTGCTCATGTGTTTACACGGGCGATCGAAAAAAGAAAGATCTTTGAAAAGGCGGAAGATTTCGTATTTTTTAAGCAGAAGATGATCGAAACCAAGAAAGAGTATAGCTTTAAAGTCTTTCACTATTGTCTTATGCAGACACATATCCACATGGTCGTTGAGATTTGTGACTGTGACAAATTTTCGCAAGGTATGAAGACTCTCAAGAAAGCCTATACACATAAATATAATATCGCGCATAAGCGATTTGGAGCGGTGTGGCGTGATCGTTATAGAGCCAAGCTTATCGAGAACGAATTTTATTTGAACGCTTGTGGAAAGTATGTGGAGAATAATCCTGTCGAAGCAGGTATGGTTGACAGGGCGATAGATTGGCCGCATAGTTCAAGTCGATATTATGAATTGGGGGAAGAAGATTTAATTGTTGACCCGTACGATCATGTTGGGATGAGATCAATGGAGATTGAGCTTATAGAAGGCGATGAATTTGAGAAGATGAGGGCGATAGGTTCCGAATGGTTTCAATACCGTGTTTGGAAGAAGCTAAGGGGTTAGCTGTCCCCTAAAAGTGCCTGGCACATTCTTCTGGGGCGCTTCATTACTGCGGACAGTTTAGTCCAAAATCCTGGCAATCCTCAGACCTTAAATCGATATTCATATTGCGGAAATAATCCCGTTAATATGATTGATCCGACAGGTCACTTCTTTTGGGCAGCGATTGTAGCAGTCGTTAAAGCAGTGACAGCAGCAGCTACCGCAGCGGCTTCATATGTTGCGGCTAACGCAGCTGTCATAGCAACAGGAGCTGCTGTTGGTGGAGCTGTTGGAGGCATTTCTTCAGCCGCTATG
>OBEQ011331029.1_pt1 | contig 33571 bp, 24 predicted proteins | sample 1670901 | NCBI WGS metagenome assembly OBEQ01 (sample SAMEA104232315, study PRJEB22302) | groundwater metagenome | biome: forest; feature: aquifer; material: groundwater | place: USA | collected 2011-08-07 | depth 5.4 m | reverse complement strand
ATTCGGAGTCCGGCTTCGACGGAGCCCGGTTCCGGCCAGGTGTCTAATTTTATTAATTTTAACACCCGATACATCAAATTTTACCCACTGGGGACCTTAAAAGCCATGGCAAAGATCACCTCCAACTACCAAAAGCTCCAAGCCGGATACCTCTTTCCCGAAATCGGGAAGCGCGTTCGGGCTTTCGCCTCCGAAAACCCAAGCGCCAAGATCATCCGCCTCGGCATCGGCGATGTGGTCCTGCCTCTCCCCGCCCCCATTCTGGAAGCCATGCACAAGGCCGTGGACGAAATGGGCAAGGCCGAGAGCTTCAAGGGCTACGGTCCCGAGCAAGGCTATGATTTCCTGCTGCAGGCCATTTCCGAGGATTTCAAATCCCAGGGCGCGCAGGTGGCTCCCGATGAGATCTTCGTGTCGGACGGATCGAAGTGCGATACCGCGAACATCCAGGAAATCTTCGACATCGACAACGTCATCGCCGTGACCGATCCCGTGTATCCCGTATATGTGGACACCAACGTCATGGCCGGCCGCACGGGCGAAGCCGACGGCGGCCGCTACGGCAAACTGGTGTACATGCCCACCACCGCCGAGAACGGTTTCGATCCGGAGCTGCCCAAAGGCAAGGTGGATCTGATCTATCTCTGCTCGCCGAACAATCCCACCGGCGCCGTCATGTCCCGCGCCTCGCTCGAGAAGTGGGTCAAGTACGCGAAAGCCAACGAAGCCGTCATCCTCTTCGACGCCGCGTACGAGGCGTTCATCACCGAGCCCGGCCTGGTGCATTCCATCTATGAGATCCCGGGCGCGCGGGAAGTGGCCATCGAGTTCCGCTCCCTGTCCAAGACCGCCGGCTTCACGGGCACGCGCTGCGCCTACACGGTGGTGCCCAAGGACATCAAGGCCCGCAACGCCAAGGGCGAAGAGGTGGCCTTGCACGGCTTGTGGAACCGCCGCCAGACCACCAAGTTCAACGGCGTGAGCTATCCCATCCAGAAGGCCGCCGCCGCCATCTTCACCGAAGCCGGTTGCAAGGCCGTCCGCGACAATATCAAGTACTACATGGAGAATGCGCGCATCATCCGCGACGGTCTCAAAGCCGCGGGTTACACCGTCTCCGGCGGCGTGAACGCGCCGTATATCTGGCTGAAAGTTCCACAGGGTCTCACTTCGTGGGCGTTTTTCGACAAACTGTTGAAGGATGCGAACGTGGTGGGCACGCCCGGTTCCGGATTCGGAACCCATGGCGAAGGTTATTTCCGCCTGAGCGCCTTCGGCTTCCGGGAAAACGTTCTGGAAGCGGTCGAGCGGATCAAAAGCCGCATGAAGCCTTAACAGGCTGTTAATCGCCTGGAGCGGCCGATTCTCTTTGGGGGGTGGTCGGATTTTTCTTTACATTCAAAACTCATCCACCACGCCCGGATTCCCGGGCAAGGAGACCGGACATGAAGAACCTGTTTAAAATCCTCTTCCTAGCCTTGGGACTCTGCGCCGCGGCGCAGGCCGCGGGACGCAACTTCGGGCTCGGGTTCGCCTTGGGCGATCCCACGGGCTTTTCCGCCAAGTACTGGACCAGCGCCACCACGGCCTTGGACTTCAATGTGGGCTGGGCCGGCTATTGGCAACGGGACGGCTATTATGATCCGGATTGCAACAACAACACGTTCTACCGGAACCATGTCGGCTATTGCAATGACCATGCCTACAACTACAACGATCGCTACGGATACGGTTGGGATATCTTCCACTTCCACGCGGACTACCTGTTCCACAACTTCGACGCCATCCGTGCGACCGAGCGCTTTCCGTTGTACTACGGCCCCGGCGTTTCCATCAACTATTACGACTACCATTACATGCAAATCGGGGCGCGGGGGAATTTCGGCATCGCCTGGATGCCCCGCCGCTCGCCTCTGGACATCTTCCTGGAAATCGCGCCGACCATCGAGCTTTTCCCGGGTCCGCAATTCGTGGTCAATGCGGGCATCGGCGCGCGCTTCTACTTCTAACGCCCGCCGGCCATCCGGTTATCCGGGTCAGACGGCCGCACCCACGGCCGCACGCGTTACCTGACGGGGATGGGATTCAGGGGATGGTTTGCCGGAAGCGGGAAATCGTCTCTTCGAAGACCCGGCCCTTGAAGGCCTCCGCTACGAACCGGTTCACGGAGATCCGGCCCCGCTCTCCGATTTCCCGGCGCAGATCCGGCGATGCGTCCAGCCGCTGCATCCACATGATCGCATCCGGCAAGGACGGTTCCGCCCACACCTGATCCAGCCCTTCGGACATGGCATGGTATTGGGAACCCGGTTCCAGGGGGATGAGCGTGCAGGGAACCAGGCAGGCATTTTCCTTGTCGGTGAAATCCATGTTGCCGGACCAGGCGGTGGTGATGACGGGTTTGCCGAGCGCCATGCATTCCATCAGGCTCAGGCCCAGGCCTTCCCCGCGGTGCAAGGACACCAGCGCATCGACGCTGGCATACAGCGATAGCACGTCCTGATACGGAAGGGATTGATCGAGAATGCGCGTGCCCGGGATGAGCTTCGCCACTTCCTTCATGCGATCCACCACCAGGGAAGCCGAAGGGCCATGCTCGCGGTTGTTGACCTTGAGGATCAACTCGGCATGGCCGGGCGGAAACGCCTTGTGGAAGGCCTCCATCACGGCCCTGGGATTTTTCCGCTCCACGCCGCTCGAGACGTCGAAGCTGAAGAGGAATACGGTCTTGTCCGGCGCGAGGCCCCAGCGTTGCCTGTCGGGAACGGCCTCCGGCAGGGAGATGATCTGCGGATAATGGAGGATGGGCGTGGTGCGCACCGCCTCCCGGATCGCGCCCTGGATGAACAGGCTCGGGGCCAGAATCAGATCCATGGTTTCGAGCGCCGGGATCCAGGCCAGCGGCAGCTTGGGCAGCTCCCAGAAGGTGACGCAGACGTTGAAGCGGCCGCGGGTTTCCACCAGTCCGGGAAGATCGCGGAACAGCCCTTCCAGCCCGGGGGGATTGAGATGGAACAGATTGATCGGGTGCGGCAGCGGCGGACCCGCGGGCAGGAAATGGGCGCGCAGGGAAAGGTCGCGGCCGGTGCGATTGTTGCCGGGATCGATGTCGAGGACGCCGAAGGGATGTCCGGTCTTTTCCAGGATGGCGGCGGTATTGCGCAGCGCCACCCCGTGACCGAGGTTGGCGCTTGCGAATCCGATCAGGTTGAAACCGATGCCCTGGCCGGGAACCATCAACGTCGGCCGAGGACAGGCACCGGGGAAAGGGCCTTGAGCCGATCCAGGTGCGCGATCGTGTGCTTGTTGTGGATGTCGAAGATCTCCTGGAGCGAAGAGCTGTGGCCGGACAGGGAATCCTTGGTGATCCACGCAAGTCCCGTGAAGACGGGGATGTGCACCAGTGGGGTCTTGAGGGCGATGCGCAACCAGAAATCCTGGTCGCCGATGGCCTTGTAGCGGCCGTCGAAATAGCCGATATCGGAATGCAGGGAACGGCGCCAGATGGGATGCGGCCCCACGCGGCAATTGACGAGGAGATCCTGGTAGCTGTAGGGCGGCCATTGGAACCCGCCGCCGTAGTCCGGGCTGCGGGTATGCCGCAGGAAGGTTTCGTGCGGGATGTTGGTCAGATACGTGTCCCCGTAGGCGAGACCCGCCTCCGGATGCGCGTCCAGGGCCTGCAGCAGGCGCTCGTAGGCGTCCGGGGCCAGGCGGTCGTTGGTGCTCATGGGCGACAGGAACGCGCCGGAAGAAGCCCGCACGGCCAGGTTCCAGGCGGGATAGATGCCGATGCGCTCCGGGGTCCGGATGTACCGGATGTTGTCGTAGCGCCGCTGGAACTCCTCGACGATGGCGTCCTCGCCTTCGGGCGAGTCGGCGTCCACGATGACGATTTCCAGATCCTTGGCGATCGTCTGCGCTTGCAGATCCTCAAGGCATTCCCGCATGAAGGCGGCGGACTTGTAAGTGGAGACCAGCGCCGTAACGCGGAACGCGCGCTTGCGATGGTTCAGATCGCGGATGCGGGAACGGCCGAGCAGCTTGTCCGCCCAGGCTTCTTCGACGCCGGCGGCGGCGCGCAGCAATCCGTCGTCGTCCGGTTTCAGATCGAGGCAACGGTAGCATAGTCCCAAAGCCTCCTGGTGGAGACCGACCTCGGCAAGGGAATCCGTGAGGTTGAGGAGGGCATCGGCATAGGTCATGTCCGCTTTGACCGCTTCCAGGAAGCGTTGGCGCGCCTGATCTTTGCGGCCGCGGGAATATTGGATGACCCCGAGATTGTTCAGGGCGCGGGCGTCGCCGGGATGCGTGGCCACGAAAGCGATCAGGCTGCGTTCCGCGTCGTCCACTTTGCCCGCATGGAAGTCGGCTTCGGCGCGTGCCACCACGGGATCGATGATCGCTTCGTTGGGCCGGACTTCGGCCGGGGCCGGTTTGGGAGTTGAACCGGAGGACGCAATCCAATCCCGTGCGGAAACGGATTGGCCCGGGACGGATGGATGGGAAGCCGTGTTCGCCGGCGTGGCGGAAGGATGGGAGGACGCGTGCAAAGGCGCGGGCATTTGTGCGGAAGGCATAGCGGAGAAAGGCACGCCGACTGCCGATGAAGGAGCGCGCGGATCCACGGGGCGCTGGGCCGCCTCCAATTCCCCCTGGTATCCGGGATGGCGGGCTTCCAATTGGCCCATGACCGTATCCGCCAGATCCGGACGGCCCACGGCCCGCGCGGCCTGCATGAGGCGCCATTGCACGCGCCAATGCGGGAATCCCCCCTTGATGGCCTCCACGTATTCCAACGCGGCCTCGGCGTGGCTGCCCAGCTTGTCGAAAGCCAGGCCGGACCAATACCGGAGCCAGGGATCGGTCGGATATTTTCCGCGATACGCCAGGATGCCGCTGATGAAGGCCACGCGGGTGGAGGCAGCGATGCGTTCGTCCGCCGCGAGGGCATCGCGCAGATCCGCGGCCTGGCGGCTGATCACGAAAGCCTCGCCGGCCCGGCCCAAGGTATCCAGATAGACTTGCGCGCCGGTCGGCGCGGCCGCGGAACTCCCGGCCCCGGTGGCCCACTCCCGCGTGCGTTTCGGCCGCTCCAGCAGGCGGGCATAGACGGTGTTGATTTTGCGCCCGGCGTTTTCCGCGCCGAAAATCTGTTCAGCATAGGCCTTGGCGTTGCGGCCCATCCGCAGTCTTTCCGCGGGATGATGATAGAGGTGTTCCACGGCCTGCCGGTACTCGAGCGCGGAATGGACGATATAGCCGGTGAAGTCGTTCACCACCAGGCGCTTCACGCCGCCGTAGGGGAAAACCACGGGGGACAATCCCGCGTACATGACTTCCTGCAGGTTCAATTCGGATCCGGCGTAGGTCTCTTCGCAAAGGGGATAGCCGTAGATATCGAACTGCTCGATGGCGGAGCGCACGTCCGATACGTATCCCCGGATGTCGAAGCGATCCAGGGTTCCCAGATCGCCGGCCTGCCGCCGCAGCGCATCCAGGGAGCCGGCGCCGCAGACGATGAATTTGACTTCCGGAATGCGGATCGCGGAAGACATCTTCACGTAGTCCGGATGCATCTTGATGAAATCGATGGTGCCGATATACCCGATATTGAAGCCTTCGTGTCCGCGCTGGCGCAGGCCGTCCAGACGGGAGAGGTCCGCCGCGCCGTAGACCAGATCCACGGAGGCCAGCTTCCGCTCCGGTTCCATGTCGCGGAACAGGGGATTGTCGTAGTACGTGTAGGGATTGCAGGGCACGCTCATATCCACGTAATCCGCAAGCGCGGGCGTGATGATGTGGGGCAGGCTGTCCCCGGCCACGTGATAGAAGCCGATGAGCCGCATGGCGGGATGCCGGGTCCGGATGAAGTCGGTCATCTCCGGAACGTTCCACCAATGCATCTGCACGATGTCGGCCGCTTCGATTTCGGCCTTGGTCCGCTCCGCGTCCGGGGCGGCGATGAGGCGTAACCCGGATGCGACGGCCAACTTGGCCGCGCTTTCCTCGGGAGGCAGGATCGAGAGGACGGAATGCTGGAAGTCGCCTCCCTGACCGGAACACTTGGCCGTGGCCATCAAGGCGCGGGCGCCGCCCCCCAAGGTGAGGATTTGTATGACATGGAGGATTTTGGTCATGGCGGTGCGGTCTCCCGCGTAATTATCCTCTTTCCACCGGGCGGGACGCAAAACCTATCTGACGTCCGCATGCACTTTGTATCGGCAATACCCTTCCAGGCCGGTCTGGAAAATGGCAGCTCGCAAGGCTCCTGTTCGCCCTTTAAGGCGGGGTGCCGAAGATGGTATCATTTGACCTGGATTCAGAGACTAGGAGGCGCGATGCGCATACCCAAATCCATGTTACCGGGAGAAATTGGCCGAAAGCCGGACCGAGCGCAAGACCTCTCCCCCATCACCGGTCTGGGAACCGTGCCCTGGAGCCGAGAGGACGTCTCCGCTGCTTTGGACGCTTTCCTGCCCATGTTCGAACGGCGTCCCATCCGGGAAAACCAGGGCGGCATGCGTTCCGTCGGCCTCTTCAACGTCTGGTTCCTGCTTAACCGCTTGCGCCCGGGATCCGTTCTGGAAAGCGGGATATGGAAAGGCCAAAGCACCTGGCTGATCGAAGAGACGCTGCCGGGCGCGGAAATCGTTTCCATCGATATCAATCTGCCCATCCGCGAATACATCTCCCGGAAGGCGCGCTATAGCGACACGGATTTCCTGAAAATCGACATGAGCGCATTCGGATGGAAAAGCGAAAGCGGCTTGGCTTTTTTCGATGATCACCAGGACGTCATTCCCCGTTTGAAAAAATGCCAGGCCCTGGGAATCAAACATATCATCCTGGACGACAACTACCCGGAATTCCTGGGAGCCCGGCACATAAGCGCCGCGGCCATCCTCAATGATCGTAACCCGGACGGAACGGTCAGGTATGCGGCTGATCGCCAATGGCTGCTGGAGAATACCGGGACGTATTACCTGTGTATGTCCATTTTCGATTACCTCGAGCCGCTCACCATGGAAAAATCTTACATCAAGGAGCCCTCCCTGCTTGGACGGTTCGATCCCGCGCGCCATGCCCGGTATGAAACCTACTCCAGGGACCTCCCGGAATATCGCTGGACCACCTACCTGAAATTGAAATGAAGGCGCGCGTCCGGCCATGATGGAAAAATGGCACCCCCAACGGTTGCCCCGGGAAGGCGCGCCCCCGGCCATACCCGCAACGCCCGGCGCACCCAAGGCCCCCGATTCCGGCCTTCCCGGAGCACCCGTCCTTCGCTCCTCGTCATTCGGATCCGTACCATGCGCCGAGAAAGACATTCTGCAAGGTATGCGGGATTTCCTGGCCTTGTATGACGGCCGGCCTATTGTGGAACAAGAGGGCGGCATGGTATCGGTCGGCCTGTTCGGCGTCTGGTTCATGCTCCGCGCGATCCGCCCGGAATTGGTGATCGAATGCGGTGTGAACAGCGGGCTTACCACATGGATCATCGAGAAAGCCCTCCCGGGCGCGGGCCTGGTGTGCCTGGACAAGGACCTGAGCCTGTTGAAGTACAAGAGCGTAAAAGCCGCCTACTTCGAAACGGGTTTCATGGAAGCGGAACTGGTACCCGAGGGCGAGGTGGCCATGGCCATCTTCGACGATCACGGCGATGCCGCCGACCGGGTCAGGAAATGCGGCGACCTCGGCATCAAGCACATACTCTTCGATGACAACTACCCTGAGCGTTCCGGCGCCAGGCATCGAAGCGTCGCGGCCTGTCTGGGAAAAGACGCCCGGGGGGCGGACGGGTTTCCGGACGAGAAGGCGTTCCTCATGAAGTGCGTGGACGCGTACTATGTCTTTCCGCCGGTGTTCGAGCACCGGGATCCGGTGACGATGGAGAGAAGCGTCATCCTGGAGCCGTCCCTGCTCGGAAGGTTCGATGCCCGCCGGGACAAGGACCTTCGGGTATTCCACCAGGATATGCCCGGATACCGTTGGCTAACCTACCTCAGGCTCAAATGAAGGCCGGCTCCCGTCCGCCTCCGCCTATTTCCTGATCTCGAAGGTTCCAATGAGATGCCCCGTGAACCCGGGAATGTCGTCCCTGCGGTAATTCGGTTCATGGCAGAAATAGATCTCCCCCCCCGCATTGCCGAAGCAGCGGGTCAATTGCGCCATGGTCTGCGGCCGCTGCTCATTCGCGAAGGCCGTGGCCTGGAGATGCTCCTGCTTGTAGCAGTCGTTGCCGATGGAAACCACGGCGCCGGGCTTAGCGACCCGGATGATTTCTTCCGCCACCTTGGAGGGCGTATCGCTGTAGTTCAACGTCCACCCGACGATGATCACGTCGAATTTATTCGCCTCGTACGGCAGTGCGTGCATGTCCCCGAGCGTGATCCAGGGCGAGTAGGAAATGAGATCCACCGCATGCAGGTTCGCGGGATTGACGCCGTAGGAAAGGGCGGAAAGATATTCGTACTCGGTGCGGGAGCCTATCAGCAGCATGGTCTTGTCCGGGAATACCGACTGGCTCCGGTAGGAGAAGATGTGGTCCAGGCACATGACCGGTCTGAATACCAGTTCGCTCCGCGTGAGGCTGGCGAGCGCGGGCACGGAATTCTTGATGCCTTGGATGTTGTGGGCGACGGTATCCTTGAAAACCGAAGGATCGGTGACTCCATGAACCTGGAGTTCCGCGCCGCTCTGGAGGAAATTCGCCCACCGCCGCTGGGTGATGAGGTGCCGGATCTGGATGACGGACAGGAGTTCCGCTACGTTGCGGAACGTATAACTGTGCAAGTCCTCATTGGTGATGTACGCGATCGGATTGGCATCGAGCGGGGATCTATCGTTCATGGCTGTTTCTCCGGAAAAGGTTTCATCGGACGGCGACTACGCGCACCTGGAAGTTCCCCGTCTTGATTGCCTGCTCTCTGCATGCGGCGTGGAAGCCCTCCTCGCCGAGGCGTTCATAAACCTGGACGAAATCTGGCGGCCATTGATGCTGGATGGCTTCCGCCCGCACCACCCGGAACCCGGCCAGGGACACCAGGTTCCCCAAGGTCATGGGATTCCAGGTGAAAAGGTGTTTGTTGATATCGTCCGGGTCCCATGCCTGTTGATGCGGCTCGCTGGGCACGACCAGCACCAGCTTTCCGCCCGCCTTCAGTTTGGGAAGGATCGCTTTCAGCACATCCAGGGGCGAATGCATGTGTTCCAAGGCGTGGTTGGAAACGATGACGTCGGCGAAGGAATCCGGAACCTCGGCCGGGCTTGCGACCGCATCGATCCCGGCGTTCTGTGCGGCTTCGCGGCGCGCGGCCGGATTGATTTCCACGCCCAGCTTCCGCGCGCATTGGATGTTGCGGAGCAGGTATCCCCCCCCGCTTCCCAGGTCGACCACGGTGTCCGAGGGAGCGATGAATTCCCGGAACTTGAACAGGTTGGCCACGCCGCCGAAAGCGCCGATGCTTTTCTGCCAATTGAAATAGCCTTCCCCGTAGTGGCCGCCCGCGGGCGCGGAAGCTTCCCTTCCCGCATTCCGGCTTGAGTTATCCGGCGCGCCGGGTTGGGCTTGAACGGCCGCAAGGATGGACTCCGCTTCCGCATCCAGGGGATAAGCGGCCGTTAAACCCAGCAACTGAATGCGCGCTTCCGCCCCGCGGCCCTGGCGCAACAGCAGGCGGGCGAGCCCCAAAACGCAATTCCTATCCTGCGGGTCGATGCCCAAGGCATGACGGTACAGGCGTTCCGCTTCCGGCAGGTTTCCCGAAATCTCCATCAGCACCGCCCTGTCCCGATCCGGTATTTCCATGGTCTCTCCTGATTCAGGCCAGGCAGAAGGTGTGGAGATGATCCATCATCGACATAACCTGGCTGATGCGGCTTTTGAACATCACATACGCCACCAATTTATATTGCGAGGAAACGCATAGGGAAAGGCGCCCGTTCGCCTTGTGGATTTCCTCATCGACTTCCCCGAACAATTCGGCCACGCGGTATTCTCCGGCGAGCTTGGGCTTGAGATGGAGCATTCCGGTGCTGGCGCGGGATCCGTTCGCGCCGATCAGATGGACCTGGAACCCCATCTTCGCGTCGTAGGGGTTGACCACCACCACGTAAGGATCATTGTCCGTATCGGCCACCATGCCGGGCCAGAACAGGGTGTTCTCCATCTGATCCGAATGCGCGGAGGGATACAGCCGGTCCCCGATGAACGGGGAGATGTTGCATGCCACATAGGTGCCGGTCGGCTTGTGGATGTGGAATGCATAGAGCTCCACGGGGATATCCTTGGCGTGATGGTATTCCACGATGAACATCCCCTTGACCGCATGGCCGCATCGCTCGGCCACCTCCCCTACGTCCATATTCAGGAAACCCTTCTCATCGCATACTTCCGTGGCGCCGGTGGAGACCTGACCCCCGTTCTCGAAGATGGTGATGTTGAAATGGAATTTTCCCGATGTTCCCCAGGGCGGATGCGCGTTGTTTCCGGGGTAATGCCGGATCACGGTGGTGTATTCCCCCGTGAACGGAAGGATTCCCGCCTGCATCAGCACGGACATGCCCTCTTCGGGGGCGGCTAAAGATGGTTGGCGTTCCATATGTCGGTATTGAGGTTCCGCATGAAGAAGTAGGTCGTGGGAGCGAATTCATTGCGCACGGGATCGCTTTCGACCCTCAAGACGAGCCGGGAGCGGGGATGCCGCGCGAGCAGGGGTTTGAAAACCTCCTTCATCACATCGACCCACTGCGTTGTATGGCCCGCCATGTCCCGGTATCGTCGATCCAACTCCCTGCCCGATTCGTCGAAAACCTGGAGCGCAAGGCGGATGGGCCAGGAGTGGGGATTCTGGATGGCCAAGCGGATGGTATTGGGCCCCTGCGCGAAAGCGGCATCGACCGGAATCGGCAGAACCACGGAGGGGCGGCCGGAGTCGTTGATCTCATGGGTGGAGCATGCGGAAACGCCGTTCGTCCACACCGAATTGAATCGGGCGCCTCCGTAGTTCGCCCGCCCGATCTGCAACAGCAGCATTCCGTAGAGGGGCCGGGGAAGATTTTCCTTGCGGGTGTCGAAGCAAAAGGTCTCGTTCGTCCCCAGGATCGCCGCGCGATGCAGGATCGGTTTGCCCGCAGCGTCCAGAAGCATGTATTCGATGGGCATGCCCATGTCGTGCTCGGCGAACTGGGGAGGGACGGCGTTGGAAGAGTACACCACCGTATCCAGCCGGTGATCGGCGACGACAAACCCCTTCATCACGTGTTTGCCGGGCCGCACGCAGATGTTCCGGCGGCCCCCATCACGATCCAGATCCAGGATTTCATCCGGCGTCTCGCCGAACATGGACTCGAGGAGGAAGCGGCAGCCGCCGCATTTCGTTCCCGCCCGGGTTTCCTGCTGCAATGCGGAGAGGCTGCCGAGGCGGCCATGCGCCTCCCTGAGTTGCAGACTCGTGCGGTTGTAGCAATAGCAGACGATGGAGTCGGAGGTCGTGGGGGCGGTTGGCGGGGTCATGTGCTTTTCAGGCCCGGAGATGGCCCGGCGCCATGGTCATAGGATACCACTTCCAGGTCCGCGGAAGCAACCGTTCCCGGCCCCGGCGATCGGCGGCCATATGGCCGGTCTGGCCGACCCGGCCGCATCATCCGCCCGCGCGGGCCATCCATTCGTCCCGGAACAAGGCGCTATGCACGATGTCCGATTCCTTCCCGTCCACGAGGCATTGCCGGAACCGGGTTCCGTCTTCCTTCATGCCCGCCTTCTTCATGATATGGAGCATCCCCTGGTTGACCGCCATGGTACCGGCCGTGATTTTACGGATTCCGCATACCCGGAAAAGGTGATCGCAGGCGGCAATCCAGGCCTCCGAACCCAAGCCCCGGCCCCAGGCCTCCCGGGCGCCGATCAGGATGCCCAAGTCGGCGGTGGAATTCGCCGGATCGAGATAGGCATTCATGTTTCCGATATGCCCGAGGGCGGGATCCTTGGCGACGATGGCCCAGAAGAAATGGGGCGCGCCCTCGAAGGATCGCCAATAGCCGCGGCAGGATTGCAGGGTATGCCGGCGATGACGCTGTTCGCTATAGCGGACCGTTTCCGGATCATTCAGCCAGCCCACGTACGTGGAAGAGAGGCGCGATTCGCCGAATGGTTCCAGGATCAACCTGCCTGTTTCGATCGGCGCCGTTTGAGCCATGGGATCGATCAGGCCTTTTGCAGAGTAAGGTCGTAGAAGCTGCGGAACCGCGCGATCATGTCCGGATCCAGATAGGCCTGATCGGGGAAGCGCGTGGCCGGCGATTCGGCGAGATCCGTGAGATATTTATCCGTCTTGCCGCAATGGACGCCCGAGCCGTCCATGCCGATATTGTCGATATGGGAAACGGTCGGATACGCGAAGCAACCGCCTTTTACATATACGCTCAGCACCCAGGGAAGCGTCCAAACGTCCTTGACGTGGCCCTGCAGCATGCCTTCGATGGAAAACTTGATGTCGTTTCCGCCCTGATCGAGATCGATTTTCGCGTCGAGAGCCTTGCGGCAGACGGAAATGAGGTCCCGATCCAATTGCTTCCAGGCCCGGCGCCACGTCGCCCACCCCCAGCTGCTGATGCGTGGGCAGAAGTAAACGTCGTGCGGATAGCGCCGCAGAAGTTCGGGATTGATGGGGACGGTGTATCCGGATACGCCGTAGACCTTTTCATCGTCCCGGTATTTCCCGAGGGTGTCCGCCATGAAATCGAAGAAGTGACGGTGCGGAACGCAGTCGTCCTCCAGCAGGACGACGGTTTCATGCTTCGACAGCACATGATCGGTGGCGGCCATCACCGACTTGGCCAACCCGCGGTTGGCTTCGACGCGATGGATTTCCGGCCGGACCCATCCGATGTCCTGGATCAATTTCAGGGTTTCCTTCACATCGGCCTCGTCGCCGTTTCCCTTGACTCCGTCGCAGAAGACGTACAGATTGCGCACGCCGTGCCGTTCTAGTGATTCGAGGACCTTGCGGGTATGTCCGGGCCTGCGGTACGCGACCAAAGCGACGGGTATGTCGCGCGGATCCATTTTCCGGCCGTTGGTGACGATGGCGGGGGCCGCCCCGCCTACCATGGCCCAATCCTGGGGGACCCGGATCGGGGTCTCCCCCTTCGTCCGGTCGGCCACCAGCTTGATGAACCGGGCGGAACCCGCGCCATCCGCCGTTGTGACTTCGCGGACGGTGAAACCCGCCGCGGAGAACAGGTTTGCAAAGGTTACGGGAGTCCAGGAGAACAGGGACGGAGCGTCTCCTCCAGGGGATCCCTGATCCGCCTGCGATGTGGTGAACACGGTCTTTCCCGTCGGCTTCAACAGGCTGCACAAGGACTCCAACCAGGCCAAAGGATCCCGGGCCCGCTCAAGGCAGGCATGGCCGATGATCACGTCCGCCAAGCCCTCGGGCAGCTCCGATGCCTCGTTGAAGGCGTCGATACCCGCCGCAAGCGAAGACACCTTGCGCAGTTGATCATCCTTTTCCAATCCCAATTTGAAGGCGCCGGGAAGATCGCTCAGTAAGGAGCCGTCCCCGCTACCGAGTTGGATGACGGTATCGCCCGCCGAAATATGCGGCCGGAAAAGATCCGAGGCGGCCTTCCCGGTTGAAGAAACGGGGGAGGCCATGCCGCGCCGCAACTGTTCCAAGGGTACGGGGTAGGAAACGCGGGCGGCCTTCGCGAACTCTTTCATCGCCTCGGCCGGATTCCCTTCCGCTTCCAGCGCCAGGCCATACCAATAATGCAGATACCCGTCGAGAAAGGCGTCCTTGGAGATCATGCTGAAAAGCGTCTGCCGGAACTGGGGCGGCATCCTGGCGATGGCGCCTTCCGCGGCGAGCGCATTTTGCCTGCCCTGGGCACCGGACATCCGATAGTCAACGCTGGCCAAAAGGCTGGGCGCCAAGGCCACCAAGACGGGATCGATGGACCTTTGCAACTCGCGGACAAGGCAACGTGCGAAAGAGAATTCCGGAACGGACTCCGGTTTCTTGGCGAAGTCCGCCGGCCGGCTTTTGCGTCCGCAAGAGAGCGTATGCACTGTTTCATGGTCGGTAAGCAGAGGGATGCCGTACTCCAGCCACACCCGCCAAGGTCCGGGCCAACCGGGCTCCACGTCATGAAAGGCGATCCATCCGCCTTGCTTGACAAAGGGATAGATGAGACGGAGATCATTGAGGACATCGATATATTCATGCGATGCATCGATGAAGGTGAAATCAACGGGCCGGTTCCAGGTGGGCAGAACGTCGAACGTGTACCCTTGCAGCCCGGTCACATAATCCCCAACCCCCAAACGCTCCAGGTTGCCCCGCCATTCCAGGTAATAGTCGTCGTTCTTGCCCATCATTCCCGAATTGCCCGCAAAGGTATCGATGGAGAATATCTTTTTGCGGGTGCCCACGCAGGCCAGGGCCATGGCGCTGGTCGACCGCCCGCGATCAGCGCCCATTTCCAGAATCACGGCGCCATCGGGAAGGGATTTGACTTTGTCGAACAGGAATTTTTCCTGGCCCTCCAACATCCACCCGGGCACGGACTGCACATAAGGTTCGGCTTCCGCGTAGGATGCGAAGGGCCTTCCCGTCTTCAATCTCTCGTACCCTTCCCCGCGCAGCTTCCAACTTGCGATGGAGGCAGCGCCCTTGCGCGAAAGCCATTCCACGTGATCCGAAAGCTTCCGCACCACCTCATCCTGGGGGCGGGACTCGAGATACATTCTCGTAAGGCGGTTGGCGTTGAATCCATCCCCCATTGAGGCCAGGGAAAGAATGCAACCTATCAGGGCCTCCCTGTCCTGGGGATTTTTGGAATAAGCCGCCACATGGATATTCAGCTCCGCCTCGATTTGCGCGGGACTCTTCTCTTCGGCGTTCGGGACGCCGACCGCATGCGGTGGTTCGGCCGCGATGGCCGCGGGCCGGAGAACAATCATGGGCATGGCGCAACGAAGAATGGCGTCTTCGTTCTTGGGACCGTGGAGCAGCCCGAAAAGCGAGCCCGCGATCTCATTGGGACCGAAACCGGACATGGCGTCCAGCCAACCCATCAACTCGCGCAGGTATTCCGTGCGGAAGACCTGGAGCGGCAGCCACTGCATGGGATCTTCCAGTCCCGGCCAGGCTTTCAAGGCCTCATCTAAGCTCGCCGCCGGACCGGTTTCGGTGAAGAGTTCGCCCTGCAAATTGCCCGCCGAATCCGCCAGCCAGACTCCCCACACCACCGCTGTGATTTCGCCGTTCTCTTTCGCATCCAGAAGATCCACGGATCGGGACAGGACCGATTCATCGAATTCGACGTCCGCGCCGGCCACATAGACATAGCGACCGCGGGCCGATTCCAGCGCCTTTCGAATCCCTTCCAGATCGGAAGCAAAATCCTTCGCGGGCGGCAGATGCACGATTTGGATGGACTTCTCCCGGGATCTGGCCAGGGACGATTTCCAGGAGGGAACGGCATTCCCGTCCCGCACCAGCAGGGTCAGGACCGGTTCCTGCCCGCGGGGCGGAAACGCTTCCGCCGCCGCCTTTCCCCGCCGCGCGCGCAGTTCCTCCACCTCATCCCGCAAAAAGGCGAGCTCTTCCGATTCGCCTCTCGCGAGTTCCGCGGATTCCGGGACGGGAAACAGGGAGGTCGCTTTCATGACATGATCGCAAATCCGATCGAAGACGGGATCGTTTCCGGGAAGCAGATCCGCCACGTTGCGGACGCGGATATCGGGAGCGTAGGTATCCTTGATGCCGAAGGCCTTGAATTTGAAACAGAGTTTGCACACCAGGAAGTGGGCGAACCTATAGGCCCGGCGCAGTTCCGCGACCCCGAATCCGCGCGTGCGTTCCAGGCCGGCGACGATGGCCTTTTCGTAGTCCTCCCGCTTTTCGACATACTCCACCCCCATGGGGCGGTACAGGGAATTCCCGACGCATATGCCCGCGACCCCGCGCACAAGGGTCTCCGAACCCATGGTGCTGAAATAGGTCACGGATAGATCCGCGTTCCAGGCCAGGGAATACGCCGTGATCTTTTCATGCGGCATGATGACGCGCACCCGATCCGGAAGTTCACGCGACAACTCCAGAACCTTGCTGAGGAACGGATGATTGACCAGGTTCTTCTGGACATTGCTGGGATGATGCCTGATCACGAGATAAAGATCCAGTTTTTGGCAGATGGCGGCGGTGGCGCGTACCCAATCCAGTTGGGTCGGGAAGGTATTGGTTCCCATGGCCTCGAAGCCGCCGATCTCCCGGTCCCCGGAAGGGAACATCGCCACGATGCGGCCCGTTTCGGGTATCCGCAAAGTATGCCGGATGTTCTCGCCGCCGCTTTTGAAATCATAGAAGCGGGAGAAGCTGTTCTTGCCCTCTTCCCGCTCGCGGAAGTACGCCTTGATTTCCTTGCACTCGGCCAGGGTCAGGGGCACGTTCTTCCAGGGCTCCCATCCGCGGAAGCGGCCCTGGTTGGAATTGATGCCTTCCGAATCCACCATGCTGAATCCATCGTTGAGAAGGCCGCGCTCATGCACCAGGACCGGAATGTCCCTTTCCCTGCCCAACTCGTAGGCGATGCGGTAGTAGTAATGCAGGGCGTTGTAGCAGAAGATGTGATCGGGACGGAACTCGTCCAGCAGGCGCTTGAGGACCCGGATCAGCAACACTCCGTTTCCAAGTTGGCTGCGCATGGGGCGGGCGATTTTTTCATCGCCCATGTCCAGGTTGCCGGTGGAAAAATAGCCTTGCATGGAGGCCAGGCTCCATTGCCCCAGCGGATAGGAACCATAGCGCAGGTCTTCCAGAGAACCGCCCTGGAACGCTTTGACGGCATCGGCCGCGGCCTGATGGTCTTCCGGGGTCGCCGCTTTTCCCAACTGGAGCGTCTGCAGGCCCATTCCGGGAAACAGCCTCGTCCCCGCGTGCGCGCAATTCGCGCAGGTTTCCGCATTGCGCGGATTGCCTGCGATGATGCAATTCTCCAGGATGCCGTCGCAACCGAGTACCATTACTTCGCAACCCCGGGCGACCAATCCCGCGCCCAGGACGGCGTCGAGTTGATGATGGACCATCCATGATCCATAAGGTGCGAAAATCAGAATCTTCTTCGCGGACATGAGCGGTCCAATCCGGGCATAAACCCCATGAATACGGTCGAGTTGAGTATCCGATTCCGCCGGATTCCAAGTCAATATTGGGATTTGCGGCGGAAACGATCCAAAGGGTTTCTCCCCGGAAACCGGCCGAATCCGGGCCGCCGGGCCCATGGCCGGCTTGCGTCCCCGGGCGGGTCTATCGTAAAATGCCGTATATGGCCGGTACGGCCCTGTTCGGCCGCGAGGTCTGGAGTCCGGCATGAAAATCGTGGCGACCATAGAAGCGCGCATGGCGTCGTCCCGGCTGCCGGGAAAGGTCCTCCTCCCCCTGGCAGGCGAACCCGCCTTGGTCCGCATGGTGGAAAGGGCGCGGCGCAGCAGCCGTTTGGACGCCGTGGTGGTGGCCACAACCTCGGAACCATCGGACAATCCAGTCGCCGCCCTTTGCGCCGAAAAGGGAATCGCCTTTTACCGGGGCAGCCAGGAAGATGTGCTCTCCCGGGTTTTGCGCGCGGCCGAATCCGTGCAGGCGGATATCATCGTCGAATTGACGGGGGATTGTCCGCTGATCGATCCTTCCCATATCGACGCGATGGTGGAGCTTTACCTCACGGGCGGGTACGACTATGTGAACAACCGGCTCCACCCCGGGTATCCGGATGGATTGGATTGCCAGGTTTTCTCCGTGCAAGCGCTGGCGCGCGTCGATGGCCTGACAAGCGATCCCATCGATCGCACCCATGTTTCCAGCTTCTTTTATCGGGAACCCGGGCGATTCCGCGTGGGCGGGCCCCGCCTGCGCGAATCGGATGAGGAATACTGGCCGGATCTGGGCATCACCCTGGACGAAGAAGGCGACTACCTGCTGCTGTCGCGCATCTATGCCGAATTGTATCCGGCCAAACCCGGCTTCACCACCTCCGATGTGCTTCGCCTGCTGCGCGCGAATCCGCAATGGCTGGCCCTCAACAAGGATGTCCGCCGCAAGGAATTGCATGAGGGATGACGCCCTGTGACTGAGCAAAAGCTCAAGGCTCTCATAGTCGGTTGCGGCCGGATCGGGGCGTTCTTCGATGCTCCCGGACAGGCCCGGATCGTGACGCACGCCCATGCCTATCATGCGCATCCCCTTTTCTCCGCCCTGGGTTTTGTCGATCGGGATTTCGCCGCGGCGCAAAAGGCCGCGGCCCTCTGGGGCGGAACGGCCTACCCCGACCTGGAGAGCGCCCTGTCCGGATTGCAACCCGATGCGGTAAGCGTATGCACCCCTGATGATTGGCATTATCCCGTGCTGGCGCGGCTCCTGGATTCCCAGGTCCGCCTCATCCTGGCCGAAAAACCCCTGACGCTCGACCTGCGCCAGGCGGACGAAGTGGTGACGGGCGCAAGGAAGCGCGGCATCACCCTCAACGTCAACTACAGCCGTCGCTTCGATCCGACCGTTTACGAGGTGCGGGCGGCCCTGCGGCGCGGCGACCACGGCAAAGTGCTGAACGCCGTCGCAGCGTATGCCAAAGGCATCCTGCATAATGGATCCCATGTGATAGACCTGGCGCGCCATCTGCTGGGCGAGGTGAGGGAAACCAAGGTGTTGGCGGCCCGCGCCGGGCATGGAAACTCGGACCCGACCCTGGACTGTTGGCTGCGCATGGCGGATTGCCCATCCCTGCATTTGGTGGGGTTGGAAGAGGAAAACTATTCGGTTCATGAATTGGATTTGTATTGCGAACGCGGCCGGCTCCGGTTCACCCGCTTCGGCTTCCAATTGGAGGAGCAGACCGTGGTCATTGATCCGGATTTCCCCGGCTACCGCGAACTATCGCTTCCGAAGATCCGCCCCACCGGACTCGGGAGCGCCATGAGCCGCTACCTGGAAGACGGCCTCAGGGCCATGATCGACGGCGTCGAACCGGCATGTCCGGCGGCGGATGCGGCGGTCACCTTGGGGGTGTGCCTGGAGTTGCTGGGAAAATACCGTAAGGAGGATGGGTTTGGCTAAGCTGGCAATCAACGGAGGAGCGAAGATTCGCGACCGGAATTTCCCGGCCTATGTGGTGATGGGTGAAGAAGAAGCCAAGGCCGCCTACGATGTGGTCCGCGGAGGCGTCCTTTCCAAATTCCTGGGATGCTGGGATCCGGATTTCTTCGGAGGCGAGCAGGTGCAGGCTTTCGAAAAGGAATGGGCCGCCCATTTCGGATGCAAGCATGCCGTCTCCGTGAACTCGAACAGTTCCGGCCTGCTCTGCGCCCTGGGGGCCCTGGAAATCGGCCCCGGGGACGAGGTCATCGTTTCCCCGTATTCCATGTCGGTCTCTGCTTCCGCACCCTTGATTTACGGGGCCTTGCCCGTCTTCGCCGATATCGAGGAAGACATGTTCTGCCTGGATCCGGCCTCGGTGGAAGCCAAGATCACTCCCAGGACCAAGGCCATCCTGGCCGTGGACCTGTTCGGCCTGCCCTTCGATCGCGAGGCCTTGGGGAAAATCGCCGATGCCCACGGCATTCCCATCGTGGAAGACGCCGCCCAAGCGCCAAATGCAACCTGGCGGGGACGGTTCGCCGGGACCTTGGGGCGTCTCGGCGTGTTTTCCCTCAACTATCATAAGCATATCCATACCGGCGAAGGCGGAGTCATCGCCACCGATGACGACGACCTGGCCATGCGCTGCCGTCTGATCCGGAATCATGCGGAGGCCGTGGTCGACGGCATGCCCTACCGGGGAAGCCTGGTGAACATGATCGGATTCAATCTGAGGATGACCGAAGTGGAAGCGGCCATAGGCCGGGTCCAGTTGAAAAAACTGTCGGGGTTGGTGGAAGAGCGCCGCCGCAATGTCGCGTACCTGGAATCCAAGCTCTCCCGTCTCGGATTCCTGACGCTTCCGAAAGTGCGGGCGGGCTGCACCCACGCCTATTATCAGCATGCCCTCTTGATGGATGCGGATGCCGTCGGCATCTCGCGGGATCGCTACGTGGAAGCCGTAGCGGCCGAGCTACCCTTGACCGACCTCCGCGAAAGCGATGGCCCCTTGGTAAATCCGGGATACGTGCGCCCCCTGTACCTGCAAAGCCTCTATCAAAAACGCATCGGCATCGGAAAGAAAAACTACCCCTTCGGGGATCCCTCCCTTCCCGGCGCGCCCGACTACTCTCCCGGCCTGTGCCCCACCGTGGAGAGGCTCCAATCCCGGCGTCTCATCCTGCATGAGATGATGCGGCCGGGAATGGGCCGCGAGGATCTCGACGCCGTGGCCGCCGCCTTCCAAAAGGTGGCGGATCATCTGGATGAACTCCGCTAACCTGCTGTTGGCGGCGCACGATGCGGGCGGGGCGCAGGTCCTGTCCTCTTGGGCGCTTGCCCATCCGGAACATGCCTACCGGTTCAGCCTGGAAGGCCCCGCCATAAGCGTATTCGCGGAAAAGCTGGGGCCGATAGCCAACCTGGATCGGATCGAAGCGGAAAGGGAATTGGATCGGCGCCCTCCGGATTTGCTCGTTACGGGTACGAGCTGGCAAAGCGATATGGAAAGGCGCGTCCGCGATTCCGCCCGCGGAAAAGGAATCCGCACCGCCGCCTATCTCGATCATTGGGTCAACTACCGGGAACGGTTCGGGTTCCCCGGTCCCTGGTTGGAAAAGCTCCCGGACGAAATCTGGTGCCCGGATGCGGAAAGCCTGGAAGTGTGCGGGAGGGATGGCTTCCCCGCGGACCGGCTGGTTCTGAAAGGCAATCCCTACCTGGACGGAATCGTGGCGGGCATGCGCGATCCCGCCGCGGCCGCGCGTCCGGGAACGGTTTTATACGTCTGCGAACCGCAGAGCGAGCATATGGAAAAAGCCCACGGCAATCCCATGCATTTGGGATACGATGAGTTCACCGCGCTTCGCCATTTTTTCTCCACGGTATCGGGGTGGGCGCGACGGCCCGGGAAGATACTTGTGCGTCCGCACCCTTCGGAGCGGACGGGTAAATACGAAAGTTTTCTGGAAGAATTCCGGCCCCGTCTCATCGTGGAAATCTCCGGAGGTTCCACTCTCGCGGCGGATATCAATGGAGCCGAAATGGTGGTCGGGTGCGAATCCATGGCCATGGTGGTGGCTTTGAAGATGGGGAAAAAGGTTTTCACGTCCATCCCCCCCGCCGGCCTGCCCTGCAGATTGCCCTTTCAGGCCATCAGGCGGATAGATGATCCCAGCCTAAGGGCGTCCCTCTAGACAAATCCGAACTCGCCTTGCGGCCGAGTACTTCCTCGAAATGCCGGGGATGCAGGCCATGGCCGGGGCGGATCACCCGCACGTTCTTTTCCGTAAAAACCTCTCCGGCCCGGATATCCTCGGCGATATAAAGGGATCTGCGGAACAGGAGCATGTCCTTTTCCTTTTTCCCCGCTCCGAATACCGGATTGCCGAAGGCGGCTTCGGCGGTCCGGATGGAACGCACCAGGGATTCGAATTCGGCGGGCTCAAGGGAGAATGCGCTGTCCGGTCCGACGACGGCGCGCGAGAGGGTGAAATGCTTTTCCACGATGCACGCCCCCAGGGACACGGCGGCCACCGCCACGGTCGATTCCAGGGTATGGTCGGAAAGCCCCACCGGAACGCGGAAGGTTTCCGCCAGCACGGGAATGCCGCGGAGATTCATTTCGCTGGCGGGAGCGGGATAGGCGCTGGTGCACTTGAGGAGCGCAATCTGTACGGCTCCGGCCGCGGCGGCCGTGTCCACGGCTTCCTTGATTTCCTCCAAGGTGGACATCCCCGTGGAGATGATCAAAGGCTTTCCGGTCCGGGCCATTTTCCGGATCAAGGGAAGATCCACGATTTCGAAAGAGGCGACCTTGTGCACGGGCACGTTCAAGGTTTCCAGAAAATCGACCGAGCGATCGTCGAAGGCGCTGGAAAAGAAATCCAACCCCAGATCCACTGCGGCCTTTTGCAGCTTGGCCTGCCAATCCCAGGGGGTGGATGCTTCCGCGTACAAATCATAAAGATTTTGCCCGGCCCAAGGGGAACCGGGTCCGATCTTGAACCCCGGCTTATCACTGGCCAGGGTCATGGTGTCCGGAGTGTAGGTCTGGATCTTGACCGCATCCGCGCCGGATCGTTTGGCGGCTTCGATGATGCGCACGGCCTGTTCAAAGTCCTGATTATGGTTCGCGGACATTTCCGCGATCACGTAGACGGGCCGCCCGGCTCCAATCGCCCTTTTTCCGATATTGATTGTCGTTTTATTTCCGCTCTCCAAAACTCACCCCTCTTTTTCCGGTTCGATATCCAAGCGCAGGAAATATTTTTTCCCACCCGCGCGGAAATAGGCCCCCTGGTAAGGCGGGAAGGTCCGGGCCCGCAGAATATCGATCAATTCCTTCGCGCTGTATTTCCGATCCAATTCGATCTCGTCCAGGGAGACCACGTCCGCGATCCGATGGCTGGTTCCTCCGGACAAAGCTTGCGGCATCCCCCGGACGGCTTCGCCCCGCCGGAAGCCCGCCCACCAGTCCTTGAAAAGGCCGAAGGATTCCTGTTCCAGGCGCCGGTATAAGGTTGCGCCCGTATCGGAAATCTCCACTGGCACTTCCTTTTGGGCCAGGATTTCCCCCGTATCCACGCCGCGATCGACAAAATGCAGGGTCACGCCCGCGGGAGTGCCGTCGATGATGCTCCAGACATTGGGATACGATCCCCGGTTGTAGGGCAACAGGGCCGGATGCAGGTTTATGGTTCCCATGGGGATAAGATCGAGGAACTCCGCTTTCAGGATGTAGCCGAAGAAAATGGACAGAGCCACGTCCGGCTTCAGATCCGCGATGGCCTTCAATACCGCGGGCTCCCGCAATCTGTCCCCGGAAAAAACCGCCGACGCGGAAAGGCCGGAAACCGATTCCATCTCCCCCCGGTGCCGGCTGCGGGTTTCGGGATGGACCACCAGGCCCACAATCTCCTCTCCCCTGCCCTTGAGCCATTCCAGCGCCTGCAAACCCACCGCGTTGTTGCCGAGAAAAAGTATCCGCATATTATGACCGGCCTTCTGATAGCATGGCTTGCACCACCCGGTCCGCGCCTTCTCCGTCGACCAAATCTCTTCCCAAAACGGACATCGCCCTGCGTTTTTCCGTTGCGGCTATCAGCTCCGCCGTTTTGGCGCTGATGCTTTCGGTACTCACTTGAGCGTGCCATCCCAGGTTTACGATCGCGCCGATTTCTTCCAGGCGATCCGCGATCCCCCGCTGGTTTTCGGCCGCGGCCGTCGCCAAGCTCGGCACTCCCATGGACAGGAGCTCCCAAACCGTGCTGCCCGCGGCGGTCAACGCCACGTCGGCCCATTCCATCAATCCCGCCATCCCGGAAACATCGTGCCGCACCTCGACTCCAACCGCCGCGGCTTGCCTCTTAAGGGAATCCAAACGGGAGTTCATGGCTCCCACCACGGCAATGACCTCCATTCCCCGGATCCGGAGGCCGGCGCATGCCTCAATGGCTTTGCCGGTAAGATTTTCAGGATCGGCTCCTCCCATGGTGATGAGTATCCTCGCCGCTTCAGAGGTGATCGGTTTTTCCCGGTTTGCTCTCCCGCGGAATTGCCGGCGCAAAAGCGCGAAGCGGGGTCCCAGGAGCAAACGGGGAATCGTTCCCACGGCAGGATACCAATCGCTTGAGGCATGCATGTTCTGGTTCAAAACCAGATGCGATCGGCATGGCGCGCATTCTCCGTTATCGTCCACGACCAGCATACGGATTCCGGAAGCGAAGATGCCTCTTTGAAAGTCCGGCCTGAAAGCATACCCATCCAACACGATCCAATGGGCGGACATCGATTTTGCATAAGCGACCGTCAAGCGGACGTCCTCGGCGGTTCCGCGCTCCGCTTGAAGGGAATCCCCATGCAGGCCTTCGGCGGCGAAGAGGGCGGAGAAGGACTCGGCCCCGGAAGCCATCAGAAAGCGCGCCGTCCCGCCGGCCGCCAGCCAAGCCTGCGTCAAAGCGTAGCAGCGCATGACGTGGCCCGCTCCGATTCCCGCGCCTGCGTCGGCGCGGACAAGAAGGTTCATGCCTGCCCCGTTCCGCAACGTTCACGGTTTCCGGAAAACGGCTTGGACGGGTTTTCCCTCCAAGCGTTTTTCCACGTCATCGGCCCGTATGGCATCGGCCAGGATTTCCAGGGAAGCCCGGTAGGCGGCCAAGGTGTGATCGATGTCGGCCTGGGAATGGCTATAGCAGATGTTCTGCGCGCCCGCGAAAAGCACTCCCCGTTTGAGGCACTCCTGCTGGAACAGGCTTTTGAGCAGAAGGGAGTCCACGCCGTCCTTGTCCTTCAGGGAAACCAAGGTGCGCGGACCGAGACCCTGGCAGGACGCGTGCTCCCCCAGGTCGAGCAGTCCCGCCAAGGCGTTGAACCCGTCCCGCAACCGCTCACCCATACGCCAGAGGTGTTTGATTACCGGTTGGGCTTTCATTTCCGCGAGCGTGGCTTTGGCCGCCGCCAACGAGGCGGTCTCGCCGCCGAAGGTGAAGGAAAAGAAAATCTCGTCGAAGATCTTCATGATGTCGCGCCGACCCACCACGGTCGAGATGGGAAAACCGTTGGCCATGGCCTTCCCGAAACAGGCCAGGTCCGGGGTGACCTTGAAATACTCCTGGGCTCCGCCCAGGGAAAGGCGGAAGCCGGTGACCACCTCGTCGAAAACGAGCAGCGCCCCATTGCGGTGGGCCGCGGCTTTCACCTTCTCCAGGAATCCGTCCTTGGGTTGCACCACGCCGAACGGCTCCAGGATCACCGCGGCGATCTGCCCCGGATATTGTTGGAAGATCCGCTCCAGGCTCTCGGGATCATTGTAGTTGAAAGCGTGGGTCAGCGCGGAAACGGCCTTGGGAACCCCTTGGTCGCGCGTGGTCGTTCCGATATACCAATCATGCCACCCGTGGTAGCCGCAACACGCGATGTGCTCCCTGCCCGTGAACGCCCGCGCGGCCCGGATGGCGCCGGAAGTGACGTCCGAGCCGTTCTTGGCGAAGCGGACCATCTCGGCGCAAGGGATGAGATCCGTCAGGATTTCCGCGACCTCGACTTCCAGGCGATGCGGCAGGGAAAAAGCCGTCCCACCGGCCATTTGCGAAATCACGGCTTGGTTGACGGCCGGATAGGCATGCCCCAGGATGATGGGACCCAGGGCCATCGGATAGTCGATATATTCATTGCCGTCCACGTCGGTTACGCGGCAGCCCTTGCCCTTTTCCAGGAACACGGGCGCCATGCCCTGCACAAACTGGGTGGGCCCTTTGCTGAACGTCTGCGTGCAAGAGGGGATCAGTTTTTCGGCCCTGGCCTTCCATTCCAGGGACTTGGCCACCGGTAAAGGCTTGGGAGGCATGGGCGCGCCTTTGGCCAGGGTAAGCGCATATTCTTCAACGTCCGTCCGCATGTTTTCATCCTTATGAGGCATGATTTTTTTCCGATCATTTTCCAGGGATTTTTCCAGGCCCTCGTTCCGGCGGAATTTCCGGTTCAAATCCGCAAGCCCGGGTTCCTTTTCAAGTAGCGCAAGGACATCCGCGGTCCGGAAGTCCGGATCGGCGGGATAAAGGGCTTCGTAGACGCGCCTTGCGAATTCGAAATCCTCCGGCTCGTCCACCGTCCAGCGCATCGCGGAAAGATCCCGGCCGCCTTTCAAGTGGCGGATACAGTAGCGACCGGGCCTGCGGTTGATGAAAGGAGTGACATGTTCGCGCTCCGAACCCAGGCGGGCCTCTTGCCACGCTTCCCGCAAGCAGCTGAAGCGGACGACTTCCACGTCCAATCCGTCGGGCCAGGTGGGCTCCAGGGTATTCGAGGTGTAGTCGGCATCGGATTCCAGATGCAGATCGATGGCCTGATCCACGATTCCGTGATCGGTAAGAGGGCAATCCCCCGTGAGACGCACGACATGGTCCGGAGCCGAAGGCGCCGCCGCCTGATAAAACCGATCCAGCACGTCCTCCAGGGATCCCCGAAAGCAACCCACTCCCAGACCGGCCGCCAAATCCTGGACGGGATCGTCCGCCCGCTGATCGCTGGTGGCCAGCACCAGCCCGTCCATGCGCCGGCCGCGCAGCAGCCTGCGGACCTGGTGGGCGAGCATGGGAATTCCCAGAATGGGCATCAGGATTTTCCCCGGCAACCGCGAAGAGGAAGTCCGTGCCTGAAGTACACCCAGGATCATCGGCCCGGTTCCGCGTAATATCCGGTCAGGGATTTCTTAAGGAGACAGCAGACTCCGCGCTCCCGGGATGGCGGAGCGGTGAAGCTCCCGTCCGTCCGCCCGTGTTCGTGGGCGATGCGCAGCACTTCGGAATAACATCCCAGCGCCGTGAATATCCTGGCGTAATCCTGTTTGTAGGTGAAAACCCCCTGGCCCGGTAAATGGTGGTATGGAACCCTTCGGGGATGATCCGGGAGGAAGTCCCCCACAAGCAAGTAGCCGCCGTCCTCGACCAACCGATCGATTTCGGCGAGGCTTTGCATGAGAGAATCGCGTCCCACCCAGTGGAGAACATAGTGCACAATCACAAGCCCGTATTTCCGTTGCAGAGGCACATCCGCCAGCAAGCCCCGGTGGAACTCCACTCCCTGGTAAAGCTCCTGGCCCCTTTTGATGGCTTCGGGGCTCGGATCGACGCCCGCATAGATCTTATCCTCTCCGAATCTCTTGCGAAGCCGCGCCAGCCTCCATCCATTGCTGCAACCCAGCTCCAGGAAAGAGGTAATCGCCCCGTTACCCTCGAGGTTTTCCAGGATTTGCATGGGCCAATCGAACCGATCCGCCTGGGCCAGAGCCTCGCGGTTCCTGAGGAACCACTGGTCCGCTTCTTTTTCCAGGAATACCTTATCCTGATTCCCTTCCTGGCCGCTCATCGCTTATCCCTCCACGCCCCGGACAATCCAGCCCTGTTCATTTCCCGGCGCTCCATTGGGAAGGATTCAGGATGGACGCATCCGCGAGCGCGAACTCGTGGAAATCCTCCCAAGGCAGCGGAGAAGCTCCCGAGCAGATCTCTTCCAGTTGGCCGGAAGAATTGACGCCGCAAATCACCGTATCCGTTTCACCCAACCCGAGAGCGAATCCCAAAGCCGCTTCCAGGGGCGTCCGGGATTGCCCGCGGGCATAGGCATGGAAAGCCTCCAAAGCCGCCCGCGCGCCCGCCAAGCCTGGCGGCAACCGCCCCGGGTCCATCAAAAGCAGGCCTTGCAGGAAAACCGATCGGATATGGATCTCCACTCCGGCCGATCGCAGGGAATCCAAGTGCCCCGATTGCAATAAACGTTGATCGAAAACGCTGAGGGGAAGCTGCACCAGATCCGGTTCCAGCCTATCCATGACCGCATCGATCTCGTCCGCGGTATATACCGATACCCCGATTTTCTCCACCAGGCCCTTGTCCCGGCAACTGCGCGCCTCTTCCACCAGCACGCTCCCGTGCCCGCCCGTCAAATCGGCGGCCCGGTGGAAGAGCAGGGCGTACGCCCGGGTAATCCCCAGCTTGGAAAGCGACGCCTCCAGACCCTCGTAAAGGCACCTCGCTAGGTTTTCGCCGGTCCCGGATCCGAATATGGGGGTTTTGGTGACCACCTTGAATCCCTGTTCGCGAAGCGGAAAGGTTCCCAACACCCGCTCGCTTTCCCCGTACGCCGGGGCCGTGTCCAGCACGGTAATGCCCCGGTTACGGGCCAGGGAGAGGATCCTTTCCACTTCCGCCGGCGGCGTCCGGCCTTCGGGGTTGGATATTCCGTAGTCCAGTCCGAACTGGACCGTGCCCAGGCCAATCCGGGCGGTGCAATGCGCGTCAGGTTTCAAGGGCACGACCGAGCTCCGAAACGACGGTATCCTGCTCCGCGTCCGTAAGGCCGTAGTAGAGCGGTAAGGTCACGGCCTCGCCCGCATACAGCTCGGCCTCCGGAAAATCCCCCGCCTGGAATCCCAAGCGCCGGTAGTGCGGCTGGGTATGCACCGGCAAATAATGGAGCGTGGCGGCGACGCCCGAATTTCTCAGGTGCTTGAGGACATGGGCCTGGGTGGCGGAAACGGCCTTGGCATCGATGCGGACCACGTACAGATGATAAGACGACCGCGAAGCGGGCGATTGCAGGAGGGGCCTGACGGGGAGCGCGGCCAGCAGCCGATCGTACCTGGCCGCAAGCTCCCTGCGGCGGGCCACGAATGCGTCGACCCTGCCCAACTGGCTCCGGCCCAGGGCGGCCTGGATATCGCACATCCTGAAATTGAATCCCAATTCCTGCTGTTCATAATACCAGGGGCCGGGACTCGCCTTCTCCATGGCTGCCGTATCACGCGTGATACCGTGGGATCGAAGGGACAGGATCCGACGGTGAAGCTCGGGATTCGAGGTGAGGATCGCCCCTCCCTCGCCCGTAGTCGCGATCTTGACCGGATGAAAGCTGAAAACGGTCATATCCGAATGGGTGCAGGCGCCGACTTTTCCGCCCAGGTAGTTCCCGCCCAAGGCATGGGACGCATCCTCGATGACGGCGAACCCGTAGGTCCGCGACAAGGCCCGGATTTCCGCCATATCGCAGGATTGACCGGCGAAATGGACCGGCACCAGGACTTTCGGCAAGGTCTCCAGGCGCCGGGCCTCCTCAAGTTTGGATTTCAATTTGCCGGCATCCATGTTCCCCGTGGCCGGATCGATATCCACGAAGTCCACCTTGGCTCCGCAATAGAGGCCGCAGTTCGCGGAAGCGACGAACGTGTTGGGGGAGGTCCACAATGCGTCTCCGGGGCCCAGACCCGCCGCCAGGCAGGCGATATGCAATGCGGAGGTGGCGTTGGAAACCGCGGCGGCGTGGGGAGCCCCGCAATACGCGGCAAGCGCGGCCTCAAAGGCTTCGATTTCCGGTCCTTGCGTCAGCCAATCCGATCGCAATACTTTGACGACGGCCTGGATATCCTCCTCCGAAACCGATTGGCGGCCGTACGGGATCATGCCTGCCCCCCGGTTAGGAGCCGTCCAATAATCTTTAAAACCCCAATTTTCCATAGGAGCGCCATAGGGCTATTTTATTACGCCGGGCCCCTTTAAGTCAACCTGGCCGGGTCCCGGCGATCCCGCTGCAACTTCAATCAAGTATGGGCCGGAAAGGACCGATACCCATAATGTCGGGGTACCTGGCGTTTCCCAAGCTCCTCAATTATGGCCTTCCGAAGGCCGCAGGGAGGAACCGGAAACATTGCGGGCCCATAGCAGGCATGCTATCCTAGGTTGATGACTACGGAGATGAAAGACGGGGAGTTTATGGACTTGAACAACAAATCAATCCTTGTTACCGGCGGTACCGGGTCCTTCGGGCAGAAATTCCTGCGGATGACCCTGGAACGCTTCACGCCCACCCGCATCGTCGTCTACTCCCGGGACGAAATGAAGCAGTGGGACATGGCCAACTCCTTCAAGAACCATCCCAAGAAAGACCTGATCCGCTTCTTCATCGGGGATGTCCGCGACAAGGAGCGTCTGCACCGCGCCATGAGCGGGATCGACTACGTCATCCACGCCGCCGCGCTGAAAATAGTCCCCGCCGCGGAATACAACCCTTTCGAAGCCATCAAGACCAACATCAACGGCGCCATGAACGTCATCGACTGCTCCATCGATCAGAAGGTGAAACGCGTGGTGGCCCTAAGCACCGACAAGGCCTGCAATCCCGTGAACCTGTACGGCGCCACCAAGCTCTGTTCCGACAAGCTTTTCGTGGCCGGCAACAGCTACGGCGGCCACGGCGAAACGCGCTTCTGCGTGGTCCGCTACGGCAACGTGATGGGCAGCCGCGGATCCATCATCCCCCTGTTCATGTCCCTGGCCAAGTCCGGGGAAATCCCCGTGACCGACGTCCGCATGACCCGTTTCATGATCACCCTGGATCAGGGCGTGGAAATGGTCTGGCACGCCCTGGGCAACGCGGTGGGCGGCGAAATCTACGTCCGCAAGATCCCCTCCATGAAGCTCCCCGACGTCGCCCGCGCCTGCGCCCCCGACGCCAAGCTGAAGATCATCGGCATCCGTCCCGGTGAAAAACTGCATGAGCAGATGATCAGCGTGGAAGACTCCGAGCATACCTGGGAATACAAGACCCATTACAAGATCCTCCCGTCCATCAACGATTGGGACAAGGACCCGCGCCGCATCGGCAACGGCCGCAAATGCCCGGACGGCTTCTTCTACACCAGCGACAACAATCAGGAGTGGATGTCCATCCCCGAGTTGCGCGCCTGGATCATCAAGGAAAGCACCAATCCCAACGGCAGCCTCAAGCACGAGGCCGACCTGGCCCGGAAACTCCAGGAAGCCAATTCCGCGGAAACCGGCGATTGGAATCCCGTCGCCAAGCCCGTCCCCGCCCTGGAAGACATGGAGCTTCCAAAGTAGTCCCCCGGTTTCTTTGCTAAATTAGGGTCCCTTTTCCAGGGACCTTCATGACCTCCATACCTTCCGTCTCCATCCGGCCCGAACGCACCAAGAGCATTCTCGCGGGCCATCCCTGGATCTTCTCCGGCGCCCTGCTCCGCGCTCCGGACGCGGTGGACGGCAGCCTGGTCAGGGTGTTCTCCAACAAGCAATTCCTGGGCGTCGGCTATTACAACAGCCGCACCGACATCGCCGTGCGCATGCTGACCATGAAGGACGAGGAGATCAACGCCGGCTTCTTCGCCGACCGCTTCCGGCTAATCCGGCGCCGCAAGGAGGAATGGCTTCCGGCCCGCACCAACGCCTACCGCGCCGTCTTCGGCGAGGGGGACGGATTTCCCGGCCTCATCGTGGACAAGTACGCGGACACTTTGGTGGCGCAGTTCCATACTCTCGGGATGGATCAACTGAAACCCGTGGTGACCGAAGCCCTGGCCAAGGCATACGGCCCGGCCTCGATCGTCGAGCGCAGCGACGTCGCCAACCGCGTCCACGAAGGCATGGACACCAAACCGGTGGGCATGTTGCACGGCAAGCAGGTCACCGAGGTGGAAATCGAGGAACAGGGTTTCAAATTCCTCGTGCACGTGATGGAAGGCCAGAAGACCGGATTCTTCCTCGATCAGCGGGAGAACCGGCAGGCCATCGTCCGCTATGCGAAAGGCCGGACCCTGGCGAACTGCTTCAGTTATACCGGCGGGTTCTCGGTGTACGCGGCCTCGGCGGCCAAGCGCGTGGTCAGCGTGGATATCTCCAAACCCGCGATGGAATACTGCCGCCGGAATTTCCGGCTCAACGGCCATCCCGTCGCCGAGGGCGATTTCCTGGCCCAGGACGTGTTCGACTTCCTGAAGGAGATGGAACCGGGCGCCTTCGATTTCATCATCCTGGATCCGCCTTCCTTCGCCAAGAACAAAAAGCAATTGACCAATGCCATCAAGGCCTACACCACCATCAATTCCAAGGCGCTGGAGAAGCTGCCGGACGGCGGCATCCTCGTCTCATCTTCGTGCACGTCCCACGTGGATCAAAGCATCTTCATCAAGATCCTGCACCAAAGCAGCATCAACGCCCGCTGCAGCCTCAAGGTCCTGGACAGCCGGGAACAGCCCTTCGATCATCCCTACCATCTGTCGTTTCCTGAAGGCCGCTATCTGAAGTTCTTCATCCTGCAGAAGTGGTCGAAGTAGGCATCGCGCAATCCCGCGCGCCGCGGACTTCAGCGCGCGGAAGCGGTCTCAGTTTTTCCGCATCAGATACAAGGTCTGGGGCGGAACGTAGGATTCGTTCGTCGCAAGCGACCCGGAACCGCTGTGGCCTCCCACTGCGTAGATGGTGCCGTCCACCAGGGCCGTGACGAAGGAAAAGCGGGAGGTTTTCATCGCGTTCCTGCCCTTCCACGTGTTCTTGTCCGGGTCGTATTCCTCCACGGCGGCGATCACGCCGCCCGTGATGCCTCCCATGATGTACACCTTTCCGTTCGCGGCGACGGCCGAGTGCGCCCGGCGCGCTTCCGTAAGGACGTGCATCTGAGTCCAGGTGTTGGTGGCGGGATCATAGACCTCGTTAACGTTGAGATTGCTTCCGTTGTATCCGCCCATCGCGTAGATTTTGCCGCCCACTTCCACGGCGGTAAAGCCCGAACGCGCCGTGGGCATTGGGGCCAGGGCCTTCCAGGTGTTGGTGATCGGATCGTATTGCTCATGGGTGGCCAAGGCGCTGCCGTCCTCGCCGCCAAGGATGTCGATCTTGCCGTTCACGACCACGGCGCTGTGGAAACTGCGTTTGGTGGGCATGGAGGCCATGAGGGTCCACGTGTTGGTGGCCGGATCATAGGATTCGTTCTTGGTGGAGTTGCCCGATCCGTCCGAGCCGCCGATGGCGTAGAGCTTTCCGTCCACGACGGAAACGCTTAAAAGGTTGCGCGCGGTGGGCATGGCGGCCTTGGTGGTCCAGATGCCGGTGGCGGTGTTGAATTCCTGATTGAGCGCCAAAGTTCCGGGATTAGCGCCGCCGATGCAATAGATCTTGGTGCCCACTGAGCTCGCCGCGAAATAGTGCCTGGCCGTGGGCATACTGACCTGGGCATCCCATGTGGTCGTCGGGGCGAACTCCGTCGCCAACTTGGTGAATCCGGCGGGCGGGGGCGCGCTTTCCCACATGATCACGCTGCCGGACGGAACAGAACCGCCGCCGGCCCCTCCCGCGGCCACCAGGGCCTGATAGAAGCTCTTGGCCGAATCCGCCGAAGCGGCGCTCTTCTGGGCCTGGGCCGTCGCCTCGGTGACCTGGGCGCCGATCTGGGCGATGCCGTTCTGCACGGTCTGGGACGCCAGCGTCGCGCTCCCCGCCGCGGCAGCCGCGGAAACGCCCGCCGCCTGGGAAGCCGCCTTCGCGTCATTGACCGCATTGTTCACGGCGGCCACGTCCAAAGCCATCCTCGCGGCAGTCTGGGTGGCCGCGGCGGAAGCCTGCTGCGCCGTCAGGGCCGAAGCCTGGGAGGCGGCCGAGGCGGTTTGCGAAGCCAGGGCGCCCGCCGTTGCCGTGGATGCTGCGGCAACGGCATCGGAGGTGGATTGGGCGGCACGGGAGGCCGAGTTGGCCGCGGCGGCCGCGGAGACGGCGGAGGCGGAAGCGGAAGCAGTAGCTTGCCCGGCAGCCTGTCCCGCTGCGGAGGAGGAAGCCGCGGCCGTGGCGGCGGATTGGACGGATTGCGCGGCGGCGTTCACGGCCGCGGCGGAAGCCGATGCGGCTTCGGAGGCCGAGGTGGCAGCGCCGGCCGCGGAGTGGGAAGCATCGGTGGCGGAGCCGGCGGCCGCGATGGCGGACTGCGAGGCATTGGCAGCGGAGCCAGCCGCAGCCGTGGCCGACTGGGAAGCTTGATTGGCGGAAGCGGCTGAAGCAGTCGCGGATTGGGCCGACTGTGCCGCTGAGCCTGCGGATGCCGTAGCGGATTGGGCCGACTGCGTCGCTGAGCCTGCGGATGCCGTAGCGGAT